>WNGB01011548.1_pt1 | contig 13886 bp, 11 predicted proteins | sample 5400681 | NCBI WGS metagenome assembly WNGB01 (sample SAMN13153367, study PRJNA577476) | soil metagenome | isolation source: 115 cm soil or saprolite under grassland replicate 2 | place: USA:California | collected 2016-06-15 | reverse complement strand
TGAGCTTGCCGGAGACATCCCACTCCACCAGCTGGTTGTAACCGCCGACGGGCGTGCCGGCGACGTAGACGATCGGCAAGTCGTCCTCTTCGCACTTGGCTTCGCGGGTGATGAAACTCATCGTCGCTTCGTCCCCGGTGACGTCGAGCGAACGGTAGGGAACGCTGCGCGCCTTGAGCAGCTCTTCGACGCGATCGATCAGTCTCTGGTTGCGGTCTTTTTCGAAATAGACCACGACCGGAGCGACCTCTCGCGCGAGCTTGGTCGGCGCGGAGCTGCTGAGCTCGGCGAGCTTTCGTCGGGCCGCCCGGCGCTTGGCCAGCTCCTCGGCCGAGCAGAGTGGAGCGCCGAAGAGACCATTGAGTCGGCGCGCCAACATGCGCGGTAAGGCGAGCGGCCCGTCACCGCGCGGTTCGATGACCTCGTGCAATGTCGTGCGTATCGTGTCGAGCATGTTCGTCCTCTCATCCGCCGAGGTAGGCTGCTCTGATCTCGGGGTCGTCGGCAAGGGCTTTCGACGGGCCGGTCTTGGCGATTTCGCCCGTACGAAGGACGTAGGCCCTCGCGCTATACTGAAGGGCCAATCGCGTATTCTGTTCCACGAGCAAAATGGTCGTGCCGGACGCCGCGATCTGGGCGATGGCGGCGAAGATGTCCTGCACGAGCCGCGGTGCGATACCGAGCGAGGGCTCGTCGAGCAGGAGCATCGAGGGACGCGCCATGAGCGCGCGGCTGATGGCCAACATCTGCTGCTCGCCCCCCGAAAGGGTTCCGCCCTCCTGGGTCATGCGCTCACCCAACCGCGGAAACAATTGGATGACGTCTTCGATCGATTCGCGGATGGTCTTGGCGTCCCTGTGATTGTAGGCCCCCATTTCCAGGTTCTCGCGCACGGTGAGGTTCGGAAAGATGGCCCGTCCTTCCGGAACGAGACAGATGCCGAGATCGACGACGGACTCGGTGTCGACATCGTTGAGGAGCCGGCCGGCGAACTCGATCGTTCCCGACGCGAGCGGCAAAAGACGCATGATCGTCTTCAGCGTCGTGGTCTTGCCGGCACCGTTGGCTCCGATCATCGAAACGATCTCTCCCTGTTTCACTTCCAGTGAGATGCCTTTGATGGCGCGTATTCCGCCGTAGGCGACCGCGATGCCCGAGAGCTTCAAAAAGGGTTCGGTGCGGCCGGTCGCGGGCGCGGCGCGTTTGGGGTGCTCGGTCCTCATACTCCCTCGCCGAGATACGCCGCTAGGACCTTGGGATGCTTGCGAATTTCGTCGGGCGAGCCGTGCGCAATCGTCTGACCGTAGTCGAGGACGTGGATCTCCTCGCACACGTTCATCACGACCTGCATGTTGTGCTCGACCAAGACGACGGTGAGATTGAAATGCTCGCGCAGCCACCGGATCTGCTTGTTGAGCCCTTCTGCCTCGCCGTAGTTCATGCCCGCCGCCGGCTCGTCGAGAAGCAGCAGCTTCGGGCCGAGCATCATCGCGCGTGCGATCTCGAGGCGGCGCTGATTGCCGTAGGAGAGCGACGTGGAGCGCTCGCTCGCCAAGGGGCGGAGCTGGAAAAGATCGAGTAACTCGAGCGCCTTCTCGTGCATCCGATGCTCCTCGTCGCGAAACGCGCCGGAGCGACCGAGTGCGCCACCGAGGCCGGTGCGGCGCGTCGTTTCGCAAGCGACGAGCACGTTGTCGACAACGGACATCTGACTGAAGAGCCGGATGTTCTGAAAGGTTCGAGCGACGCCGACCGCGGCGATCTGGGCCGACTTTTTCGTGGTCAGATCGCCACCGTCGAAACGAATGGCGCCGCTGTCAGGCCGGTAGACGCCGGTGATCAGATTGAAGACCGTCGTCTTGCCAGCGCCGTTCGGACCGATGAGCCCGAAGATGGAACCCTGGGGCACTTGGAAGCTCACCCGGGTCACTGCCTTGATACCTCCGAAGCTCTTGGTCACCTCGCCGAGCTCGAGCAGGCTCATGCCGCTGCCTCGGATGGCGCGCCGGGCTTCGAGGGACCGCTGGCACCCGCGTCGCCGGCTTTCTTCTGCCGTTTGCCGAAGAGCTCGCGCTCCCCGAGCACCCCCTCGGGGCGCAAGATCATGAGCGCGATGAGCACCGCCGCGTAGATCACCATGCGCAGAGCATTCAGATCGAGCCAGGGATTGGCCCGCTGCAGGTCTTTCACGATTTCGACACCTTGGATGAGCTCGATGAATTTGACGGTGAAGGTGACGAACAGCGCGCCGAGCACCGAGCCAGTGACACTGCCCGAGCCACCCAAGATCACCATCGTGATCGCGTCGAACGAAAACTGAAACGTGAACTGGTCGGGTTGTACGAGCCCGAGCCCATCACGCATCGTGCCCCAAAGCCCGCCGGCGATCCCCGCACCCGCCGCGGCGAGGACGAAGGAGATCACCTTGTAGCGCGTAGGATCCACGCCGACCGCAGCCGCCGCGATCTCGTCTTCGCGAAGGGCCCGGAGCGCGCGCCCCCAGCCGGAGAACTTGATGCGCCAGGTGGCGACGATCATCGCTATCGCCGCACCGAACACCCAGAACGGCCCGGCAAAGAGGGGCACACCTTGCCCGTCTTTGCCGGCGTAGCCGTTTTGCCCTCCCAGCGATGCGATCGCGCGCGCGAACCCCGCGGTGGCGTCGATCTGGGCGCTCGCGATCACCAGCCGGAAGATCTCCGCGAAGCCGAGGGTCACGATGGCCAGGTAGTCCCCGCGCAAGCGCAGGCTCGGCAGACCCACCAAAAGACCGAAAAGAGAGGCGACCAAAGCCCCCGCCCCGACGCTGAGCGGGACGAGAAACCAGGAATGGACGAAAGACTGGACTCCGGGACCGGCGATCGCGCTCGAGCTCCCGTGCAGGTGCGAGGCAATGATCGCCGCTGTATACGCGCCGATGCCCACGAAGCCGGCGTGCCCAATCGAGAACTGCCCGGCCATTCCATTGATCACGTTGAGCGAGACCGCCACCATGATGTAGATGGCGGCCAGCATGAGAAGCTGCCGGATCGACGAATCCGGCAGGAGCGACTGTAGGCCGAAATCGAGACCGAGAAGAACGACGAGCGTGAGAAGCACCCAAGCGAGAGTTCGGAATCGCGCGCTCATTCGCGTTCGATCGAGGTCCCCGGCTATTTGACGACGCGCAGGTACGGCGGAAGCTCCCGTTTGCCCGACTTGCCGCCGTCGGACTTGAGGGCCGGTGAGGCGGCCGGGCGCGGCCCCCCCTCAGCGACTCGATCGATCTGGGCGGCTCCCTTGTCTTCGACCGGCGAAGGCTCGGCAGCGATTTTCTTTTTTGGTTCGCGGGCCGGCCGAGCTCGCGACGGGCTGGAGGCGACGGGCCCGGGCTGCTGCTTACCCTCGCGCTGCGCGGCTACCTCGCTCGGCACTTCATCGGGCCAGATCATCCCCTTCATGTCCTCACCGACCAGGGCGTAAATCGCGGTCCAGGGGAGGCGACACCAAAAGGGGCGGCGATTGAACGAGAGGGTGCAGCTGACGCCGTCGTTATCGACCTTAAGATCGGGGATCGGTATCGCCATATTGAGCCCGACCTGCAGCACGAGCTGGGGCTGCTTCTTGAAATAGCTCGGAACGACCACCTCCGGCTTTCGTGGGTCGAGGTGGATGAAAAGACTGGGGCCTTGGAGCAGGGCCAGCGCCACGTCCTTCTTAGGCGGCAAGGGGTGGGGGGTGCTCATCAGGTCATCCGGGTTGATTCTGGCCGTGAGGCGGACATAGCGCCGGGGGATGCCGAGCGCCAGGGTCGGCCACATGGTACTCGGCCGCCGCTGTCGCGTGGACGAAATTCCGCCATCTCCGCCCTTTTGCGGGCGCGCGCAGCCAGCCGCAACGGGGCCTGCGGGACCTCGGATTTCCCGGCAGAGTCGAAGGATTTCAAGCGAGTCGATACCCCGACCCGCCCAGCTCGGCGCACCTCATGCTAAAGATGACCCGATGCATTCGGGGAGTCGCACAGTCCGGTAGTGCACGAGCTTTGGGTGCTCGTCGTCGCGGGTTCAAATCCCGCCTCCCCGACCAGGCCTGCGGCCTGTTCGTTTCGCCCGGTTTGAGCGGCAGCTTCCTCCGGAAGCTGGCGACAAATCCCGCCTCCCCAACCAACTTTATTTCGTGCTTCCGCTTACTTCACGAATGCGCCTGAACCGCACTGCCCACCGGCTGCCCAAAATTCAGCCGTGCGATCGCCTCGCAAACCGCCGTGGGCGCGAGGTGCATCTAGCGCATCGTCATCGCCAGCGTGGAGTGCCCCGCGACCTCTTGGATGGCCTTCGGTGCCGCGCCGCGCATCGCGAGGGTGCGAACAGAAGGTGTGCCGGAGCACGTGAGATCCTACGTGATGAAGCCCAGCACGCTTGCAAGCGTACCAGAGCGCCGACTCGACCCCTGAGCGAGTGAGCGGGTTCCATCTTCGCGACAGAACACTCGTGGGCTCCTCGGATGCGTGCCTTGAGCGCCGCCGATAGCCTCGCGGTCATCGGGATCTTTCGATCGCGCCCACTCTTGGGCGAGTCGACGTTCCCGCGCCACGACGACTTGCAGCGCGCAGCGTAACAGCTCGGACCGGAAGAAGTAGAGGCGACGACCGATATAGGTCGCACCGGGAAGCGTGCCCCTCTCGGCCTTGGCGTAGACGGCCTTGCGCGTCGTCTTGAGCCACTCGGCGACTTCGTCGGGCGTAACGAGCTCGGGCAAGTTAGGCGCTATCGTTGCTGCGTCTTCGGCCCGCCGCGATCGAGCTGTCGCCGCTCGTGGGTGCGGGATCTTTCTTAGCCCCAACAGTCGATCCGAGGCCGACGTAGTCGGCCTGCGGAACCGAGCCGTTCGTCAAGCCTCGAGCATTGGCCGTCGAATCGCGTCTGCGGGCGTCGTTGGCTACATGCTCGTGAAGCTGCGGCACGCGATCGGGCGACGGCACGACGGATTCGACACAAGGCCTGGCGATGATTCCCCGCTCAGCATAGACAGCGCGCAGGGCAGCGCCCGAGCCTATCGGACAAGTGGCATCGTCCAGCTCTTTGCTGGATCCTCTCCGCACGCTGGTTGGCAGGCCCTTCATTTGCCTCGCGACGAAGCACCGTTCGTCGGGATCGAGCATTCACGATGCCCGCAGGACGGCAAGTCGCGGCATCTCTCCCGATGCTGTACTTTTGATGTAACTTTTACCTGCACATGGTGTGCACCCCCGCCCGATCGGGTGCTCCAATCCCACAAAAGGGCTCGATCCCGCGCCGCCCGCGCCACGGAAAGAAAGGGCCGACCCTGCACATCTTTTCTTGCGGTGACGCCTTTGGCGGCGACTTCCGGGTGGCGGGCGCCACTTTCGCCATGGCGATAAGGGCGGTCGAGCACCCTCACGTGCCGTGGATCTCGATGTTACGCGATGGCACGCCGCGGGCCTTTGCAGCGCGATCATGGTGCAGACCGCGCGTGCCGACGTTTCGAGTTCGAGTGAAATACGCAGGTGTTCTCGCGCCCAGAACGCAACCACCAAGTCCGCCAGACGGCGCGACAGGAAGGCCCGGCGTCGCTGTCGCAGCGACCGCCGGGATGCGGTAGACGATCGTCACGTCGTCCTTGTCGATCTCGACTCGGGCGACCAGCGCGCGAACTACCGCGCGACGTTCGTCCCACGAGATCGCCTCGAGTCCGTCTCCGACTCGCTTCGCGAACTCTTCGATGCGCCCTACGACGAGCTGCAGTTCTCGCCTCTCGGTGAGAACTTTTTCGAGTGCAGTGAGCTCGTCGCGTGCGCGAGCCATGCGGTCGCGTACGCGGTCGCTGCGCGTCTTCAGCTCGGCCACCTCGATCGCACCGGCCTCGTAGCCGTCCACGAGACGCTGGAGAGCGCGCTCGCAATGGAGGAGGGTGCGCCGCTCGGGTTGTCACTCGGTGACCGGCCGGTTACGTTGATTCCGCGTCCGAGCCAAAGCCATTCGCCAGAAGGGGCCGCCATGGAGAAGAAGCCAATGACCGGGTGGGCGATGCTCTTGCTCGTTTCGGGCGGGTCGGCCCTCACGCTGCGGTGCTCCTCGTCGACGGTTGGAACGACGACGTCGACGGCCGGCTCGAGCGGTGCGGCTGGGAGAACGACGGCGACGACCAGTACGACGACCGGAGGTGCGGGCGGAGCAGCCGGCGAGGGAAGCGGCGGGTCGGCCGGAACAGGTGCGAACCCGGGCATTCCGCCAGCCGATGGTGGCTCGACGTGCAGCGAAGAGACGCCGGCGGGTACCGCGATGTGCGGCGCCGGCAAGAGCTGTCATCTCGCGTCGTGCGGTCCCCCTGCGCAATATGCCTGCTTTACGGCGGGTGCGGCGAGCGCCGGAGCAGCCTGCATGAGCAGCTCCGACTGCAGCGCGGGGCTGACGTGCATCCGCTACAGCCTGACCGTGAGCGTCTGCGAAAAGCAGTGCACCCTCGACCGCGATTGTACGAGCGGTCGTTGCGCCGGGTTCACGACCTGTTCCAACGCGGTGATGGGGCGTTTCTGTCTAAGAGCATGCTCCGATGTCACCGCGGCAGGTGCCGCCGCATGCGGGACCGGCTTCAAATGCGACGGCGCGTGTGTAGGTCAAACATCGACGCCGGTTTGTATCGCAGCGGGCACCGCTCGGTCGGGGCCTTGCATGAGCTCGGCGGATTGCGCGGCGGGATACACCTGCATCAACCGGTCGCTCGACGGCGGAGTGGCCGGCGAGTGCATGCAGTTGTGTAGGACCGCGGCAGACTGCACGGCTGGAATGTGCACCGGGAACATCGCCTGCGCCGGCGTGGCGAGCGGCAGCCACTTCTGTCTCTAGAGCATCATGGGCTCGTGGATGATGAAACCACTCGCAGTGGCCTGTCTCGCCGGAGCGATCGCGGTCTTCGGTTCCCTCGACTGCGGCGGTTCGACGGGGTCCGGCGGCGCAGGGAACTTCGGCTCATGCTCGCGCAACGCCGACTGCATGGTACGTCCGCAATCGTGCTGCGGCACATGTGGCGCGGCGACGCGCGACGACATGATCGCCATCAACCGGGCGAACGTGAGCGCTTACAGGCAAGCCGAGTGCGCCAACGCCGTTTGTCTGGCCTGCTCCATGCCGCAGGATCCCAATCTTCTGGCGACGTGCAACGGCGCGCAATGTGCGCTCGTCGATCTTCTGGCAGAACCATTGACCGCTTGCACGAGTGGCTCGGATTGCCGCATTCGCACCAACGAGTGCTGCGAATGTGGCGGCAAGACGGATCGGGAGCACCTTATCGCCGTTCGTAACAGCTCGGAGGAAACATTCCACAAGCTTTTTTGCGATCCAGTCACCTCGTGCGCCGAATGCCTGCCGACCTACCCACCCGAGGCGACGGCGGCATGCGACAACAACCGGTGCATCGTGAAGTACTCGAAATGAGCAGCTATTTGCGGGAGCCAATCGCGGCGTGAGCCGAACGGTGCCGATGCGGTCATTTATAATATGAGATGCCCGCGCAAACCCGCCTCCGACTCGCTCCGACGGTGTCGGACGTGCACGAGCTCGGGCGCGTGCGTTTCGAGGTGCTCTTCGAGCGCTACGCCGGGTACGTCGCGGCGTTGGCTGCCCGCTTGTTAGGCTCGGGCGATTCCGAATTGGACGACGTCGTGCAAGATGTGTTTTGGCTCGCTTCGCGGCGGATTGCCAAGATTCACGACTTGGTGCAAGCCCGCGGCTGGCTGGCGACGGTGACCACCCGGGTGGTCCGACGGAAGCTGCTGCGGCGGCGCTTTCGCGCCCTGTTCCATGGCAGCGCCGTCGCCGCCGATCTGCCCGCGAGCGGAGCGACCGCCGAGGAGCACGTGTTGCTGGCTCGACTTTACGAGATTCTGGACGGGCTGCCGGTCGATCAGCGAATCGCATGGTCGCTGCGTTATTTGGAGGGCGAGCCTCTCGAGGCCGTCGCTGCGGCGTGCGGGTGCAGCTTGTCGACGGCCAAGCGGCGCGTCGGGGCCGCCAAACAAATCATCGACGAGGTGTTCCGTGATGTCTGAGCCGAGGTGGGAAGCTCTCGGAAAGAAGATCGAGCCTCCGTGGGGGCCGGAGCGCGAGCGATCGGCGGTGGATGCCATCGAGCATCGAGCGGCCAGGCGCCGCACCGTGACGCGCGTGGGAGCGTCCGCCGCGGCGCTCGCGCTCGTCGCCGTCGCATTTGGCGCTTTCATGGGGCGCCGAGCCCAACCCTCGCACGAGTCGGCTTCGGTCGCGTCGACCGCGTTTCCGCTCCCGGCGGTCACCACACTCACGATCACGCATCTGTCACCGGAAACCGTGCTCGACGCACTGCCGGATCGCGGCGGGCGTGCCTTCGCGCTTCGCTCGGGCGGCGCGCGGTTCGCCGTTCCGCACGATATCGACCACCCGTTCGTCGTAGTGGTGGGCGACGTCATCATCGAAGACCTCGGCACGACGTTCACGGTAGAGTTCCTCGCTGCGGAGATGCTCGCCGTTGCCGTCGAAGAAGGTCACGTATGGGTTCGCACGCGAGGCGAGAGCACCGAGCTCACCGCCGGCGAGCGTCGGCATTTTTCGCTCGGGCCTTCGACGCCCCCGCTCGGAAAGTCGAGGCGCACGACGGCCGAGTCTGCACCGTCGGCCTGGCGTCCGCTGGCGGAAAGCGGGCGCTACGAAGAGGCGCATTCTGCGTTGAGGAAAGCGGGTCCGAACGCCGTGCGCGACGATACCGGCGATCTGCTCCTCGCCGCGGATGCCGCGCGGTTGAGCGGCTTTCCCGCCGAGGCAGTGCCTTATCTCGAGCGCGTCGTGCGCGCGCATGCGACCGATCCGCGCTCGAACCTTGCGTCGTTCACGCTGGGCCGCGTGCTGCTCGACGAGCTCGGTCGTCCGCGTGAAGCCGCCGACGCGTTTGCTCGCGCGCGCGCCGCCGGCGGGCCGCTGGCGGAGGATGCGCTCGCGCGACAAGTCGAAGCGACATCGCGCGCCGGCGATCCGACGAAGAGTCGAGAGCTCGCCCGCGAATACCAGAAACTTTACCCCAATGGACGACGCGCGAAAGCCGTGTCGAGATTCGGCGGACTCGACTGACACCGCGATTCGCGACGGCGGTTTGGGTGATCCTCGCCACCATCGCGCCGCGCGCGAACGGCGAGCCTCACGAAAAACCGCGCGTGTCGATCGCCATCGTCGGCTGCGACGATACTCTCGCGCGCGAAGCGCAACGAATTGCCGCGGTCGAGCTTCGCGCGGCGCTCGTCGACGCCGTGGTCGACGAAACCACGACCCAAGTGACCGCCACCTGTGCCGCAGACTCGGCCCAACTGCGGGTCCTCGATCCCACGACGGGCAAATCGGTGGAGCGTTCCGTCGCACTTTCACGGGAGGCTCCGTCGGCGCGCGCCCGTTTGCTGGCGCTCGCGATCGCCGAGCTCGTCGCCGCCAGCTGGTCCGAGCTCGAAAGCAACCCCGAGCCGAAGGCGCCGCCCGCGGTCCCGCTCGCACCGATGGCCGTCCGCGAAGCGGCGCGGGGGGTGATCGCGCCTTTGCCCCTCGAAATGGCCGCCGTTGCCGACGTGCACTTCTTGGCCAGCCGCGATCTCGTGCTCGGCGGAGGCGCGCGCACCGAAGTATGGGTCTCGCCCGCGCTCTTTCTCCGCTTCGATGCGCTTGCCCACTACGCAGAGTTATCGCGCCCCACCGGTACCATCGCGCTCACGATGCCGAGCTTGTCGGCCGCTGTCGGCGCGTCCTCGGGGAGTGGATCGCTCCGAACCAGCGTGAGCCTGGGCGCGCGCTTCGGGTATGCTTGGATGAGCGGTGTCGGAGGCGACACGGCAACCACCGGCTATCGGCAACGAGGCGTGTGGCTCGGCCCTGAGCTCGCCGTCGAGTGTGCCGCATGGCCTCGGGCCCGCGTCCATCCACTGCTTTCGCTTTCGTTGGGCGCCCACCTCGTCGGGGTTCGGGGAACGGTCGACGATGGGCGCGATGTCATGGTCACCGCCGTGTGGAGCGCTCTCAGCTTGGGCGCCGCGGTGCGGTAGAGGTCTGCCGAGCGATGCACCGAAAAAACGACGTGGCTCTGAACCGTCCTCGCAGGTCGCGGCCATTATCCATTCGGTGTTGGAGCCGGATGATTTCCTTCTGTTTACAGCGTGAGCGATGGCTTCCATTACCAGCGGCGCTGGCCGCGTGGGGGTGCATCGAGCAGGCAGGCCCGGTCCTCGGCGACACGCCGAGGCCGCCGACGCCCGACCCGGTGCCGCCGCTTCCGACCGCCGACCAACTCGCGTGGCAGATGCAGGAGCTATCTGCTTTCTTTCACTTCGGCACCAACACCTTCACCGACCAGGAATATGGAGACGGCACGGCCAGCCCGACGGTCTTCAATCCTAGCGGGCTCGATGCCACGCAGTGGATGACGACCCTTCGCAACGCCGGCTTTCGTCTGGCGCTATTGTCGGCGAAACACCACGACGGCTTCTGCCTCTGGCCGAGCCGATGCACCACTTATTCGGTTGCGGCGAGTCTCTGGCTTGGCGGGCAGGGCGATGTGATTCGCCAATTCGTCGATGCCGCCCATCAGGCCAACATTCGCGTCGGGCTCGCGCTCTCGCCGTGGGATCGTCACGAACCCACGTTCGGTACGGCCGCCTATTATGGCGTTTTCGAGTGCCAGCTCACCGAACTGCTTACCCAATACGGCACGATCGACGAGCTCTGGCTGTGGGGAATCAGCGCGCCCACGGCGCCCGACTTCGATTGGAACGATGTCTATCGCCTGGTGCGCCGACTCCAGCCGCACGCGCTCATCAACATGGGGCCGGAAATCGCCGTGGCCAGCGTTGACCTCCGAGGCGTCGGCTACGGTTTTGCCATCGCCCCGGCCGACGAGACGAGCGTCCAAGCGGGACCGGGCGGCACGATCGACAAGCCGGTTTGGTTCCCCGCCGAAGCCACTTATTCGATTCGCCCCAACTGGTTCTGGCACGCGACCGAAGACACACAGTTGAAAACGCTGAACCAGCTCATCGACATCTATTATGACTCGGTCGGGCGCAATAGCGTCCTTCTGCTGAATGTGCCGCCCAACGCGGTGGGGCTTCTTCCGTCTGCAGATGTCGCCGAGCTCGATCAATTCGGCGCCGCGATTCGTTCGATTTACCAGAGCAACGTCGTGGCCGGGCGGCCGGCGAGCGCCGATTCCGTCTTCGAGGACGCCCCCGACCACCAGGCGTCGATGGCGGTGGACGGCAAGATCGACACCTTCTGGGCGGCGGGCGAAGGCACGAGCAGCGCGCGCATCGAGTTCGATCTCGGCGCGCCGCGCGCGTTCAACGTCGTCAGCATCCAGGAGCCGATCGCTCTCGGCGAACGCGTCAGGGAGCATCGAGTCGAAGCCAAAACGAACGGCGTGTGGACGACGATCGCGGGCGGCACGGCGATCGGTCATCGCAAGCTCCACCGCGTCGGCGCGACCAGCGCGAGCGCGGTCGCATTGGTGATTACGCAAGCACGCGGCGTCCCCGTCATCGCGGAATTCGGCGCCTACCAATCGCCGTTTCCGTAATCGCTTTTTCACCCGCGCAATATCATTCGAGGAGATGGCGTATGAAGACATGGAGATCGCTCCCTATCGTGCTTGCGTCCGTCGGCGCTGCGTCGGCGCCCGCCTGCGACGCGCAGATCGGCGAGCCTGCCGTCATCGGCGGCCCGACCGCAAACCCGAGCGGCGGATCGGGCACGTTGACCGGTGCGGGAACCGGCGGCGGACCAGACGTGCCACCTCTCGACTGTGCCTCACGGCAAGCCCCCGTGCTCCACGCACGGCTTCTCACGCCGAGCCAATACAACAACAGCGTCTCCGATCTCGTGAAGATCGGCGGTAATCCATCGAAAGACTTCGGCGGCGGCACGGGCGGGCACCTCGATGACCTGAGCGTCGAACGCCGGGCCAACGCCGCAGCCGATGTCGCTCGTCAGGCAGCGCTCACGCTCGCCCAATGGGCGCCGTGCACCTCGCCGCCTTGCTCTCGGCAGCGGAGCGTATGGAGCTACAGACGTTATTCGACGCCGGTATCAAGGAGAAAGACTTTGCGATGGGCGTCGAGTGGCTCGTCGCCGGCCTTCTTCAGTCTCCCGATTTCCTCTATCAGCTTCCCAAGCTCGAGCAGGGTGAGCAAGCGGGCCAGCTTCGTCCGATCGGCTCCTACGAGCTGGCGAGCCGGCTTTCGTACTTCATTTGGGACTCGATGCCCGATGAACCGCTCTATGCCGCCGCAGCCGCCAATGAGCTCGCCGATTCGAGCTTGCGCGCGCAGTTGGATCGCATGGTGCACGACCCGCGATTTCTTCGGGGCGTCACCAGTTTCTACACATCGTGGCTCAAGCTCGGCGATTTTCACGAACTGGCGCGCGACGACGCCGGGTTCACGACCGATGTCGTCAACGCGCTGCAAACGTCTCTTCTCATGAGCGCGACCCAGCTTTACGGAGCGACGGCGCATCCCAACGTCGCGAGCCTTTTCTCGGGAACGACGTACTGGCTGAACGGCGCGCTGCGGACCTTCTATGGGCTGCCGGGCACCGGGACCGCCTTCACCGCAGCCGGCTTGGCCGACCAAGAGCGCCGCGGCATTCTCGCCCATCCTGGTCTCTTGGCGCTGCTCGCGCGGCCGAACCAGAGCAACCCCATTTCGCGCGGGCTCTACGTTCGCAAGGCGATCCTGTGCCAGGACATGCCGCCGCCGCCGGCCGGAGTCGTCATTCCTCAGCTTCCGCCCATTCAACCGGGGCTGTCCACGCGCGACCGTCTCGACCAGCACGCGAAGGCGCCCCTCTGCGCGTCCTGTCACGACATGATCGATCCGCCGGGCTTTGCCTTCGAGAATTTCGATCAAGTCGGCCGCCAGCGTAGCGTCGACAGCGGAAGGGCCGTCGACACGTCCGGTACGATGACCAACGCCGGCGATTTGGCGGGACCGTTCGCGAACGGCGGCGAGCTCCTTACCAGGATCGCGCAGAGTCAGGACATCAAGGCGTGTTTCGCGCAGAAGTATTTCGAGCACGCGGTGTCCCGCACGGTGGCCGACGAAGATGCCTGCTCCGTCGACGCGCTGAAAAAGAGCTTCACGCCATCGGGCGACCTCGTCGGCCTGGTGGTCTCGATTGCGAATACCGACTCGTTCCGTTTCCGTCTGTCCGAAGGAGGTCCGTGATGAAGTTGTCGGCCCACCATCGTCTGCGAAGGCGCGACTTGATGAAATGGCTCGGGAGCGCCGCCCTGGTGCTTCCCGCCCTCGAGCTCTTCGAGGCCGATGCGAAAGCGCAGGCGGCGCCCAAGGCGAAATTCGCGGTATTTTGCTACACCCCCGACGGCGTGAATCAAAAAGCATTTTGGCCAACCGGCACCACGACGAGCTTCCAGCTCAGCCCGATCTTGTCTCCCTTCGAAGCTTTCAAAGACAAGATCCTCGTCCTCGGTCCACAGATGAACGGAGCCACGCCGAAAGACGGCACCGGTCTCACCTACTGCATGGGGTGCGGGGGCACCGTCGGTGGCGACAAGGTGCCCCTCCAGCACCAAGCGGTGGTTTGCCTTTCGGCGAGAGGGCGGGGCTCAAGCGGCGACATTCCCTATGTCGATCCGCAGTTCAGCGCGGTCAACAAGCTCGATGGCCCTTCTATCGACACCGTAATTGGCGGGGCGGTCAAAGCCGACAGTCCATTCGCCAATCTGAACTTCGGCCTGCATCCCATCGGCGGCGATACTCCATCGGACATCAATTTCGCCGCCGACGGCACGCCTCTGCGGAGAATGGCCGGCGCCGACGAGGCTTTCAATCGTGTGTTCGGCATGCAGGTGATGGGCGGGAA
>WNGB01025918.1_pt1 | contig 13887 bp, 12 predicted proteins | sample 5400681 | NCBI WGS metagenome assembly WNGB01 (sample SAMN13153367, study PRJNA577476) | soil metagenome | isolation source: 115 cm soil or saprolite under grassland replicate 2 | place: USA:California | collected 2016-06-15 | reverse complement strand
ATCTTCTACCAGGACACGTCCGGCTGCTGGACCGGCGTCCTCGCGAACCTCAGCGCCGACGCCGCAGTCCTGGCGGCTTCAGGAAGACCGAATGTCGACGGCGAGCCGGTCCAGGGCTCGATGGCGCAGTTCATCGCGATGGAGGCAAAGCTCCTGGGCGCGCGAACGGTTGTCCTCGGCCATCACGACAACTGGATGCCGCCGGTCACGAACGCCACATTCGACATGGGACCGGTGCGCGAGCAGATTGCCTCGGAGGCGCCGGGCGCGGCACTGATCGAGGCAGGCTACCTCGAACCGGTCGTCCTTGTGCCCTGACTGTTGCTCGCCGATTCGCTATTCGCTTGCCGACGGTAGGCTGCTCATGCCTCTAACGACCGCGGCTCCGCAAGTCGATCTGCACATCGTCGATGCCCACGTTGAAGTAAGACTGGTTGTCGACTTCTGCGAAGCGCAGGCAGACATCCTCTCCCACGAAGGCGCTCGCGTCCATCGCCACCCTACCGTAGCCCGAGACAGCGGGGTCCCCCGGTTGCGTCTGATAGAGAGTGAGAAGCAGGTCTGCCGGGGCAACGGTGAACGGGTCAGCGGCGATTCCCGCTGCTGTGACGAGGTCGGCCCGGAATTGCTGGTTGGGGAAGACGTCGAAGTCAAGCGAAGGTTGGCTAAAGAAGCTGAACGCCTGGTTATTCAATTGGAGTTGGAAGCTGATCGTCCCGGAACGTAGGACACCGCAGCGGTAGAGGACGTGAGATCCGGGACCGTCCTGGTTCGTCATCGCCGCCTCCAGTCCCTCAGGCGGCACAGCGACGGTTGCGAAGCTTCCCACGCCGCAATCACCTTGCGGGGGCGCGGCGCCGGCCTGGTTGCACCAGCTTCCGGACCCGCCCTGCTGATCGACGACGGTCCAGCAGGGGATCGCGTTCGTGTCGACAACGCCCGCTTCGAAGCCATCGTTGCCGGCACGCGGGCAGCCCGCCGGCCGTGGTGGCCGCGTGCCCTTCAGAAGGACCGGCCCGGACGCCTCAGCGAAGTCGAACTCCCCCTCAGCAGAAGCGAACGCGGACACCGACAGATCCGCTCGTCCACCGGCGAAGCGGCCGTTCTCGCCCTCGACGGTCGCCTGCCAGGATGCCTCACCAGTGCAGGGGAGAAGCGCGGAAAGGAAGCCGAACACGCTCGCCCGTCCGGCCTGCTGGCTCAACTCCCCCGACAGCTCGACAAACGCAGGCTTGGAGCAAGTGACGGTGCCGTGGACGGTTGCTGTTCCGCCCTGCGGGCTGACAGAACCGGTGGGCGCGATGCTGACCGCGATCTCGAGCGGAGGAGGGCCAACCTCGGCCGAGAAGACCAAATTGCCGGTCTGTCCGAAGTAGCCACCGGCCTGGAAGTAATAGGTAGTGCCTGCGGTCGCGGAGAATATGATCTTCGACTGATTACTCTGGAACTGATCATTGCAGGCGACAGGGATCAGGCTGAAGAGCGATGTCCCCGTGTAAGCGGCGAGCACGGTGTCGAAGTCGCTGCCAAAGGTGTCGGCGGCGATCCTCATGTCCTCGCCGGGCGTAAAGGCGAACCAGACGGTGGCGCCCACCGGGGCGCAGGCGCCGGGCTCGCCCGACTCAAAAGTCGCCCCCTCGGTGCTCTGGGAGTCCGTGAACGGCAGCGCGCCTATCGCTATCGCGTTCGCGAAGTTATCGTTCGGCGGTCCGGGAGGAGGCGGCGGAGGCGGTCCGCCCTGGCAATCGCTAAACGCAACGTTTGGATCGCCGCCGACCGTAATCGAGCCGAGCTGGATGCACTGGATTTGCCCGCCGTCGGGCAAGCCTGGTCCGTTGCCCGAAACCGTTCGGGCGGGTATGGGAAGCGGTTGCCAGCCGGTACAGTTCGGGCCCGCGCAGTCTGTGCCACCGTCGCTGCCGGGGGTATCGCAGGCGTCACCGATTCCGTCGCCCACGACCTCGCCCGCCTCATTGACGTCGTTGTCCGCTTGGTCAGGGTTATAGGCTGTTGGGCAGTTGTCCCCCCTGTTCGGGAAGCCGTCGCCGTCGTGGTCGGTCGGCTGATTGGCCGGAGGGGAGCCACTCGCGGTGTTCGCGGGGTCGCATATAAAGTCGCTCGGGTCCGGCGTTAGAAGATTCGGTATGCCGGGAGTACAGGTGGCCGGGGTGGTGGGATCGCACGTGTCCGGAATCCCGTCGCGAAACGGCTGGTTTGTGAACGTGTCAGTGTCGCCTTGGGTGTCTTGCTTGCGCGCGTCCCAAACGTCGTTGAAGTGAAAGGGGCAGGGGTCAAGGGAGTTTTCGTAGCCGTCGCCATCGGCGTCTCTTTGGCTGAAGCCAAAGAAGGTACTTGCGACGGGGGTGCCCGCCCCCGGCAGAGTACGCACCGGTATGCCGGCCTCGTTGGCAGGCGTATCCGCGTTGTCCTGAGTGACGCCGAACGACAACGTATCCGCCTTGAGGGGCGTGCAGAAGTCCGTGATCGCGCTCGGCGCCGGCGGTGTTGCAGAACCGGCGGCAGAGGCCTGCTGAAGGACCGTCACGCTCGGATAACCGAGCGACGGGTCGAACGGCGGCAGGTTCGGCAAGTCGGTACCCGGCTCAAACACGACCTCCTGGAGCACCACCCAGAGATTAGCCGCGAAAGCAATTGAGGCAACGCCGACAGAGCGGAACCTTGGTTTGATCGGCGGCAGCGGCCCGTTGGTGTCGTCCGCGTTGCCGGCGATCAAGTCCGGTCCGAAGTCGACCCAGTCGGGGTCGAAGATGGCGTTCGGTTCAACGGTGTTGGTGATGTCTGTGGTCCCCTCCATGAACGTGAAGTTCAACTGCCCAGAAATCGCGCAGGCATTACTGAGTATTCCCAGCGTATCTTGCGATGTGACAGCCCCGAGAATGGCGCCGTCCGGGATGTCCAGGTCCTGCGGCGAAGTCGGCGAGAAGTTGACCACCCCGCCGAAGTTATAGTCATTCGTATCGTCAAGCGTGAGAGGCAGGCCGTCAGGGCCGAGCCCAAGGCCGAGGGTGCTCGCAATATCCGGATGGGAGCCGGGAGCAGTGTCGGAGTAGGTGGCGGAGATCTGCGGGTTGAAGGGGGCTCCGGGACTCGGGCTTGGTCCAGGTGTCGCGGTCGGCGTCGGCGTACACTGCGGGCATGGTGTGGGCGTGGACGTAGGGGTCGCCGTGGCCGTCGGCGTCGGCGTAGGCGGAATCGTAGGTGTCGCCGTCGGCGTTGGCGTCGGCAACGCAACCGGGCACTCGGGCGTCACACAGTCCAGCGGCACGCACGTCGCGCCCTCGCCGTGATAGCCGTCGCCCAGTTGATTCGCGGGGAGATCAATCTCCTGGACGCCGATGACCGTAAAGACTAAAACGTTGGTCTCGGGCGGGTTGGGTGTGCCGTCGTCCAGGTTCATAAAAAGCGAGGGGTTGCCGGCGTTGCCTGGCGGCACCTGGAGGGTGACGCTGGCCAGAATCCCGCCGCCGCTGGTCGTGTAGGAGGTGTCATCTGGCGGAATCTTCGACGGAGCGTCCGGCGCGATTTGAAAGGTATCTTCACCGAAGCGGTTCAAGCCGATGAGGGCGGTCTGGGGCCCCGGTTCGGCCGGCGGAATCGCCTGCGCTGCCGTTATCGCACGGTGGTCGCCGAGTGCCGGGTCGATGGGCAGGTTAAGAAAGCCCACCTGAGCGGTAGTGGCGCTATCGGTAAAGGGAGCGCCGTTGAAGGCGGAGGGTCGCATCTGGTCGCCGAGGTAGTTGAAGCGCACCTGCCAGGCGACCAGGTCCTCGACGTTTTGGATGATGAGGTGTGCCACGTGGTTGTGCTGAAGGTTGTTGCCGGGGGCGGCAGTAGTGAGGCAATTATCGATCGTGCCCACGGTCATGCTGTTGTCGCCGCCGGTGCCGGGGTCGGCATAGGAGTTGCCGGTAGTGACCATGTCCAGGCTGATCGAGGGGTCCTGGACGGCCTCTGATCTCAACGCCCCGGCGAGTAACAGGGCGGCGGCAGCCGCCGCTAGAGCAAGGAAAGCCAGGGAAAACAGGTTCAGATGTTGCATGGCCAAGCGTTTCACGGCGACCATCACTAGCCTCCTTCTATGGGCTCAACATAGCCGAGGTTGCGCGTCCTGCCATCGGCAGAAATACCCATTCTGCGGAGACATGGGGCGTGCGGACGGCTGAAATTATACGCCTCGCCCATACCTTGTCAACTTCTACTGGCTCTCCGTGCCCTCTGTGGACAATAATCCACGCCCAGTCCGCCTTCATCCTGCGGGCCAATATCGGTGGTTCGTCTGTGATAATCTGTGGCTGACACTCGGAAGGAGACGCCCGATGGACTACCGGTTTAGCCAAGAAGAAGAGGAATTCCGTTCCGAGGTGCGCACGTTCTTGCGCTCTGAGCTGCCGGAGGACTGGGACTTCGACCCGTTCGAGCTTACCGAGGACAAGTGGGACTTCGCCCGCGATTTCACGAAGAAGCTGGCCGGCAAGGGCTGGGTGGCGCCGGCATGGCCGCAGGAGTACGGCGGGCAGGGGATGCCGTACATGCAGCAGGTCGTGCTTTCAGAAGAGGTCGCCTATCACCGCGCGCCGAACACGAGCCTCATCGGCGTGACCTACGCCGGGCCCACAATCATCGTCTACGGAAACGACGAGCAGAAGGAGCGGTTCCTGCCCGGCATTACCAGCGGCGACATCGTCTGGTGCCAGGGCTACTCAGAGCCGAACGCGGGCTCGGACCTCGCCTCGCTCCAGACCCGTGCGGTTAAGGACGGCGACGACTACATCATCAACGGCACCAAGATCTGGTCTTCGAACGCGCACAAGGCTAACTGGTGCTTCTTCCTCGCGCGGACGGACACTGACGCGCCGAAGCACAAGGGGATCAGCTACTTCATCACACCTATGGACACGCCCGGCATTAGCGTGCGGCCGCTGGTGAACATGGCCGACGAGCACCTCTTCAACGAGATCATCTTCGACAACGTGCGCGTCCCCGTGAAGTACCTGGTGGGCGAGGAGAACCGTGGCTGGTACATCGGCATGACGACGCTGGACTTCGAGCGCTCCAACATCTCGACAGCTGCGGGATACCGGCGCACATTCGAGCAGCTCGTTGAGTACGTAAAGAGCGGGACAAACGGGACGAACGGGACAAGCGGTGACGGGGTGAAGGCGAAGTTAGCCGAGCTGGCGATCGAGAACCAGGTCGGGCGGTACCTTTCGTACCGCGTCGCCTCGATGCAGTCGCGGGGCCAGATCCCGAACTACGAGTCGTCCGCTGCCAAGGTGTACCACTCGGAGTACGGCCAGCGGCTCGCCGGTGCGGGCCTAAACATCATGGGCATGCACGGAAGCCTGCGCGAGGAGTCGAAGCACGCCCGTATGCGCGGCCGCTTCGCCCGCACGTACCTGACATCGATTGGCAGCACAATCGCCGCCGGCACGAGCGAGATCCAGCGCGGCATCATCGCGCAGCGCGGTTTGGGGCTCAGCCGAATCTAGGCATCTAGGTTCGCAGGCCGCGGATGCACCCGACTCGGATTGGCGCAAGTCCCTCAGGCAGCTGCACACGTAGACGCCGCTAAAGGCGGAGGCTAGGCGAATCCGAAGTCGCCGTCAGAGCCGGGAATGAACTTCCGCCAACCTTCCTGCGATTCCAGGTAGGGGAAGAAGCTCCGGAAGTAGCTGTAGGTGGGGCGGTAGGGGTCGCGGTGGAGGTGCATATGCGCTTCCTGTGGCGTCCGCCCCGCCTTGTGGTGGTTGCATGGCTTGCAGGCGGCTACTACGTTTTCCCAGTCGTGTCCGCCGCCGCGGTGGCGGGGGAGGACGTGGTCCAGCGTCAGGTCGCGCGTCTGCTTGGGGATTTCGAAGAGCAGCGTGGTGCTGTGGAGGTAGCCCCGGCCGTTCTCAATGATCTCTGCCTTACCGCGGTCCACCAACACGAAAGCGCGCCGGACGTTGCAGACGTTCAGCGGCTCGTAGTTCTGGTTGAGTACTAATACGGGTAAAGCTGGCCCCAATTTCAGTCACCACCGCCGCCATAGTAGCAGATGGCTCCTAAACCTCGCAATCCTATCTGTTTCGGGAAAGATGGTCCCTCAGGACGCCCCTCCGTCCTCCTCCGTAAGGTCCCCGTGGGCCCTCAGAGTTATGGATGCTTCTTTGCAGAAGCGCCACGCATGATGAAAGGCAGACGCTGCCCCACCCGGTGTCCCTCGAAACGTCGCGTTCATTCCCTTCACGTAAGAGGCGTCTTCTTCCCACCCACCCGCCCGCAAAAGGAAACTGGGGGACACCCCCAGACCCCCGGCCTGGCGGCGCCTATTTCGGAGCAATGAGCGTTCGAATCGTCTCGCTTAAGTCTGAGGCGGCGGCTCTGGCGCTAAGAAGCCGTCGATGCGGTCGTCGCGGCCAGGATGATGAGAAGCGCCTGCACGACGAGCAATCCCTTCAGCACTCCGAAGACGGCGCCGCCTGCGCGGTTCGCCCAGCCGAGCATAAGGAGGGATGCCATCTTGCTGAGCATGATCGCGACGATCTGGCCGAAGAGGTATACAGCGCCGGCCAGGATGAGAAAGGAGATCGCCTCCGCGGCGTCCGCATCGTCCATGAAGACGAGCACGTCGGCGGCGAGGTTATCGTAGAGGAGACCGGCAACGACGATACCGGCAACGGCGGCAACGAGGGTGACAACCTCGCGGATCAGGCCAGCCATGTAGGCAGTGATCACGAAGCCGATGACGACGAGAACGATGACGATATCGAGCCAGTTCATGTTTCGCGCCGCCCGGCGCCGCGTCCAGCAGCGGGCGTCGCAGTTGAAAACGAACGAGACGGCGGTGGGGTTACTGTCTGTCTGAGCGCGATGACGAGCCGATGGATGATGATGATGCCGGAGAGCATGAGCGCCCCGAGGTAGTAGCCGCCCAGAACGTCGCTCGGCCAGTGGTGACCGGCGTAGACTCGCTCGAAGCCCCCAGCCACAACGATCCAAACGCAGACGGCCTGGATGCCGGACCGGAGCCAGAGGTTACTGATGTAAAGCGCGGCGAAATAGAATATGAGGCCGTAGAGGATCATCGCTGATTCCGCGTGTCCACTGGGGAAAGAGAAGGAGGAGGGCTGGTCGTGAAACTCGACCAGTTCTGCTGAGGGACGGGGGCGTTGGATCAGCTCCTTCGCCGCCCAGGTGGTGAGAGGCCGTCCGGCAGTCGCCGTAATCTCCAGCAGCGCCCCGAGGCCATCGCGTGCCACCAACAGCAACGAAGCCGCAACTGCGCAGGCCAGCACCACGACCGGAGCGTCGATGCCATCTTCCGTCCAGTCGAGCGCTCGATCAATGGCGGCGATATCGCAATCCTGAATGCGGTGGGCCAGCCATATGTCCGCGGGAAACGTGTCGTTGCTCGCGGCGAGGATGGCCATCAGCACGAAGCCGGCCAGCGCAACGAGCCAGGCGGCCAGGAACAGCGCCCCTGTCTTCACGGGGACATCATAGACGCGGCGAGACGGAGACACGTATGCTGGCGGCTTGGTGGACTGTTGATGGATGACATTCTGCGCGCGATGGCGCTGGGCGTCATCCAGGGCCTCACTGAATTCCTTCCCATCTCGTCCTCGGGTCACCTCATCGTTGCGCGCGAGCTGTTCGGCTGGGAATTCACAGACGACCTGACATTCGACGTGTCGCTGCACCTGGGGACGACTGTTGCGGTTATCGCCTACTTCTGGAGCGAGTGGCTGGCGATGCTGCGCGGCGGCTGGCACTGGCTATTCAAGCGTGACAGGGAAACGGGCTCACATCAGGGCTATGACTCGCGCCTTCTGATTCTGCTGGCGATTGGGTCCGTGCCGGCTGGCATCACGGGCGTCATCTTCGACGCCTTCATCGATGTGCGCTCGCCAATCGTCGTCGGCGTCATGCTCATCGTTTTTGCAATTGTGTTGTATCTGGCGGAGCGGTTGCATCACGGCAAACGCGACGTGACCAGCACCGATGCGGCAGACGCGGTCTGGATCGGGGTGGCGCAGGCCGTCTCGCTGGTACCGGGTGTGTCACGTTCGGGTGTTACGATTTCGGCGGCTATGACGCGTGAGTATTCTCGAAGCGAAGCGGCGCGCCTGTCCTTCCTCCTGGCTACGCCCGCTATCCTCGGCGCCGGGCTGCTGAAGGGCGCAGAGGCGGCCGTCAATGGCATTCCGTCTGGCGACATCGGCGCGATAGTGGCCGGCGCGACGGTATCGGCAGTGGTGGGCTGGCTGAGCATCCGCTACCTCCTGCGCCTCTTGCAGACGGGGACGTTCACACAGTTCGTCGCGTACCGGCTGATTGCAGGCGCGTTTATCGTGGTCTATTTCTCGGTGTGAGGCCGGTTCGTATAGGATTGGAGACGGAAAGGCGCAAGGAACGTATAACGACGTAGCCGAGGCTTTCTAGCCTCGGGAACATAGAGCGACGAAGTCGAGGCTTTCCAGCCTCGGAAACGCAGAACGACGTAGGCGAGGCTTTCCAGCCTCGGCGGGGCCCGTATAGCAAGAGCGGGAACGAGGGAGTTTTCGAAATCGACGAAGAAAAGCTGAAGGAGCTGTTGGAGGCGATTCGCGAAGGGTCGACCTCCGTGGATGAGGCGCTGGCGCGGCTGCGCGACCTGCCGTACGAGGACCTTGGGTTCGCATCGCTGGACCACCACCGCGCCCTGCGCAAGGGTTTCCCAGAAGTGGTGCTGGGGGAGGGGAAGAGCGCGCAACAGGTGGCGGCGATCGCGGAGAGGCTGGCCGCGCGCAGCGACCGGCTGCTGATCACGCGAGCGGACGTGGAGGCATACCGAGCGGTCAAAGAGCGCGTACCGGACGCCGTCTATCATGCGACGGCTCGCGCTGTGACGTTGGACCGGAGCAAGGAGCCTCGCCGGCCCGGGATCGCCGTGTGCTGCGCGGGAACGTCGGACGTGCCGGTGGCGGAGGAAGCTGCCGTGACCGCGGAGCTCATCGGCAGCACAGTGGACCGTATGTACGACGTCGGCGTCTCGGGACTGCATCGCCTGCTGGACAAGATTGAGCGGCTGCGGGCGGCTAAGGCGTTGGTGGTAGTCGCCGGGATGGAGGGGGCGCTTCCAAGCGTCGTCGCGGGCCTGGTAGCAGCCCCGGTGATCGCGGTACCCACTTCAGTTGGGTACGGAGCAAGTTTTCGGGGGCTGGCGCCGCTGCTGGCGATGCTGAACGCCTGCGCGGCGGGCGTCGCGGTCGTCAACATAGACAACGGCTTCGGCGCCGGCTACCTGGCGGCGGTGATCAACCGGCAGTCGTGGAGCCCGGTTGAGAGTTGACCGTTCGGCCGCGGGCGTTTGCGCACGACGGCGACGGCGTCGTTAGTGGGATTGACCAATGGCTCGCATCGCCTACCTTGACTGCTTTTCGGGCATCAGCGGCGACATGCTGCTTGGCGCCATCGTGGACAGCGGCGTCGCGGTGGAAGACCTGCGCGCGGAGCTCCGCATGCTACCACTTGAGGGTTACGAGCTACGCTCCGAGCGGGTGATGCACGCGGGCCTGATTGGCACTCAGGCATTCGTAGACATCAAGCGCGAGCAGCATTCGCCTCGGACGCTTGCCAATGTGCTTGACCTGATCGAGTCTTCGAAGGCGCTCGCGCAGGACAAGGAAAAGGGCGCCCGTGTCTTCCGGCGCCTCGCCGAGGCGGAGGCGAAGGTGCACGGCGAGAGTGTCGAGACCGTGCACCTGCACGACGTAGGGGCCGTCGACGCGATCGTGGACGTGATGGGAACGGTTGCGGGCCTCCGCTTGCTCGGTGTGGAGGAAGTGTTCGCGTCTCCGTTACCGGCAGGCGACGGCTCGATCGAGGGACCGCACGGCTCACTGCCGGTCCCCGCGCCCGCGACGCTGGAGTTGCTTTCGCGGGTGAAGGCGCCCTTGCGAGCGCCGGGCGCTGAGCGCGGCGAGCTCGTGACGCCGACCGGCGCCGCGATAGTGACCACCCTGGCGAAGTTCGAGCGGCCGGAGATGACGCTGGAGCGCGTAGGCTACGGCGCCGGATCGCGCGATATCGCTGGGCGGCCTAACATGCTGCGGATCTGGCTGGGAGAGCGTATCGCGGCCTCAACGCCAATGGTGCTCATCGAGACGAACATCGACGACATGACGGGCGAGATGCTAGGCTACGCACGCGACAAGCTTCTGGAGGTGGGCGCTGCGGACGTCTGGTTCACGTCCATCCAGATGAAGAAGGGGCGGCCCGGCCTGATGCTGTCGGTGCTCTGCTCGGAAGCGGAGGAGGCGGCGCTGGCACGCCTGCTGCTTCGCGAGACTTCAACGCTGGGCGTCCGCGTGAGACCTGTGCACCGCTGGGAGGCGGAGCGGGAAGTCCTAGAGTTCGAGTCGTCGCTCGGGCCGGCGGCGGTGAAAGTGAAGCGCCTCCCCGGCGAGCCGCCGAGCGTGGCGCCGGAGTTCGAGGCGTGCAAGCGGCTCGCAGAAGCGAGTGGGCTCCCGCTGGCGGAGGTATATCGGGTAGTGCAAGCGGAGGCGGAAGCGAGGGTCAGCGGGTCTTGATTACGACGGTCCCGGCGATATTGTCGTGGAGGCCGCGCTTCTCCGCGGAGAATGCGATCATCAGGAAGCCGATGCCCAGGATGAGCCAGCTCACGAAGTAGCCGAAGTAGCGCAGAAGAGCCGCGCCGAATTCTATCGGCTCGCCGTTCGCCATGACGATCTTGATCCCCACGGCCATCTTGCCGGGGGTAGCGCCTTGTCCCACCCAGAAGCCGATAGTGTAGACAGCACCAAGGAACACCTCTAGCGCAAAGGCGCTGAGGCCATTTGTCACGAGCAATCCTATAACCAGGTTCGCCACGAAGAGGATAACGGAATCGATGATGAGGGCCAGGAAGCGGATCCAGAAGCCGGCGTAGGCAAGCTCTCCTGCGCCCGGCTGATACGCTCTTAATTGGTAGCGACAGTAACCGCAGAACTTCGCATCAGGAGAGGCGAACCTGCCGCAGGATGGACAGAGCGAACCGGATGCCGCGGGTCCGGCCGCCGCTGGACGCTCCGCAATGCTCTGAGCGACGCGTTCAGTGCGCTCTGCCTCCTCCGACCGCTGCCGTTCGACGCAGGACGCACAGAACTGCCCGCCCTCCGTGTACGCGCCGCAGCGCAGGCACCGAACCGTCGCGAATCCGCTGCTCATGGCATAAGTTAAGACTCTGTTGGGGCGGAATGGTTACATCACGATGCAAAAATTCAAGTCGAGGGCGGGGCCGGCCGGATCCCTGGCTAGCGCGCTTTGACCACGACGGTACCCGCGATATAGTCGTGCAGGCCGCGCTTCTGGGGGGTAAAGGCGATCATAATGAAGCCGATGAGCAGGATGAGGGCAGATACGTAGTAGCCGATCCAGCGCAGGAAAGCCGGCCCCACATCGATCGGGTCTCCATTTTCCATCCGCACCTTGATGCCCAGCGCCATCTTGCCAGGCGTCGCGCCATCAGCGCCCACCCAGAAGCCAACATCGTAGGCCGCGCCAATGAGGACGCCCAGCACGAGACGAGCGCCGAGATTGTCTGCGATCAAGCCCACCACTAGACCGATCACGTTGAGGATAATCGCATCGATAATGAAGGCAGCGAAACGCATCCAGAAGCCGGCGTACTCGGCGCCTGCCGCAGCACCAGCCGCCCCGGGCCCTGCGCCGGAGACCGTCGCTCCGCAATTGCCGCAGAACTCCGCGCCGACCGGCACCGACTTACCGCAGCGGGGGCAGCTGGCTGGCCGGTCTGAGGGCGGAATCGGTAAGCCCACCGGCGCCTGTTCTCTCTGCTGTGCGAGACAGTCCGGGCAGAATTGCGTCAGGCCTTGGACGGGCTTGCCACAGCGGATGCAACGTGTCTGCGCGGTCATCCCCGGGGGCCAAAGCTACAGGGGGCATGGAAGCGTGTCAAGTTTGGTCAGCGATGAGGGCTCAGCGCTTGCTGCCGGGGACAAGTCGGCGGCCGCATTCGCCGCAGAACTTCGCGCCGTGGTAGACCTTCGTGCCGCACGAGGGGCAGCGGCCACCGGACAGTCCGCTGGAGGGCGCGGCCGAAGCGGTTGGCTGCGGTCGTGTAGCCGCCGTTGCTTGTGCGGCGCTCGTGCCTCCGGGGGTGGACTCAGAGGCCGGCGCTCTTTCGGCGGCGGTCTCCGCTCCTTGGCGGCCGTTGAGGTAGAGGCGGGTGCCGACGAGAGTTAAGCCAGCGACGATGAGGATAATGATGGCAGGCATTCTGGTCCAATGTTACAGCAGGAACTTGCGAATGGCCCAGGCAACGCCGTCTTCATCATTTGAAGGGGCGACGTGGAGCGCCGCCTTCTTCACTTCATCGGGTGAGTTGCGCATAGCGATTCCCAGGCCGGCGAGGCGGAACATACCGACGTCCGACTCGGAATCGCCCATCGCGATAGTTTCCTCCGGTGGCACGCCCAGCTCATTGAGAACGATTTCGAGGGCACGCGCCTTCTCCGCCTGCGGGTGTGTGAGGATGACGTAATGAGGGCTATTCGCGGGCCGGTTAATCGAAAAGCCGGCGCGCCCGTCATACGCGGGAAGGAAGCGGCTCGCTATGTCGTTGACGGCGTCCTCGCCGAAGACGAGGACGCACGTCGGCGGCCCCTCACTCAGATGGTCCGACTGGCGTTCCGCTGTCTTGAGGCCGCCCGGCAGGCGCTCCGGGATGATGCCGGGCCGCATCTGCATGTAGGTTGTGTCACCGATGGTGGTGAACATCTCCCAGCCCTGGTCGTCGCCCAAAGTGGTCACTTCACGCGCCAGGTCCTGGTCCAGCTGCAGGTGTAGCAACTCGCGCCCGTCGGCAGGTCTCTTGACGAGCGCGCCGTTACTACAGATAAGCGGAGTCTGGACGTCCAGTCTCGATGCGGTGCGCAGGGCGATGCCGTAGAAGCGGGCAGTGGCCAGAACGACCTGCACCCCGCGTTCCATCGCCGCCCGTACGGCCTCCCCGTTGGCGTCGGAGAGCCGGAGGCTGCTGTTGAGGAGCGTGCCGTCGAGATCGAGCGCCAGGAGCTTGTACATGCGGAGAGCGACGGTATTATAACAGCGGTCTACCGATCGAGGATTGAGATCGCGAAGGAGCGCCTACGGCGGGCCTATAGACGTTTCGGGAACCCCGAATTGTAACCTCAGTCTGTGGAAAAGTGGGTTGACTGAGGCTGGGAGCCCTGTAGCATTAACACGTCGCCCTAGAGGCGCGCTGCCACCGGGGAGGAGGAGGAGTTATGCCAGTGGCAACCGTTTATGAAAAGCCATCCCTTGTCAGCGAGCTTGGTTCCCTGGCCGGCCTCGCAAAGCCCCGCCTTAGCCGGGACCCGCGGGACGGCTGTCGAGGCGGGCACGCGCGACTGAGGCTCGCCCCCAGACCCCGGCGGCTGCCCGGCCGTCTGTGTGCGCACGGAGGTAGCCGCGGCTATGCGCGCCAACCCACAGCTGCTCACAGACGACATCGCCTGCATTCAGTTGCTCAGAATCGAACAGGGAATCTTGACCTCTGGGCCTGAATAGGGCCTGCACCTGAACCTCCGCCCAAGGCTCGACGTGCTCGACCTCGTAATCTGCTCTGCCCTCGGCCGTTCTGCCGCGCGTCCGCTCCATGTTCTTCCTCCCCCATCCTCATCTTCTAGCTTCCATCGTCCATCTTCCCTCCTGTAAACTTCACGAGCACTGAAGGAACTCATCCCTTGCCCCCGAACAACGACGGCTTCAACCACGAATACGCCGACATCAACGGCCAGCGCTATCACTACGTGCGTCAGGGCCCTTCGACTGCGCCGGACTCGCGTCCGGCTTCGCTCAGGACAGGCTCAGGCCCGCCGC
>WNGB01009214.1_pt1 | contig 13888 bp, 15 predicted proteins | sample 5400681 | NCBI WGS metagenome assembly WNGB01 (sample SAMN13153367, study PRJNA577476) | soil metagenome | isolation source: 115 cm soil or saprolite under grassland replicate 2 | place: USA:California | collected 2016-06-15 | reverse complement strand
ACTCGCGTGCCTGCTTGATCCTCTCGGCCACCTCTCGGCGCTTGATCGTCGAGAGATGCTCGATTTCCTCCTTCAGCTTCTCGTGCCCCTCTGGGGTGAGAATGATTTCCTTCACCGTCCGCCTCCAAGACCCCGGATATAGAAACGCGGCGCCCACGGGCACCGTCGCGGCCGACATTGTAGCTACGCCGTCAAGCCGAAAACGTTCGTGGCACGACTAACATTCCCTTCGGATGAACCCTGATCTCCACGCCCGCTGGACCATTGGCTCGGTCGAGATTCCGGGCCGCCTCGTGCTCGCTCCGATGGCCGGGGTGAGCGTGCAGGCTTTCCGCCGCCAGGGGCGTCGCTACGGCGCCGGATTGGTCTGTTCGGAGATGGTGAGCTGCGCCGGCCTCTCGCACGGGAACGAGCGCACGCTGGGGTATCTCAGGATCGGCCGTGACGAGCATCCGCTCGCTGTCCAGATCTTCGGCTCGGAGCCCGAGGTCATGGCGGAGGCCGCGCGCATGGTCGAGGACGCCGGGGCCGACCTGGTGGACATCAACTTCGGCTGCCCGGTGCGGAAGGTAACCAAGACCGGCGCCGGCGCCACCCTCCTCGAGGAGCCCCACCGAGCGTGCAGGATCGTCGAGTCGGTGGCGAACGCCGTCGCCGTTCCGGTCTCCGTGAAGATGCGCCGCGGTCTCGACAACGGCTCGCGTGCCGCTTTGGGGGTCGGCCCGAAGCTCGTCGACGCGGGCGCCGCATCCCTCACGCTCCATCCCCGCTCCGCGCGACAGATGTACACGGGCACCGCCGACCACGAGCTCACAGCCGAGCTGGTGGATCTTGTCGACGTCCCTGTGATCGCCTCCGGCGACGTGGACACCCGCGACCGCGCGGAGGAAGTGCTCGAGACGACCGGCTGTGCCGCCGTCATGGTCGGTCGAGCCGCGCAGGGAAATCCCTGGGCCCTCGGCGAGATCGCCGGACGCCTCGATGGCGAGCCCACGCGGGAAGAGATCGTCGCCGAGCTCCTCCTCTTCATGCACGACACCGTCGAGGAGATGGGCGAGAGCCGGGCGACGGGTTTCTTGAAGAAGTTCTACGGCTGGTACCTGGGCCACGGCCGCTTCCCCAAGCCCTTCAAGCAGGAGCTCGTGCAGCTAGGGACCGTCTCCGAGGTCGAGGAGCGCCTCCTCGAGGCTGCTCCGGGCGCCCGAGTCGTGGTCGAGCGCCTCAAAGCGGCTTTGCCCAAGCCGGACAACGTCGTCCTCGACCTGCCGGTCTCGATCTACGCGGGCGGATAGACCGCGGCGGCCGCGTCGCTATAACTCTCATATGGCGGTAACGGCAGGAGAAGAACGGCGAATCGTGACCGTGCTCCTCGCGGACGTGGTCGACTCGACCGCGATCGCGGAGAAGCTCGGCCCCGAGCGCGCGAAGTTCCTCATCGACGAGGTCATGAGGATCATGAGCGAGCAGGTCCGCCGCTATGACGGCACCGTGGCCCAGCTCGTCGGCGACGAGCTCCTCGCGTTCTTCGGCGCGCCCGTCTCCTACGAGGACGACTCCGAGCGCGCGGTGCGCGCCGCACTCGCCATCCAGCGCGCGCTCGCGCAGTACGCCGAGGAGGTGAAGGACGCCTACGGCGTCGATCTCTCCGTTCGCATCGGCATCAACACGGGGCCGGTGATCGTCGGATCGCAGAGAGACGGCGAGGACGGCTACGACCCCTGGAATGCGCTCGGCGAGACCGTGAACGTGGCATCCCGCCTGCAGCAGATCGCTAGCGAGGGCGGCGTCGTGATTGGGCCGACGACCATGCGCCAGGTCGAGAGCAGCTTCGACGTGGAGGAGCTCGGCCCCCAGGAGCTCAAGGGCGTCGGCGAGCGTCTCAGCGCCTACAAGGTCGTCGGGGCCCGCGACTACGAACCGATGGAGCCGAGCACGCCGCTCGTCGGGCGCGACTACGAGGTGACGGTGCTCGAGCGGACGATGGACGCGCTCGTCGAGGGACGAGGCGCGATCGTGTCCATCATGGGAGAGCCGGGCATCGGCAAGAGCCGCCTCCTCTGGGAGGTGCGCGCCCGCTACCGGGAGCGGATCCGCTTCATCGAGGGTCGGGGCGTCTCCTACGCGCAGACCTTCCCGTACTGGCCGATCCGCGACCTCCTGAGGGAGTGGCTGGGAGTCGGGGCTTCCACCCCAGAGGCGCGCGTCCGCCTCGAGCTGAAAGCCGAGCTCGCCCACGTCTTCGGCAACGACGCTGAGGAGGCGTACCCGTTCTTCGCCAGCCTGCTGGGACTGACTCTCGAGCCGGACGCCGCTCAGCGGATCCGCGAGCTCAACCGCGAGTCGATCCAGACCCGCACCTTCGAAGTCTTCTACGAGCTCATCTCGAAGCTCGCCGAGGAGCGGCCGCTGTGCCTAGTCCTGGAGGATCTGCACTGGGCGGACGAGTCGACGCTCGAGCTGCTCGAGTCGCTCCTCCCTGTAACAGAAGAGTCCGCGGTGGGCCTCTTCTTCCTCTACCGGAGCGAGCGAGAGCTCGGCTCGTGGCGGCTTGGCGAGCGGGCGCGCCAACGCTATCCACACCGCTACAAGGAGATTGAGGTGCGACCGCTGCCGCCGGATGCGAGCAGAGTGCTGGCCGTCGGAGCGGCAGGAGGAGAGATTCCGGACACGGTCGCGGAGCTGCTCACCGAGCGCTCGGGCGGCAATCCGTTCTTCCTCGAGGAAGCGATGCGGGACCTGGTCGAGCGCGGCGCGCTCCAGCGAGAAAACGGCAACTGGACCCTCGCCGTCGCAGAGGACGAGCTCGCGGTTCCGGCGCTCGTCCAAGGAGCCCTCCAGGCGCGGCTCGACCGGCTCGACCCCGCGACGCGCGAAGTTCTCTCGCTGGCGGCCGTCATCGGCCGGACGTTTGGCGTCCCGCTGCTCGAGAAGCTCGTTCCGCGCCAGCAGCTGATGCCGGCGCTCACGGAGCTCCAGCGCCTCGACCTCATCTACGAGAAGAGCAGACGGCCCAATCCGGAATATCGCTTCCGCCACGGTCTCGTGCAGGAGGTCGCGTACTCGAGCCTCGTCGACTCGAAGCGGCGCAAGCTGCACAAGAAGGTCGGAGAGGCGCTCGAGGAGATCTACAAGGAATCGCCCGAGGAGTCCTACGCTCTCCTCGCCCGTCATTTCAGCGAAGCCGACGAGCCGGAGAAGGCGGTCGAGTATCTCCTCAAGGCCGGCGACGCCGCCCGGGCGATCTACGCCGACAGGGAGGCGATGGAGCACTACCGCAAGGCGCGCGCCTTCCTTGCACGGACCGGAGACGAGCGCCGCGCCCGCGACACCCTCTTCAAGATGGCCCTCACGTATCACCTCGCATTCGACTTCGAGCATGCGGAGGAGATGTACGACGAGGCGTTCTGCTGCCGCGTCGACGCCGAGGCGAGGCACGAGCCCACCGAGCGCCTCGAGACGGCGGTGTACCGGCCCGAGACCGTGGTGCCAGGCCACGTCTACTCGCGCGAAGGCATGAATATCACCGAGCACCTCTTCCGGGGGCTGCTCATGATCGACGGGGAGCTCAACGTCCTCCCCTCGATGGCGGACAACCTCCGCGTCTCGAGCGACGGCCTCAGCTATCTCTTCCGCCTCCGCGAGGACGTGCGCTGGAGCGACGGGGAGCCGCTGACGGCGGACGACTTCGCGTTCGCCTGGCGGCGCATGCGCGAGCAGCAGACGCGTACTGCGTTCCTGATGGAGGACGTCGATACGGCCGAGGCCCTGGACGACAGGACGCTCGAGATCACGATGCACGCCCCGCGAAGCTACTTCCCGTACGTCCTAGCCTCCCCGTGGGCGTTTCCCTGGCCGCGGCACAAGTGCGAGGACCTCGGCGACGACTGGCAGAAGCCCGAGAACCTCGTCTCCAACGGCCCCTTCATGCTCTCCGAGTTCGACGAGGAGCACGCGCTCCTGACGGCCAACCCGCACTGGACCGGACCACGAGGGAACGTGCGAGAGATCGAGCTGAGCTTCCTGCCGCACAGCGGCGACATGATCCAGCGCTGGGCTTCGGGAGACTTCGACGTCCTCACGGTCTGGAACCTCACGATCACGGACGCGCCGGACACAGAGCTCGACCTCATCCCTGATCTTCACACTCGCTACATCGGTTTCAGCGCCGACCGGGCGCCCTTCTCCAACGAGCTCGTGCGCAAGGCGGTCTCGCACGCCGTCGACCGGGAACGGCTCCTGCGCCCGGAGGACAGCGAGCGCGCCTCCACACGCGGGGGTGCGATCCCGCCGGCCATGCCCGGCCACTCCCACCGGGTCGGGCCGGACTACGACCTCGAGCTCGCGCGAAAGCTCCTCGCGGACGCTGGCTATCCGGAGGGCCGCGGCCTTCCGGAGCTCAAGATGCTCGTCCCGCCCTGGCTCGCCCTCACCGGGGAGTTCCTCACCGAGCAGCTGGCGGAGATCGGCGTCCGCCTGACCGTCGAGTCGGCGACCACCAAATTCTGGGCCAAGGATCTGACCGACGAGCACCTGTGGGTGACGGGCTTCGCCGCCGACTACCCCGACCCGGACGGGTTCTTCCGCGGCCTCTTTCGCGAGCCCTTCCCCTTCTACCGGGACGACGAGATCGAGGAGCTCGTCATTCACGCGCGCTCGCTCGGAAACCAGCCCGAGCGGATGCGCCTCTACCACGAGATCGACCGCCTCTGGGTGAACGAGCACGCCGCCATCCTTCCCATCGCCTACGGGCGAAGCGTTTCGGTGCACAGGCCCTGGATCGAAGGGTTCTGGGCGAACCCGCTCTCGAAGGCGAGCCTCGACCAGGTCCTGGTCAAGGAACGGGAAACGTCAGCGGTTACGGTCCCAGACGAGCCGGAGCCCGTCGAGAGTCAGTAGCGGGTCGACCTTCTCGATCGTCCGCGAATGAGGAGCGATCAGCTCGGCGAGTCCACCGGTGGCGATCGCGCGAGCGTTGTCCCCGAGCTCGGCGCGCATGCGCTCGACGATCCCGTCAACCTGGCCCGCAAAGCCGTAGACGAGCCCTGACTGGAGAGAGGAGACCGTCGTCTTCCCGATCACCGTCTCGGGCTCGACGAAATCGACCTTGGTCAGTCGAGCCGCGCGGGCGAAGAGGGCCTCCATGGAGATCTCGATGCCCGGAGCGAGGACGCCACCGACGTACTCCCCCTCAGCCGAGACGGCGTCGAAGTTCGTCGAGGTCCCGAAGTCGACGACGATGCAGGGCGCGCCGTAGCGCTCGCGGGCGGCTACGGCGTTGGCGATCCGGTCCGGCCCGACCTCGCGGGGATCGTCATAGAGGACCGGGATCCCGGTGCGGGTCCCGGGGCCGACCACCAGGAGCGGCGCCTCGATGTGGCGTTCCGCCAGCTCCTGATAGGCACGGACTAGCAGAGGAACCGTGGACGAAAGGCAGATTCCCGAGACGTCATCGAAGCCGCGGTCGCGCAGCGAGAGGAGGTCGGAGAAGAGCGCGGCGAGCTCGTCTCCGGTGCGCTCGGCCTCGGTGGCGATCCGCCAGTGCTCCGCCAGGTGCTCGCCGTCGAAGAGACCGAGCACAGTCTGGGTGTTGCCGACGTCTACGGCCAGCAACATGTCGCTCAACCTACTGGGGGCTACCCGACGTCGTCTTCGCCCGTAAGCGTCTCGCCGAGCTTCTCGGCCAGAGCCTCCGGAGTGAGAGGCGGGCCATCGCCTTCGCCGCGCAGCTCCTCGATCGTCACGTCGCTCGACGTGTAGACCTCGGCGCGCGGGATCATCCGGCTCGGGCGGTTCTTGTCCCAAACCCAGACGTCGTCCATGGTCAGGTGGAAGAAGGGATAGCTCGTCTGCGGCAGCACACGCAGCTCGTGCTTGTTGCAGAGATAGGTCGAGTCCTGGGTGACGATGCAGTAGCGGAACAGCCCGAAGACCGCCGCGTACTCCTTCTTCAGCCGGAGCTCGAGCTCGGCCTCGAATTCGTCGAGCTCGTCGAGGTTCGACATGACGTCATTCTAGCTGGGAGGCCAATAGATCCCGTACCCGGGTCCCGTCGGGAAGGGTCAGATCCTCGTTCAGCTCGAAGAGCGGCTCGAGGACGAAGCGACGGTCCGCCAGACGCGGATGGGGCACCGTGAGGCCCGGCTCGCCGATCGCCTCCTCCCCGAACAGCAGGAGGTCGAGGTCGATGACCCGCGGGCCCCAGCGTCGCTCCGTCGCGCGGTCGCGGCCCAGTTCCCGCTCGATCTCGAGCAGCCGTTCGAGCAGCTCCTTCGGCGACAATTCGGTCGCCAGCTCTGCTGCCGCGTTCAGGAACTTCGGCTGGTCCGTGACACCGACGGGATCGGTTTCCCGAGAAGAGGAGGCGCGCACCGGTCCGAGCTCTTCGAGGCGTTCGAGCGCACGGCGGAGGTTCAGCTCCCGGTCGCCGAGATTCGTACCGAGCCCGATGTAGGCAAGCACGGCTAGCTGCGGGTTCGCTCGACGGTCGCCGCGGTGTGCGCGGCGGGCGCCTCCAGCACAACTTTCGGCTTCCGCACCCGGACGCGCACGCGGGAGACGTCGAAGCGCTCGATGATCGCGTCCGCGACGGCTGCCGCCAGCGCCTCGATCAGATTGAAGCGGTGCCCCTCGGAGATCTCGCGGATGCAGGCGACCACCTTCGTGTAGTCGATGGTGTCGCCCAGCTGATCGGTGCGGATGCCCGCATCGTGAGCGACCAGAGTGACGTCGAAGACGAAGGGCTGGCCACCTTTCTTCTCCTCGGGGGTCGCCCCGTGGAACCCCTGGAGCTCGAGGCCTTCGATCTCGATGAAGACCTCGCTCACGCCGGGCTCTCCACCACGGCCTGCGCGGCCTTGAGCGCTGCGACGTGTTCGCGCACGTCATGGGCCCGGATGATCGAAGCCCCGCGCTCGTAGGCGAGAACGGCGACGGCTATTCCGGCCGCGACCGGGCCGGTGGCCGCGTCGGGATCGCCGAGAACCCTCCCGAGAAAGCGCTTGCGCGAGGCGCCGACGAGGACGGGGCGGCCGAGGGCGACGATCTCGTCGAGTCGCCCGAGGAGCTCGAGGTTGTGCTCCACCGTCTTTCCGAAGCCGATGCCGGGATCGAGGCAGATGTGGTCTTCCGCGATCCCAGCTTCCGTGGCGTCGGCAAGCCGCTCCTCCAGGAAGGAGATCACTTCGGAGACAACATCGTCGTAGCGAGGATCCTCCTGCATCGTCCGGGGCTCGCCGAGCATGTGCATGAGACAGATGTACGCATCGGCGTCCGCCACGACGCCTGCGAGATCGGGGTCGCCCCGAAGCGCCGTGACGTCGTTGACCATCACGGCGCCGGCCTGGAGGGCCCGGCGAGCGACTTCGGCTTTCGAGGTGTCGATCGAGCGGGGAACGTCGAGAAGTGCGTGCAGAACGGGCTCCACGCGCTGAAGCTCCTCTTCAAGTGAGACGCCCTCGGAGCCGGGCCGCGTCGATTCGCCGCCGACGTCGATGATCGCGGCCCCCTCTTCCACCATGCCCCGGGCCTCGGCTATTGCGGCCGCAGGATGCAAAAAGGTCCCCCCGTCGGAAAACGAGTCGGGCGTCACGTTGACGACGCCCATCACGCTCGGGCGAGGGAGGAATTCGTCCAGAGGGGCTCGCACGTGCTTCGTATCCTATGGCGCGATTACGCGAGCCTCCGTCAAGGGGCCACGCCGCAACGCCTAAAGGGCCGAATGGGGTGGGCTCTAGCCCTCGGCGGGCTCGGGAGGAGGCTGCATCGTCGCGCCCGGGAGCGGGAAGGGGCGCGGCTTCGGCTCCGCACGAGGCTTGCGCTCGGGCTCGCCCTCTTCGGCCGCCTTCTCCTCGGGGAAGACGCTCTCCGGCGACTCGCCGGCGAGCAGCCGCTCGAACTGATCCTTGTCGATCGTCTCGCGCTCGATCAGAAGCCCGGAGATCTGGTGTAGCTCCTCCATGTGCTCCTGGAGGACCCTGCGGGCGCGCTCGTGGGCCTCCTCGATCACGCGGCGGATCTCGTCGTCGATCTCCCGCGCGATCTCCTCCGAGTAGTCGGGCTCGGCGCCCATGTCGCGACCGAGGAAGGGCATGTCGTGGTTGCGGCCGAGAACGCGCGGGCCGAGCTTCTCGCTCATCCCGTAACGCATGATCATGTGCTTCGACGTCGACGTGACCTTCTCCAGGTCGTTCGCGGCGCCCGTCGTCACCTCGTTGAAGACGAGCTCCTCGGCCGCCCGGCCGCCGAGCGTCATCGCCATCTGGTCCATCAGCGCGGACTTCGTGGTCAGGAACTTGTCCTCTGCCGGCAGCGCGATCGTGTAGCCGAGCGCGGCGCCGCGACTGATGATCGAGATCTTGTGCACCGGGTCGCAATTGGGCAGGTAATGCCCGACGAGCGCGTGGCCCATCTCGTGGTAGGCGGTCACCTTGCGCTCGTGCTCGGAGAGGAGGCGGGTCTTCTTCTCGGGGCCCGCAATCACGCGCATGATCCCTTCCTCGAGCTCTTGGTCGCCGATGGTCTTCTTGCCCCGGCGAGCGGCCAGGAGTGCAGCCTCGTTGACGAGGTTCGCCAGGTCGGCCCCGGTGAACCCGGGCGTGCCGGCTGCGAGGGTGTCGAGTTCGATGGCCACGTCGATGGGCTTCCCCTTCGTGTGCACCTCGAGGATCTTCCGCCGGCCGTTTCGGTCGGGCCGGTCGACGACGATCTGGCGGTCGAAGCGCCCCGGGCGCAGGAGTGCAGGGTCGAGAATGTCGGGCCGGTTCGTGGCGGCGATCAGGATGATGTTGTCCTTCATCTCGAAGCCGTCCATCTCGACAAGGAGCTGGTTCAGCGTCTGCTCGCGCTCGTCGTGACCGCCGCCGAGACCCGCGCCCCGGTGCCGGCCGACGGCGTCGATCTCGTCCATGAAGATGATGCAGGGGCTCGCCTGCTTTGCCTGCTCGAAGAGATCGCGCACGCGCGAGGCGCCGACGCCGACGAACATCTCGACGAAGTCGGAGCCAGAGATGGAGAAGAACGGGACGCCGGCCTCGCCGGCGACTGAGCGCGCGAGGAGCGTCTTCCCGGTGCCAGGGGGGCCGTAGAGCAGAACGCCCTTGGGGATGCGCGCGCCGAGGGCCTGGAACTTCTTCGGGTTCTCGAGGAACTCCTTGATCTCCTGCAGCTCCTCGACCGCCTCGTCCACGCCCGCCACGTCCTTGAAGGTGATCTTCGGCGCGTCCGGAGCCACGCGCTTCGCGCGGCTCTTGCCGAAGCTCATGATCTTCCCGCCGCCGCCCTGCATCCGGCTCATGAGGAAGATGAAGAGCCCGAAGATGAGAAGGAGTGGGAGGAGCGTCCTGAGGATTGATCCCAGTGCGGAGCTCCCGGTTCCCTTCGAGTCGAAGAGCACGCCCTTCTGCTCCAGCAGGTTCTCGAACTCGATCTGCGACTCGTCGCTCGCGTAGTTGACCTTGTACTTGCCCCCGCTCGTCAGGGTCGCCTCGATCGAGCGACCCTTCGGGCTGAACACGACCTCCTGGATCGAGCCGGGCGCGGTCTCGACCGTCGAGATGAGCTGGCTGTAGGTGACCTTCTCGGCCTCTTCAGAGCGCGGCAGGAGCGTCTGCGACGCCAGGTAGACCAGCAGAACGATCACGATCAGGGGAAAGAGCGCGCGGGGGGAGAATCGGCCTATCTCTGTTCATCCTCTCGGGGTGCGGTTGTTGGCCCACGCACGACGCGCCGGCCATCGGGGGCGCTGCGGGAACCTGCACCTACGGGCAATTCAGCACCTCCGATCCCGCATGGCATACGTACGATAGCCAGCCAGGACGCTTTCCCACAGTCCGATGTGCCCGGTCGCATGCCGTTGAGGACGTCGACAACGTCTCAGGAGGTCCCCGCTCCCTCCATCTGCGCGGCCACTTCGCCTCCCACGCCACCGCCTGCACGCCCGAGACGCCGCGCGAGAAGGGCTCAGTCGAAGCGGCCGTCCGCTACCTCAAGAGCGGCTTCTGGCCGGCGCGGTGCGTCGCGACGCTCACCGAGCTCGACCGCCAGTACGCCGACTGGCGCGACGGCAGGGCAAACGTCCGCACCCACGCGAGCGCTTCCCGGTCGCCGAGCGCCTCGCCGAGGAGCGGCGGGCGCTGCGCCCGTTCCCGCCGGCGCGCTTCGACTGGTCGGGCGCCCGGGAGCGTCCGCGTGCCGCTCGACGGCTACCTCCGCCACGGCCGCTGCTTCTACCGCGCCCCGGAGCGGCTCGTGCACGAGCGGGTTTCGGCCCGGTTCTCCTCGAGCTCGGCCTCGCTCGCACCGCTCCGTTCGAGGTTCTCGCCGGCGAGGACGAGATCTCGGACCTGGCGGAGAAGCTGATCGATCTCGTGGCTGATGCGCACTCGCGCCGCGATGTTCATGCGCGTGGATCCCGGGCCTTCACGACGTGACCGGGTCAGGTGGCCTCGTCGAGAGACGGCGTCGCTCTTACCGCCGTTTCGCTCACCGGCATTTCCTCGCCGCTGATCTGGGCGACATCGGAGCGTGTGGGGTGCATTAACTCGGTTCCGCGTCAGCCGCGCGATTTTGGGCCGTAGAGTCGTCTGCCGTTCCGACGTCCTGGAGGAGCCGTCTTTGTTCTGGTCGTTCTGCTACCTCGTGCTCGCACGCCTTCTGCAGCTCGCGGCGTTGCGTTTTCGCTCCCAAGAGTTCAAGGAGCTGGAGATCGTGGTGCTCCGCCACGAGCTGGCGGTGCTTCGGCGTCAGACTGGTCGGCCCGAGCTGAAGCCCGCCGATCGAGTCTTTCTTGCCGCGGCGAGTCGGCTGCTGCCGCGATCGAGCTGGCGGTCGTTTGTCGTCACGCCGACGACGCTGCTTCGTTGGCACCGTCGGCTGGTCGCAAAGCGCTGGACGTACCCCGGTCGAGTCGGCCGCCCGCCGATCGGCGCCGAGATCCGGGAGTTGGTGCTGCGCCTCGCCCGCGAGAACCCACGGTGGGGCTACCAGCGAATAGTTGGCGAGCTTGGCGGACTCGGCCTCGCAGTCTCGGCCACGACCGTGCGCAAGCTGCTTCGCGAGGCCCGCCTCGGCCCTGCCGGGGAGCGGGCAGGACTCTCATGGCGCGAGTTCCTGCGAACGCAGGCACACGGCATGATCGCCGTCGACTTCTTCACCGTCGAGACGGTCTGGCTGCAGCGGCTGCATGTGCTCTTCTTCATCGAGCTCGGCAGCCGCCGCGTGCACCTCGCTGGCTGCACCGCGAACCCAAGCGGCCCCTGGGTGACCCAGCAGGCGTGTCAGCTCACCTGGACGTCAACCGAGCGCTCGGCGCGGCTGCGCTTCCTGATCCGCGACCGCGACAGCAAGTACCCCCGCGACTTCGACACGGTCTTCCGTAGCGAGGGGATCGAGATCATCCGTACGCCCGTTCGAGCGCCGAAAGCGAACGCGATCGCCGAGCGCTTCGTCCGCACCATCCGCTCGGAGTGCCTCGACTGGCTCCTCATCCTCAACCGACGGCACCTCGAGCGCGTGCTTCGCATCTACATCCACCATTACAACGGCCACCGCCCGCACCGCTCTCTCAACCTCGCCCCGCCCGATCCACAGCAGCCCGCGCTCCGAGCTACCGGATCACCGCGACCAGACCATGTCGAGCGTCGAGATCGGCTCGGCGGACTAATCCACGAATACAGCATCGCAGCATGAGCACCGGATTTCCGCACCCCACAAGCGCGAGATCCGCGAGCGCACGGTCGCGCTCGAGGCGCCCCGGTCCGCCGAGCCAGTCGCGGACGAGGACGTAGGCGTGCCGCCCCTTCACCAGCGGGCCGCGCACGACGAGGTCGCGCAGGCTGGCGAGCATCAGCAAGTGGACGAGGGCCTGCCGGTCGGTACGCACGCCGACGGCCTCCACCCGCTCGCGCAGCTGCTCACGCGTGAGCGGCCCCTCCTCCGCGAGCGAGCGCTCGATCGCTGCAGCCCCGCTCCGCGTCCGCCGGCGGCACGCCCTCCTCGGCCAGCCGCCGCGCGTTCGCGGTGAAGAGCGGCGGCGTCGTCAGCGCGTGCAGCCACGGGTAGTCCTCGCTGCGGACGAGGTGCAGCGTCCCGCGGTTGAGCCAGGTGACGACGAGCGAGCGCTCCTCGGTCAGCGCCCGATCGACGTCGGCGGCGGTCAGCCCCGCCGTGCGCGCCCGAACCGCGAGCCGCGCCCCGCGCGCATCCTGTGCCTGCACCGCGAGCAGCCGCTCGGTGACCGCGACCGGGTCGGGCGCCCGCGGCCCCGCCAGGAGCTGCGTGGTGAGGCGCTCGCGCATCATCGGTTGCGATCATGGCAGTCATGAACCAGGTGCGGATCGACAGGTGGCTCTGGGCGGCGCGCTTCTTCAGGACGCGCGGCGCGGCGAGCGAGGCCGTCCTCGGCGGGCGGGTGCACGTCAACGGCGAGCGGGTGAAGCCGTCGAAGGTCGTCCGCGCGGGGGACACGGTGGAGGTGACGATCGGGAGGGTGCGCCGGACGGTGGCCGTGACCGCGCTCGCCGAGCGCCGCGGGCCCGCGAGCGTGGCGGCGACGATGTACGCCGAGACGCCCGAGTCGCGCGGCGCCCGCGAGCAGCACGCGCTCGAGCGACGGCTCGCCCGCCCGCTCGGAGCCGACCTCGGCGCGCGCCCGACGAAGCAGGCGCGACGTCGGCTCGACGCTCTGCGCCGAGCACGGCGGCGCGGGCGCTGAGCTCCGCCGACCGGTCAGCTCTCACCGAGCGTGCAGCCGGCGGGCTTGTGCCTGCGGCGCCAGCAGGTTGCTTCTGCCCTGGGCTCGGATATGCGCCGCGCGCGGGTGCGGGTGCACGGCGATCTTCGGGAAGGGCGGCTGGTCAGAGAGGGTCTCCTAGAATCGGCCCGTGTCGGGCGAGACGAGCAATCGAGCTCCCGGGAGAACACTCGACCAGCGCATGCGTGCGTTGCGGCACGCGAATGAGATCCGGAGCGGACGGGCACGGCTGAAGAGGGAGCTCGCCTCGGGGAAGGTGCGGATCGAAGACATCATCGCCCAGCCGCCTGGGTTCGCTAGGACGGCGAAGGTGTACGACCTCCTGCTCGCCGTGCCGAAGGTCGGTCCTGCCAAAGCGAGGCGCTCGCTCAGCCAGTGTCGGATCGCGTCGTCAAAGACCGTCGCCGGACTGAGCGATCGCCAGCGCGAAGAGCTGATCGGGTTCTTCGCCAGCTGAGCGCAGCGCGCGCCACCCGAGGCGCGTTCGGCTCCTAGGTCCTCGTCGACGGAGCTCGCGCGCGCGAGCCCCCTCGGGTCCTTGTGGATAACCCTGTGGAGGATCTGCGCAGGCGTCCAATCGAGGCGTGAGTCTGCCGCGCTGCTCCGGCCGTCTCGGGGTATGTCTGATGCAGGTTCTGTCCTGCAAACAAGCGGACCGCAAGCCAGAACCGGATTTACGCACCCCACAGGCATCACCCTGCGCTGCTGACCGAATGGGGTAGGACGACGGTCACCTGGTGGACGCACAAAATCAAGGGCCTGCATCGCAACGATTTCATCATGGCGGCGAAAACGGACGAGCTGTATCAGCCCTGAACCGATCCGTTAGATAGACAGGGACCCGGTCTCGATGCGGGGAGACGGCGAGGTCATGACTTCTGGTTGCAAGGAGCACAACCTGGGACGGCGAAGGGACCTCACCGCATCGGGCAATGCGGGCGGTGTTCTCGGAAGAACGGCTGCCGACGGCGATCTTGCGGCCGTAGGGTTCAGAAACTCGGTTCGCGCCGAGATACACCCTGATTTGCAGGGAGATCGAGTTGGGGTAGGGTTCGGGGCCGCCGCAACCCCGGCACCTGCCGGAGACATCAGAAGCAGGTCGCGGTCGCGATCAAACGGGTGCGCGAGATGGTCCTGCTG
>WNGB01019784.1_pt1 | contig 13890 bp, 7 predicted proteins | sample 5400681 | NCBI WGS metagenome assembly WNGB01 (sample SAMN13153367, study PRJNA577476) | soil metagenome | isolation source: 115 cm soil or saprolite under grassland replicate 2 | place: USA:California | collected 2016-06-15 | reverse complement strand
GATCGGTGCCTCGTCGAGGCGGCAGTGCAACGTGGCGATGTCGCTCTCGGCGTCTTCGTGGATCATCCGCATGGCCACCGGTAGCCGCAAGCGCACCTGTGCCGGGCCGTCGGCTAGGCGGACGCCGAGGCTGCGCAGGGACGCGTTGGCGTCGTCAAGGTCGACATGACCGGTGTTGACGTCCCGTATCACGCCCTCGACCAGGTGACGCGTGGCCAGCGCGGACCCTCGCCGGGTGCGCCACGGCGAGGCGAGCGGCGGCGGGCACGGCAGCGCAGACGCGCGGCTCGAGCCGGCCGTGGTGTCACACGCGGCGCGGCGGGAATATCGCACGGTGCAGCGCCGCACAGTGCATCGTCGTGCGGACATGGCAGATCCTCCTTCGTCGATGGGTTGGGCAGCCGGTACCGCGGGCGGCGCCAGTCGGGCGCACGCCTGCGGTAGCGGCAGCGGGGAACGGCGGAGCCAGACAGAGGGGTCAGGGCTGCTGCCAGCGCAGCCGGGCGGTCCGGTCCACGCCGTGGTCCGTGCGGGGCCGGCTGGGGGTGTGCCAGCCGCGCCGCGGTGGGCGGGCGGCGACGACGCGCCACCCGGCCGCCCGCAGGCTGGCCCCGGTCTCGCCCTGTCTCTAGCCACGTAGCTGTTGTTGGTGTGACCGTGGCCCGTACGGTTGCGCCTCGTGCGAGACGCGTACGTTCCCGGGCGATGGATCGTGTTCCGGTATGACTTCGAGAAGCCGTGGGCGCCGAGCAACGAGTTGGCGCAGCAGCACGGCGCTCTGATCGAGCGGGCGAGGGTGGATGGTCGGCGGCGTGGTCAGCCGTTCCTGCTCGGGCCAGACGGTCGGCCGGACCTGCGGGTCAACGCGTTCTTCGCGTCGCGTCGTATGCAGGCGAGGTCGCCGCTGACGTGGAAGAAGTACGCCCACGCGTTGGGGTTGTGGTTGAACTTCCTGCTGGTGCTGGGGCGGTCGTGGGACAGCGCGACGGAGGACGACGCGGAGTACTTCAAGGAGTGGCGGCTGAGCGAGGAGTCCAACCCACGGTTGGTGGAGTCCTCTACGTTCAGCGGTGATCTGACCGCGTTGCGCAGCTTCTACCGGTGGGCGTCGGGCGCGTATGGTGTGCCCGATCCTGTCGCGGCCGTCGATGGGTTGGATCTGCGGCCGCACGGGGTGCGGGACAAGGACATCAAGTGGCTGGATCCCGTGGGCTACAAGCGTTGGCGTGACGTGGGTCTGCGTGGCCTGGACCTGGATGGTCGAGCTGATCCGGGTTGGCGGGGCCGCAACGAGCAGCGCGACGCCGCGTTCGCCGATGGTCTGTACGGCAGCGGGCTGCGGCTGACGGAGTGGGCGAGCGTGCTGGTGCTCGAGTTGCCGGACGACGACCCTGCGCGCGGGTACACGACGTCGTACCTGGCCGACGCGTGTGCGAAGGGTGGCTACGGGCACAAGTACTGGCTGCCGCGTCCCGCGTTGCTGGCGGTGCTGGACTACGTCGAGGGCGGCCGGGCGAAGGCGGTGCGGCGGGCGCAGCGCGACGGCCGCTACGAACGGGTGCCGGGGCAGCGGATCCTGCTGGCACAGCACGGGGACCGGCTTCGGGTGCGGGAGCCGGACGGGCGGCACACCGAGCCGCCGCTGAACGCGGTCGGGCCGCCGGGCAGGGCTCGGCTGTTCCGGTCGACGGCGGCCGGGTTAGAGCCGGCCGCGTTGTGGCTAAACGAGGACGGTATGCCGCGCCAACCGCACGGCTGGCAGCACACTTTCGCCGCCGCCAACGCCCGGATCGCGGCGTTGGGGCTGCCCGGATTCCGCTGCACTCCGCACATGCTGCGGCACAGTTGCGCGTTGCGGTGGTACGCCGTCGGTCGGCTGGCGTACGAGAGGAGGTTCGCGCACCTGGACGCGGAGGAGCAGCGCGACTTCCGGGTGCAGTTCGGCAACACCTGGGACCTGGTCGCGACCATGCTCGGTCACCGCAGCCCGGAGACCACCAAGCAGCACTACCTCGAGCCGTTCCGGACCCTGGACGTGGAGCTGTTGCTACGGCACGCCCAGCAGGCCGCCGTGGACGGGTTCCTGGACAGCTACCTGGCCGACCATCCGCTGGTGCACAGCGACCCCGTGCGGGGTGCGGTGTGAGTGCCCGCACCGGCGGCCGGCTGGCCGCGTTGCCGCCGGCCGGCTACCGGCCCACGCCCCGGCAGGCTGGTGACGGCACGCCGGTGGTCCAGTTCGTGCCCGAGGACCCGGCCAGCCCAGCGAGGATGTTCGACTTCTCGACCTGGCCGGTCGGTGTGGATCTGCAACGGGCGCTGGCGGCCGGCTTCGCCTGGCGCACCCGGCCGGGCGGTCCGCTGCGCGCGGTCCGCTCGGCGGAGCGGGCGTTTCGCGTGCTGCGCTCGTTCGCCACCTACCTGGGCGAGCTGAACCGGCCGCCTAGCGGCACCGGGGACCTGGTACCGGCGCACCTGCAGGGCTGGTTTCTGGCCCGCTGCGGCAACGGGTCGGCCCCGTTCGACTTGTCGAACCTCAAGTCCAGCCTGCGGTGCGTTCCGGGCCTGACCGCTGCGTTCTCCGCGTGCCTGAACGAACGCAACCCACCACGGCGCGCGTCGAAGGTCGCCAGCTACAGCCGCGGGGAGTTCACCCGCGTGCTCAACGCCGCGCGGCGCGATGTGCGTCAAGCCGCCCGCCGGGTTCGGGATGGCCGGGAACTGCTGCGCCGGTGGCGGGCCGGCGAACTCGACAACGAGCCCGCGGAGGTCCGGCAGCGGGGCAGGCTGCTGGACTTCATCGACCGGCACGACGATGTTCCGCGCATCGCCAGCGGCGTGCCCGAGTACTGGATCCGGCCGGCGGGCGGCATGGAACCGAACTTCGCCGCCTTGCACCTGACCGGGCTGGACGCGACGGCGTTCGTGGTGCTGCTGGTCGGGCTGACCGGCCAGAACCTCGCCACGATCGCGGACGCCCCGGCCGCGCATCACCGCGCCGACGGGTACGCCAGCGGTCCCGGCACCGCCGTGGTCGAGTTCGACAAGCCCCGCCGCGGGGCCCGGCGGCACATGGACTACGCGCTGGTCGACGTTCCCCAGTGGCTGCCCGCCCCGGCCGGCGACAGCGACGCTGTGCGTGAGAGCGCGGACCTGCGATCCCCGTTCGGGGTCTACATGCTGCTGCACGAGCTGGCGGCCCCGGCCCGGCAACGGCTGGGCTCGGACAAGCTGATCGCCTGGTGGGCTCCCACCGGCGGCGCGGGCGCCGGTCGAGGATTCCGCACCCGCGTGACGTCCCACCACGTCGTCGAATGGTCGCGCATGCGCGGGATCGCCGCCGACCCACCCAGCGGCGGTGGACCGGCCCAGCCGCTGTCGGTCACTCTGCAACGGCTGCGGCTGACCTTCAACGAGTTGCACCAGCGACCGGTGGCCCACACCGAGAAGACGTTGGTCAACGAGTACCTGGTACGCAACCGCGGCAACCTCGGCGAGTACCAGCGCGTGGTCGCCGATGCGCTGACCCGGGAGGTCGCCAAGGCCACCACCCGGGCCGCGATGGCGACCCTGTCCCCGGCGGAGGTGGCCGAGGCAGCCGAGCATCCCGCCCGGGTCGCCGCCCGCTACGGCATGGACGCCCAAACCCTCACGCGGTTGCTGGCCGGGCAGCTGGACACGGTCATGGGCGGCTGCATCGATAACATCAGCGGCCCGCACAATCCCGGGCGAGCCTGCCGGGCCTCGTTCATGCTCTGCCTGAGCTGCCCCTGCGCCCGCGCCACACCCCAGCACCTGCCCATCCAGGTCCTGGTTCACGACCAGCTCGCCGCCCGGCGCGCTGGGATGACCCCGCTGCGCTGGACACAACGGTTCGCGCTGCCCCACGCACAGCTGGCCGACCTGCTCGAGCGGGCCGGTCCGACGGCCGTCGCCGACGCCCGAGCCGCCGCATCCCAGGCCGACCGGGACCTGGTCGACCGCTTCCTGCATCGAGAACTGGACCTGCCATGACGACACCTGCCACCGCCGCTGAGCTCACCGCCGGACTGCCCGGTGGGGACACACCCGTGCTCGTCGACCGGCCGCTGAACCCGCACCGAATGACGGCTCGGATGTCGGTGCTCACCGACGATGTATGGGACATCACCCCGGGCCTGTTCGAGGCGCACATCCCGGCGGTCCGGTTGAAATTCCAGCCGATGCCCGACCGGTTCCGCGACGCGGCCAAGCTCTACATCTGGCACCTGGTCAACCGCGACGACCCGCACTGGCGGCGGGCCACCCGGGGCCGGCGCCTCGCGCTGCGCAGCATCACGCTGGCTCTGGCCCGCCTGGGCGTGTTCCTGCACTGGCTGGACACCCACGGCATCCCCGGCATCGCCGACGTCACCGCAGCCCACCTTGACCAGTACGCCGCCGACGTCGCCGCGCTGGAAGCCTCGACCGGCTACCGCGGGTCGCTGCTGGTCGAGGTGCGCCGGCTGTGGTCCTACCGCAGCCTCCTGCCGGAACCGCTGCGCCTGCCACCACCGCTGCCGTGGGGCGGAGACCTGCCGGCCGAGCTGCTCGGCGGCGCGAAACACCCACGGGAGAACCGCACCGCGCGCATCGCGGCGGACACGGTGGAACCACTGCTGATGTGGTGCCTGCGGTTCGTCGACGTCTTCGCCGCCGACATCGTCGCCGCCTTCCACGAATACCTGCGGTTGTGGGCGCGCGACCCGGGTGCCCGCAACAACAAGCGCGGCTATGCAGGCAACCACGGCACCCCCGCCCAGGCGCAGGAGCCGCTGCACGCCTGGCTGGCCGAACGCCGGCAAACGGGCCAGGACCTGCCCGGACGCACCCTGCCCACCGGCGTGCGTGACATCGACTGGCCTCACCTGTGCCGGCTGTTCGACGTACGCGACAACGCCTTCGACCCCGGCCGTCCCCTCCGCCTGATCGTCGACGAGTACGGGTTGCCGGTCGGCGACGACGCGCGGCTCGACACGCCGATCACCGGGCACCTGCACGCCCGTTCCTGGCGTGTCACGCGGATCGGCTACACCGAAGCACCAGCCCTGGCCAGACTGCTGAGCACCGCCTGCATGATCGTGATCGCGTACCTGACCGGGATGCGCCCTGGCGAGAAACGCGCGGAATTGCGTTTGATGCAGCATTCGGCGGCTGCGACTACGAGTTGAACCTGCAGGTCGGGGGCGGTCGGTAGCACCTCGCCCAGACTTGGTCGACGGATGTACCAGCGGGACTTGCGCTCGGGCGATTTGATCTCAACAATGTTGGCGATTTGATCTCAACAATGTTGCATCTGATGTAACGGAGGTTGGGGTGGGTCGAGCGGCGGATTTGCCCGGTGCGGCGCATCTGGTGCTGGCCGCCGGGGTGCTGCACCTGGACCCGGCGTCGGCGGTGTTCGAGGCGATGCTGGAGGGGTGGGCGCGGCAGCAGCGCACCCGGTTCTTGAAGCAGGACTCCACTATCAAGCCCCGGCTGTCGCTGGTGCGTCGGCTGGCGATGTTCTCGAACCAGTATCCGTGGCAGTGGCAGCCGGCGGAGGTGGAGGCGTTCTTCGACCATCTGCGGGCGAGGAACCCGAACTTCACGGTCTCGACGGCCCGGCAGTACCAGAACTCGCTGCGGATGTTCTGCGACTTCATCTGCGACGCCCGCTACGGCTGGCTCGCGACATGTCAGGAGCGGTTCGGGCAGGTCCCGGCGCAGATCCTGCACGAGTTCAACAGCGTCACCCATATCACCGAGTTCGAGGGCCAGCCGGGACGGCGTCCGCTGACGTATGAGGAGGTGCAGGCGCTGTTCGACGCGGCCGACGGCCGAGTGGAGCAGATCCGGGCCCGACGGCGCAAGGGCGCGCTTGCTGCGATGCGGGACTCGGCGCTACTCAAGACGGTCTACGCCTACGGGCTGCGGCGTCAGGAAGCGTGCGGCCTGGATCTGCCGGACTTGCGGCGCAATCCGAAGGCACCGGACTACGGCCGCTTCGGGGCGCTATTCGTCCGTTTCGGCAAGTCGTCCAACGGCAGCCCGCCCAAGCGGCGCACGGTGTTCACCGTCCCGGAGATGGACTGGATCATCGACGTGCTCGATCACTACCTCACCGAGGTGCGTCCCGGGTTCGAGGTGGGCAATCATCCGGCGTTGTGGGTGACCGAGCGGTGCGGCCGGCTGTCCAAGCGCAGCGCGAACGAGGCGTTCGAAACGGCCCGGGAGGCCGCCGGGCTGCCGACCGAGCTTGACCTGCACAGCCTGCGCCACAGCATGATCACGCACCTGGTGGAGTTCGACTATCCCGAGAGATTCGTCCAAGATCAGGCAGGTCATGCCACGGCCAGCTCAACGGCTATCTACACGGGTGTCTCGGACGAGTATCGCAACCAGTTGCTGCGCCGCAAGCTCACCGAACGCCACGCCAGTCTGTGGGAGGACGACCAGTCGTGATCAAGAAGATGGGCTACCGCTGGCACCTACGCCAACTGATGGCCAGCAAGGACATGTTTCAGACCTCCGATTTGGTGCCGCTGCTGGCCGAACGCAGCATCACGCTGTCGCGGGAGCAGGTGTTCCGGCTGGTCACCCAACCGCCCCAGCGACTGTCGATGGACACCCTCGCCGCGTTGTGCGACATCCTGGGCTGCACCCCCAACGACCTGATCGAGATCGAGACTGTCAACGCGGAGGTACGCAAGACCGCCGGCGAGCGCAACGTGCCCACCCCTGCGGTGCGCCGGACGTCGATCCGCAGACCCGAGGGGCTATGACACCGCCATCAGTCGCGGCCCGGCTGGCCCGCCAGGCAGCGCGGCTGGACACCGCGATGACCACGGCCATCACCCAGCTGACCACAGCCGCGCCATCACTGACGACCGACGATGCCATGACGGCGCTGGAAGCTGCGGTGCCGATCCCGGTGCGGGGCGCTGCGCGGTTCCTGGAGGAGCTGGCCGCGCACCTGGTCGCCCACCCAGACGCGCTCACGGCGGGAAACTCCCACTGTCCGCCCGTGCTGCTGCGACTTGCCCACGTACTGCACGATGCTGGACACCCGGTGATCCGCCCCGGCTGCGCGCACTGCGGCAAGGTAATGATCGATCTGCGGCAGCTTCGCCCCGAGGGCCGGATCTGCGGCACCTGCGATGCACGTTCCCGGCTCGCCACCTGCGCCCGCTGCGAACGCACCGACACGCGGATCCTGGCGCGGCGGCCCGAGGGTGGCATCTGTCACCGCTGCTACCGGGTGGACCCCGATGTGGTCGAAGAATGCCACGACTGTGGGCGGGTCCGCGCCCCCGCGGTGCGGCTTCCCGGCGGCGGCTCGCTGTGTCGTGCATGCTGGAAGCGTCCCATGCACCAATGTGTCTCTTGTGGACAGACGAAGCCTGTCGCGCTCATCGACGAGGCAGGCGCATTGTGTTACCTGTGTTACAACCGGCACCGGCGACCTCGCCGAGAATGTGGGCGCTGCGGCCGGCCGGCACGCATCGCCCGCAACGCCACCGGCGACCACCCCGACCTGTGCGACAGCTGCTACCGGGGGCCGGAAACGACCTGTTCGCGCTGCGGCCGGGTCCGCCCCTGTCAACGGGTGAACTCCGGCGCCCCGATCTGCCACACGTGCTACGCCGGCGACGAGCGGCCCCGCGTGACCTGCTGCCGCTGCCAGCGCGATCGTCCGGTGATGGCTCATTGGCCGATCGGGCCCGTCTGCCAGTCCTGCTACACCGCGATCCTCCGGTCCCCGGCCGAATGCGCCCGCTGCCGGAGCACTCAGCCACTGATCGCCCGAAACGACGACGGTGACGGCGTCTGCGGACCGTGCGCCGGGTACGACATCGACTACACCTGCCGCCGATGCGGCCGCGCCGGAAATCCCTACGGAAACGGGAGATGCGCCCACTGCGCACTGGCCGACAAGGTCGGTGACCTGTTGACCGGGCCCGATGGCACGATCTCCGCTCAGTTGCAGCCGCTGGTCGAGGCTTTCACCCAGGTCCGCCTGCCGTTCACCGCGATCGGATGGATCCGCCAGAGCCCGAACGCGAAGCTGTTGGCCCGGCTCGTCACCGACGGCCGGCCGCTGAGCCACAGACTGCTGGACGAGCTGCCACCCACCCGCGGCCTGCACTACATCAGGCAGGTCATGGTGCAGACCGGTGTGCTGCCGCAACGACACGAAGACATCGAACGGGTCCCGTCCTGGCTCGAGCATCACCTGACCGACAAGCCGGCCCAGCACGCGAACCTCGTGCGTCCGTTCCTGAACTGGTACCTGCTGCGCCGAGCCCGCAACCGCGCGGCCGCACGTCGCCACCCGGTCTCGATCGGCCGCGATCTGCGCCGCCGCGTCCTGGTCGCCCTGGAACTGCTGGCCTGGCTCGACGAACAAGGCACCACGCTGAAGGAGCTGTGCCAAGACGACCTCGACCGCTGGCTCGAGGAGGAGGACTCCCAGCGTCGCAACCGCATCCGCTACTTCCTGAACTGGACCACCGATCGTGGCCTCACACAACCGCTGACTGTCCCGCTCATTCCACGCCAGCAGCCGGCGGATCTGCTCGGCGATGAGCAACGCTGGCAGCTGCTGCAACGGTGCCTGACCGACGAGACCCTGCCCGTCGACGTGCGGGCCGCAGGCGCGCTCATCCTCCTGTTCGGTCTCCAGGCCCAACGCATCCGGCACCTATGCGCCGATCACGTCGTGCACCGCGACGACAACACCTACCTGACCACCGGCCCGCACCCGATCCTGCTTCCGCCCCGGCTCGGCACGCTCATGAGCAAGCTGGCCGATCAGCCACCAACCCGGCTCATGATCCACCACGGTCCCCAAGCTCCCCCCTGGCTGTTTCCTGGCCGGGTACCCGGACAGCCGATCGACAACCACAGCCTCACCAACCGGCTCAACCGCCACGGCATCAGCGCCCGGCCCGCCCGCAACGGGGCCCTCGCCGCCCTAGCCGCCGACCTCCCCGCAGCCATCCTCGCCGACCTGCTCGGCATGCACATCAACACCGCAGTCCGCTGGGTCACCTACGTACGCCGCGACTGGACCGACTACCTCGCCGCCCGTGCCGCAGAGCGCGACAGCCCCAGTCGGAATGAATAGCTCTCGATCAACAGCAAGAGCGGACGTTCACGGCACGATGACCGCAGGCACCACCGTTGATTCCAAAACTACGCGCTAAGTCGGATCGGGTGATGGCCCCGACGGGGGATCTGACCGGTGGGCTTGCCGCCGACGTTAAGCCGGCCCGGCTTCAGCGTCACGTCACCGGTTGGGCCCGACGAGATGCCGCGCGCACCGACGTCTAGGTGGGCCTCAAAGCCGGGCAGCTTAAGCCGGATAAGCGACGGCAGGACCACCGCGACAATCAGCAGGCCAATCAGCAGCGGGGTCGTCGTGCTCAGCAGCACGGTTGTGACCTTGTCAGAGACGAAGAACGCGATCCAGGAGGCGGCCAGCAGGATGATCGCGACCATGCCGACCACGAGACCGCCCCAGATCACCGGTAGATCGGTGCGGATCTCCTGCTGCAGGAGCAGCAGGTTGCGACGGGCCTCCACATGGGTGTCGTCCCGCTTGAGCGCTTGGCCAAAGTGCCGCATCGCCCGGCGACGATAGCTGGCGCTGTTGCGCACGTCTCGGACGAGGGCGCCGACGCGGTATAGCGCGACACCGGCAAGGAAGTGCGGGTCGGCTTCATCGTCCGGCGCTCGCTCGATGGCCTGCTTCGCCTGCGTGTAGCCGTCGCCGCAGATCTGGACGTCATGCTCGCCGCGCTCGATGAGCAAGCGGGCGAGCTCGAGGTGCAGCAGCCATCGCTGGTCGATGTCCTGCCGGCGCAGTGCCTTGCGGAGCTCGGCTTCGGCTGCCGGCCGGTCACCGCGCCGGGACTTCGTCTCAGCCAGTCCGAGCGCGGCGTCGCCCGATGCCGGCTCAATCGCCAGGGCCTGACGGAAGTGCTGCTCGGCGTCGGGTACCCGGTCGCCACCGCGCTGCAGGTAAAGCTCGCCGAGCTCAACGTGGGCCTGCACATCGTGCTGGTCGCGGTCGAGCGCCTTCTTGAGTTCGCGTTCGGCAGCGTCGTAGCGGCCCATCTGGATGTAGAGGGCGCCGAGGTCGGTGTGGCTGCCATGGAACGGGTCGAGCCGGATCGAGGACAGGAAGTAGTGCTCGGCCGAGGCAAGCATGCCGCGCTGGAACGCGATGACACCCAGACAGACCGCAGCCGTCGCGACGTGGCGGGTGTCGGTGATGCCTTCGGCAATCTTGTGCGCCTCCGCCAGATGAGCGGTCGTCGGCTGCCGAACCAGCGACCAGGCAAGCGCAAGGCGGTACTCATCGTTATGCGGCTGCCATTCGCAGATTCGTCGGAAATGCGCCTCCGCGATGCCGAACTCACCCAGGCCAAAGCAGGTCCAGCCCAGCCCGTACTTCGCTGCGGCCAGGTCGACGCGGGTGGTGGCGTCCTGCTCAATTCGGCTAAACGCATCGTGAGCCGGATCGAGCAGATGCCGGTCAAGGTGCAGCCAGGCCAGCTCCAGTCGCAGGTTCAGGTCATGACCGTAGGTGCCGACCGCGGCCGTGACGTCGGCTTCCGTCTCCATCCACCGGCGCAGCGAACGCAGCGTTGCGGAGCGCGCGATCAACGCCTCGTTGTCGTGCGGTCGCAGTGTCAGCGCCTGCCCGAAGCAGGACAACGCTTCATCGTAGGCGAGCCGGTCGTCAAAGGTGCGGCCAAGCTCGACCCACAGTTGCACCGACGCCGGGTTGGCCACGAGCGCGCCGCGCAGATGAGCCTCGGCCTCGTCCAGGCGGTGCGCGAACCGCAGCGCGGCACCGGCCCACTGCTGCGCGTCGCCGTTGCGCGGGTCAATCTGCAGTGCCCGCTGGCACTCGGCCAGCGCCCGGGCGTGCTCGCCAGTCTCGCTGCACAACCAGGCCGCCTCGACGCGGACGTCCGGATCGTCCGGACGGCGGGCAATCGCTTCTGCCGCTGCCGTCAGCGCCTCGGGGATGCGGCAGCTGCAGCGGTAGAGCCCGATGCGGGAGCGCAGCGCCCAGGAGTGCCGCTCGTCGATGGCGAGAGCGCGATCGCACATAGCGATCCCCTCGTCGACCCGGTCGACCGCGTTGAAGAGCCATGCGGCGGCTACCAGCACGTCAGGAGAACGGTGTCGTCGGCTGATCGCATCGATGGCGACCGACTCGGCCTCCGTGAAGCGGCGTGCCTCGGCGAGCGAGCTGATCAACCACTGCATCGCGTATTCGCTGCGGCTGTCCAAGCCGAGCGCGACCTCGAACTGGCGCGCCGCGTCGTCGGGGCGCTCCAGGTCGTCGAGCAGCCAGCCGTGGGTAAGCTGCACCCACGGATCCAACGGGCGCCGTTCCCGCGCGGTCAGGCTCGCCGCCTCGGCTTCGGCGTAGCGGTGCGCATAGCGCAGGAAGGTGACCCGGCTCCGCAGCGCCCAACTGTGGCTTGCATCGATGGCGAGCGCACGGTCGCAATGCTCGACGGCTTCGCCATCCCGGTCGAGCGCGCTAAGCACCCATGCCGCACTCACCCACACGTCCGGGTCGCCTGGGCGGCGTTCGAGGGCTTCCCGCATTGCCCGCTCGGCGTCCGCGTAGCGACTCGCATATCGCAGGAAGTCCATCCGGGAGCGCAGCGCCAGGCCATGCCCGGCATCGACAGCCAGCACGCGGTCACAGAGCCCTGCGGCTTCTACGTCGCGATCGCGCACGCTGAGTGCCCATGCGGCGCTCATCAGCACGTCTGGACTGCCGGGGCGGCGTTCGAGGGCGTCCTGCACTGCCCGTTCCGCTTCGGCGTGGCGGTTCACGGTGCGCAGCACGTCGATTCGCGACGCCAATACCGAGGCGTTGTCCGGGTCAACAGCAAGCGCACGGTCGCACAGGTCGGCGGCTTCGGCGGCCCGGTCGAAGGCGCTGAGGGCCCACGCCGCGCTGATCAGCACGTCAGGGTCGTGCGGGCGGCGTTCTTCTGCCTCCTGGGCGACCTTTTCCAACGCGTCGTACTGGTAGGCGTTGCGCAGAAAGTGGACCCGGCCGCGCAGCGCCCCGCTGTGGCGGGGGTTGACGGTGAGGGCGCGCTCGCACAACTCGATGGCCTCGGCGTCCCGGTCCAGCGCGCTAAGCGCCCAGCCTGTGCTCACCAGCACGTCAGGGTCGTGTGGGCGCTGTTCGACCGCCTCCTGGGCGGCGGCCAGGGCGTCGTCGTAGCGCCGGGCGTTGCCCAGAAAGTCGACTCGGCCGCGCAGCGCCCCGCTGTGGCGGGGGTTGACGGTGAGGGCGCGCTCGCACAACTCGATGGCCTCAGCGTCCCGGTCCAGCGCGCTAAGCGCCCAGCCTGTGCTCACCAGCACGTCAGGGCTGCGCGGCCAAAGCTGCAGGGCCGCCCAGGCCGCCTCCCCCGCCTCGGCGTAACGATGCACGTACTGCAGAAAGGCGATGCGCGACTGCAGCGCCCAGACATGCCGGGAATGCCTGCGCAGCACCGCATCGGCATACTCCAGCGCCTCCTGCGGGCGCCCGAGTGCGTCAAGCGCCCACGCCTCCTCGAGGGCCAGGCGGATGCTGCCCCGATGCGCCGCCACGGCGGCCCTGGCGGCTTCGGCGGCCTCTGCGTGCCGCTCGGAATAGCGCAGGGCGGTGGTCCGCCACTCAAGTGCCTCCTGGTCAGCCGGATTCAGCTCAAGGGCACGTTCGTAGAGGCCCAACGCCTCGTCGTACTCCTCCAGGTCGAGCAAGACGCGCGCAACCGCCCTGTGTACCCGGGCACTGCTGTCGAATCGCCCAGCCGCGTCGGCCCCAGCGGTCCGCGCATCCTGGAGGCGGCCGGCGGCGCGCAACGCCTCCAGTCGCGCGACGACGCACCGCAGATCATCGGGTAGGCACTGAGCGGCAGTCCGCAGGCTGCACTCAGCTTCTTCAATATCGCCCAATTCGGCCAGCGCCTGTCCCAGCACCAGGAATCCAGGCCCGAAGGCGGGATGGCGCTCAACCAGGCGCCGAGCGACAGCCGCCGACTCGTCGTGCCGGTCGATCCACGACCAGGCGATCGCGAGCCACTGCGCGACCCGAGGCCAATCGGGTTGCGTGTCGTGCAACCGCTGAAGCTCGGTCAAGCCTTCCTCGGCCCGGCCCTGATCTTCGAGGCAACGGGCCAGGGCGATCACTGTGTAGACAGCATGTGGATCGCTGGTGATCGCGGTCCGAGCCAGCGATTCCGCTTCCGCGTGCCGGTGGAGCCGGCTCAGCGCCGCGACCGACCAGCCGGTTGCGTTGTCGTCGCCGTCCTCGGCCGCAGCCTTGAACAACTCCAGAGCGCCCGCGTCGTCACCGGTGGCCAGTAGTACTCGGCCCAGCGCCACACGCGCGGCATCGGACCCTGGATGGGCGACCAGCACCTCCCGGCCGAGTTCCTCGGCCTCGATCAATCGGTCGAGTCTGCGGGCTCCATCGATCCTGGCGATCTCAGCGGCCAGCACGTGTCCTCCCGTCATCGGGACTCTAACGCTAGGTGTCGATGCCCAGCCACCATAGTCACGACGTCAACAGACTGGTATCGAACAATGCGGTCAACTGCGCCGCAATCGGCCGGTCCCATTCACCGGATGGCCGGCGCGCTCTTGCACCGCCGTTGACGTCCTTACTCCACCCGGCAGCGGAGCGAACGACCGCTCACCAGCTATGAGAGGACGGACCCCATAGGTCGCGCCGGAGCGTAACCAGCCTCGATCATCCTGGCTCAACCACTGAAGATCGCCGCGACCGCAGCGGTGGCGCGGTGATGTCCACACCAGAGGAATAGCGCATGCTTGGAATAGGTGCCCTCCACCAGTAGT
>WNGB01009211.1_pt1 | contig 13891 bp, 11 predicted proteins | sample 5400681 | NCBI WGS metagenome assembly WNGB01 (sample SAMN13153367, study PRJNA577476) | soil metagenome | isolation source: 115 cm soil or saprolite under grassland replicate 2 | place: USA:California | collected 2016-06-15 | reverse complement strand
AGCACAGCCGGGTGCGCCGATGTACCGGTCCCACAGCTCGCGCACCGTGTCGCCCTGGCCCGGAAGGGACGCGGCGAGCTCGTCTCGCAGCCCCTCCGACGTCACGGTCCCGAACGCGTGGCGAGTCACGACCTGGCGGAGCGCGGCCACGGCGGCGTTTTGGCCGACGACGCGCGCGAGCGCGTCGTAGAAGCCGGGCGCCTGGTCGTAGATGAGGAGCCCGTACTCGCTCGCCGTCGTGAACGCGGTCGTCGGGCGGTCGGCGCAGTTCTCCCCCGCGGCGCCACCCACGCCGCCGAGGCCCCCGAGCCCGCTGCACTCGCCGCCGAAGTCGTTCTGCCGGTTTGCGACGAGGCACATCGAGTACTGGGCGAGCGGCTCGTCGACGACCGGGTACCGGATCGAGTCGTTGCCCACGAGCGCGTGCCACCATTGGTGCGCGAGCTCGTGGTCGACGGTGAGGCTCCCGGCGCCACCGGCCCCTCGCTCGAGGCCCGCGATCCAGGTCGCGCCCGGCCACTCCATCCCGCCCGCGTCGGGCCCGAGCGACACCGAGACGATCTCCAGCTCCGACCACGGGTACGGCCCGTACAGGCCGGCCAGCGCCTGGAGATCCGCGGCGCCGCCGGCGGCGACGGCCTCCACGTCGACGCTCGCCGGACCGGTGGCGCGCACGGTCACCTCGCCCGACGGAACCGACGCGCTGTGCAGGCCGCGACCGATCGCGAGGGAGAGGTCACGCAGCCCGACACCCGACTCTGTCACGGTCGTCTGGCCGGCGGACTCCTGCCGGTCGACGGTGACGCCCCCGCTCACGACGTCGTACCCGGTGGGTACGCGGACGCGGGCGGTGATCGCGCCCGCCGCGAAGTTGCCGATGTCGCCGAACCCAGTGAGCCCGGGGTCGGTCTCGGCACCGGGAGGCAGCCAGACCGGGAACCAATGGCCGAACTGGTCGACGTCCGAATGCCGGGAGAGGAGCGCGATCGTCGCCTGGGTCAGCGGACGACCACGGGTCGTACCGCCGCGGGGCACGCGGTACGAGAAGCGCATCCCGATGTCGACCGACCCCGCGCCTGTTCGCTTGACCGGCACGCGTACAAGGGTGCGGTCGATGTCGGCGTGCGCGCCCTTGCCGTCGGCGGTGACGCCGGTGATCTGGAGTCCGGTGTCGAACGCGGGCAGCCCGGCGAGCATCCGGAACGGGACGTCGCCGTGCTCGGGTCGCGGCACCCGGGCGCGCATGCGGCCGTCGACGCGCCCGGTCACGGGATCGATGGTGGCGCTGAGCGCGTAGAGCGGGGCGTGATCGAGCCCGGCGCGCTGGAGGTACTCGCGCCCGCCCGGCGACAGCGACGGCGAGCCGAGATCGACGGAGGGCAGCGCCGGCAAGTCCGGCGGATTGGCAGCTCGTGGACCGGCCGCCGATGCCGGGGCCGGGAGCGACGCGATGCCGAGGAGGGCGACCGCGAGCACGACACGCGCGGCCTTGCCCATCAGGCGAGTCTGGCAGACCCCCGGTTCAGGCGGTCGTCGGCCCGGGCCCGGCGGCGCGGGCCTCGTCGACGTGCGCGAGCGCGTCGCGCAGCTGCCCGATCCAGTCGCCCTCGTGCTCGCGCACGAGCTGGACGCACCAGGCGAGCGCTTCGCTCCGGCTTCGGGCGACGTTGGCCTCGACCAGCGTGTCGAGCACCGCCCGCTCGTTCATGCGCAGCCGGGTCATCACCGGGATGCTGAGGGTCGTGAAGACCACGCGCTCGCCGCCGCACTCCGCACCCCAGGCGACCTTGCGCCCGAACTTGGCCTCGGCGCCGTCGGCGATGCGCATGCGCTGGTCGCGGGTGTCCTCGCGGAAGGACTCGATCCGGGCCCGGCGGGCGGCGGCCCGGGTCTCCTCGTCCTCCCCCTTGGCCCCTTCGGGGTCGGCAAGACGGCCGACCACGAGGATCTCCTCCCGGTCGTAGGTGATCTCGGGCGAGGCGACGAACCAGCCGTCAGGCAGGCGCCCGACGAACCAGCCGAGCGTGGTGCTGGACACGTTCTTCATCAATTACAAGATTACACCAACCGGGCGCGGATGCCAGCCGCCACCGCCGCCGCCTCGGCGTCGTCGGCGTACTTGGTGCGGGGCCAGAAGAAGCCCCGGAGGCCGTCCTTGCGGCGGCGCGGCACCACGTGGACGTGGAGGTGGGGGACGCTCTGGCTCACGACGTTGTTCTCGGCCACGAAGGTCCCCTGGGCCTCCATGGCCGCGCGGACGGCCGACTCCACCCGCTGCACCTCGACGAAGTAGGGCCCGACCCTGGCCTGGGCCAGGTCGGCGAGGGTCTCGATGTGCGCCCGGGGCAGCACGAGGGTGTGGCCATGGAAGAGGGGACGGTGGTCGAGGAACGCGACGACGTCGTCGGTCTCGAGCACGAAGTGCGCGGGGATCTCGCCCGCGATGATCTGGCAGAACTTGCAGCCGGGCGTCACTCCGGTGACGTGTACGGCCGCTCGCGCGGCTTCGCCGCTTCGCGCTTGGGGACCATCACCTTGCGCCGGAAGTAGCAGACCTCCTCGCCCCGCTGGTTGAACCCGCGGGTCTCCACCGCGACGATGCCGCGGTCGGGCTTGCTCGACGAGGGTGTCTTCTCCAACACCTTGGTCTCGGCGTAGATGGTGTCGCCGTGGAACGTCGGCATCTTGTGTTTGAGCTCTTCGACCTCGAGGTTGGCGATGGCCACGCCGCTCACGTCCGGCACGCTCATGCCGAGCACGACCGAGTAGACGAGGTTCCCGACGACGACGTTCTTCCCGAACTGCGTCTGCGTCTCGGCGAACCACGCGTCCGTGTGCAAGGGGTGGTGGTTCATCGTGATCATGCAGAAGAGATGGTCGTCGTACTCGGTGATGGTCTTGCCCGGCCAGTGCTTGTAGATGTCACCGGGCTCGAAGTCTTCGAAGTACCGGCCGAAGGGCCGTTCGTGCACCGTCATGCCGGGTGAGCTTACGATCCCGGCTCCATTCCCGAGCGAAGGAACGCCCATGGCACAGGTCTCGATGCTCGCCAAGCTCAAGGTGAAGGAAGGCAAGGGCGACGAGCTCATCGCCGCGTTCGAGCCGCTGTTCGAGCAGGTCGGTCAAGAGCCAGGCACGCTGCTCTACGTCCTGAACCGCGCCAAGGACGACCCCGACATGTTCTGGTTCTCCGAGCTCTACGCCGACGACGACGCGTTTGCCGCCCACGGCGCCAGCGACGCCATGGCCAAAGCCGGACCGACCCTCGTTCCCCTCATCGCCGAGAGCGAGCTGATCCTCGGCGAGCCGGTCGTCGCCAAAGGGGCTTGACAAGGCGAACGTATGTTCGTACACTGATTTCGACGCTTCCCCCCGAAACGGTCTCCACGCGCGGGAGGAAGTGTGTTCGAGGAGGTTCGTGGCGCAGTCGAGGCTCTCAAGGCGGTAGCACGCGAGTTCGATCCCCTCTGCGTCGACGGTCGCGGCGCGGCTGAGCTCTTCGACGTCGTCGCTGAAGGAGAGCGAGTGTGCGGCGCCGTGAAGGCGCTGCTGGCACGACGGATCGAGCAGTCCAAGGTGTGGCGCGACGCGGGGCATCGCAGCGCCGCGCACTGGGTTGCCGAAGCCACCGGCGAGACGGTGGGCGCGGCTGCACGAACACTGGAGACCGCCCGCGTGCTGGAGCAGTTACCGCAGACCGACGCCGCGTTCCGCGCCGGGGAACTGTCCGGGACCCAGGCCGCCGAGATCACCAGCGCGGCCGGCGCCGACCCGAACGCCGAGACTGCATTGTTGGAGACCGCGAGCTCGACCAGTGTGAAGGGTCTACGTGATCGGTGCCGGCAGGTGCGGGCCGGCGCCGAGGCAGACGACCGGGCATGGGCGCGGCGTCTCCACGAAGGGCGGCGGGCCCACGACTGGGACGATCCCGAGGGCTTCTATCGCGTCGAGGGGCGCATGGCGCCCGACGCCGGCGCCCGGTTCCGTTCGGCCTGGCACGCCCAGATCGATCGCATCTTCCGCGAGGCGCGCCGCGCCGGGCGGCACGAGCCGCGCGCCGCGTACGCCGCCGACGGGCTGGTCGCGCTGGCGACGCAAGGACCGTGCAAGCCGGTCGAGGTTCGCGTCACCGTCGACAGCGCTGCCCTCGCGCGCGGCCACACCGAGCCCGGCGAGAGATGCGAGGTCACAGGGATCGGGCCGGCGCCCGTGACGACCGCCCGCGCGCTGCTGGACGACGCATCCGTCGCCGTCCTCGTGCGCGACGGCGACGACGTCACCGCGGTGTCCTCCCCGAAGCGCACGATCCCGATCAAGCTGCGACGGGCCCTCGAGGCCCGCTACCCGACGTGCGGCGTGAAGTCCTGCGCCAACGACCAGTTCCTGCAGATCGACCACGTCGTCCCGCTCGAAGACGGCGGACGCACCGAGCTCGCCAACGCGTGGCGGATCTGCCCTCACCACCACGACCTCAAGACGTATTGCGGCTGGCGCGTGGTCGGCGAGCCCGGCAACTGGGACCTCGTCCCACCCGACGATCCCGACCCGCCCGAGACGCCAGCTCCGGCCTGATTCGCCGGAGAATCACCCCGACGGGTACAGGACCATCTGGGTGCAGCGCTGGAGCGCGATCGTCCGGCCGGTCGTCTCGTTGGTAACGGTGACATCCCAGACGTGCGTGGTGCGCCCGACGTGAACCGGGGTCGCCTCGCCCACGACGGTGTCGCCGGGGCGGGCGCTTCCGAGGAAGTTCGTCTTCAGCTCGATAGTCGTGAACGTCGCGCCCTCGGGGAGGTTCGCGCCGGTGCCGGCCGCGCACAGCGCGTCGGCGAGCCCGACGATCACCGGCGCCCACAGGTACCCGGTACCCGCGATGAGCCGGTCCGTCGTCTCGAGCCGGCCCCGGACGCGGTCCTGCTCGACCTCGAGCACCTCGAGTCCGATCATCGACGGGAAGTGACCCCAGGGCGCGTCCTCGTTGAAGCGCCGGACGGCGTCGGCGCCGGTGCGGTCGTCCACCACGATCAGATTCGGTAGCGCGCCAGCAACCCGCGCGCGATCACGAGGCGCTGGATCTCGTTGGTGCCCTCGCCGATGATCATCAGCGGCGCGTCGCGGTAGTAGCGCTCGACGGGTAGCTCGGTCGTGTAGCCCATCCCGCCGTGGATGCGCAGCGCCTCGGTCGCGATCTCGAACGCGGCCTCGCTGGCGAACAGCTTGGCCATCCCCGCTTCCACGTCGGCCCGCTCCCCCGCCTCCTTGCGAACCGCGGCGTTCTCGGTGAGCAGGCGGGCGGCATGCAGCTTGGTGCCCATGTCGGCGAGCTTCATCTGGATCGCCTGGTGCTGGGCGATCGGCTTCCCGAACGTCTCCCGCTGCTGCGCGTACGCGATGGCGGCCTCGAACGCAGCCCGGCCGACACCCACGGCCCGCGCCGCGATGTTGATACGCCCCACCTCGAGTGCCGAGAGGATGAAGTGCTGCCCCCGGCCGAGACCCTCAGCACCCCCGAGGACGCAGTCGGCGTCGACGCGATGGCCGTCGTAGGTCATCTCGACGGTCTCGATCCCCTTGTAGCCGAGCTTCCCGATGTTGCGGCTCACGCTGATCGCGCCCGCCCGTTCGGCGCCGGGCTCCTTCTCGACCATGAAGCACGTGATGCCCTCGTCGGTGCGCGCCGCGAGCGCGACGAGCCCGGCACGCTGCCCGTTCGTCACCCACATCTTCGTGCCGGTGATCACGTACTCGTCGCCGTCGCGCTCGGCCCGGCACGTGATGGCGCTGGTGTCGCTGCCGGCGTCGGGCTCGGACAACGACAGGGCGCCGCGGATCTCGCCGGCAGCGAGACGCGGCAGCCATCGCTTGCGCTGCGCGTCGGTCCCGTCCGCCTTGAGCAAGTTTGCGGTGATCACGTGCGTGTTGAGGACGCCGGACAGCGACATCCACCCGGCCGCGAGCTCCTCGATCACCGCGCAGTACGTCGGGAGATCGAGGCCGAGCCCGTCGTACTCGTCGGGGATCGTGACTCCGAACAGCCCCAGCTCCCTCATGCCGTCGACGATCGCCGCCGGGTACTCGTCGGCGTGCTCGAGCTCCGAGGCGACCGGCAGCACCTCGCGCTCCACGAAACGGCGCACCGTGTCGACGAGCTGGTCGCGTACCGCTGGGTCCGTTGACACGCGGGCGAGCCTAGGTGGAGATCCCAAAGACGTCGGCTTGCCATGATCTGACAGCGGGCGGACTCCCGCGCGACCGGCCGCTGCCCTCTTTGTTGGTTTACGCAACTTTTACGCCGATTATTTGACTGGGTCTGGGGCGATCTGGGTAGCTTCGGCCGAGTTCCCCCGAGCGTCCGGTCCGCTCCCCTCGTGTCCTTCCCCCCGCCACGGCAAGGAACCGCATGCCCAGTGTGAAGCGCCCGGGCAGGGCGGTGTGCGCCAGCGCGCGAGCCCCACCCGTCGACACGTGAGACGCGTCTCTCCCTCGCCGCGTTGACAGCCGGCGCGGTCCGCACCGACCGCCATGCGACCCAGGAGACCCGCGCATGCGATTCGACATCGTGATCCCCGCGCACAACGAAGAACACCGCATCGACCGGACGCTCCAGGCGTACCGGTCTCGTTGTACCGACACCGAGTTCCGCTTCCTTGTCGCCCTCGACCACTGCACCGACCGCACCGCCCGCGTCGTCGCCGACCACGCCCACGAAGACCCTCGCGTCGACGCGCTCGAGTTCCCGAAGCTCGGCAAGGGCGGTGTGCTCATCGAGACCTTCCGTCGCTGCGCCGGCGACGTCATCGGATTCGTCGACGCCGACTGCGCCACGCCGCCGACGGAGCTCCTGCGCCTGCTGGACGTCGCGCGCCACCGCGACGTCGCCATCGCCAGCCGCCGCCACGCCGCCTCTGTCGTCCCGGGCCGACGACCGCTCCTTCGCCGCCTGACCAGCGCCGGGTTCGCGTTCGGCATCCAGCGCCTCTTCCGCCTCCCCTTCACCGACCCGCAGTGCGGCGCCAAGGCGATGCGTCGCGACGTCGTCGAGCAGTGCCTGCCGTACATCTCGTCGCGCGACTTCCTCTTCGACGTCGACCTGCTCGTCGTCGCCGGCCAGCTCGGGTACGACGTCGCCGAGGTGCCGACGGTCTGGATCGACCAGCCCGGGTCGCGCCTCCACCCCGTCCGCGACACGTGGCGGATGGCGGCTTCGTCGCTGCGGCTGTGGCTGCACCACCGACTGCTCCCCGTCGACGCCGAGCCGGGCTCCGAGCTCCCGACGGCCCCCGCCGCCGTCGAGTCCGACCACACCGTGATCGAGCTCCGAGAGGGTGAGCGTGCCAGCGCCTGACGTCGCACTGGTCGGCACGTACCCACCCGCAGGCGAGTTGCACAGCGGCCACAGCGGGGTGGCGTCGTACACCGCCAATCTGGCCCACGCGCTGCGGGACCAGGGCGCGTCGGTGGCCGTCGTCGCCTCCGACGACGGCCACGGCCCCGGCTACGGCGTCGACCGTGGCATTCACGTCCTGCGACCGTTCCGCCGCGGGCCGGGCGCGCTCTCGGCCGCGACCGCCGCCGCCGAGACGACCGGCGCGCCCGTCGTGCACGTGCAGCACGAGATGTTCCTGTACGGGGGCGTGACGTCGATCCCCGGCGTCGTCCCCGCGCTTCGTCGCCGCCGTCGCCGCCACCCGGTTCGGCGTCATCGCCGACCCCTCGTCGTCACGATGCACCAGGTCGTCGACCCGAACACCGTCGACGGAGAGTTCACCGAGCTGCACCGCGTGCGCGCGCCGGCGGCGCTCGCTCGGCTCGGGCTCGCGACGGTGCAACGCTTCCTGCGAGACCAGGCCGACGCGGTGATCGTCCACGAGCCCGCGTTCACCAACCACGTCCGGGACGCCCGGGTCGTTCCGCACGGCGTCGAGGTCGCGACGACGCCGGCGCGCGACTCCGCTCGGGCCGCGCTCGGGATCGACGACGGGTTCGTCGTGCTGTGCTTCGGGTTCCTCGCCCCGTACAAAGGGCTCGAGACCGCGCTCGATGCCGCGAAGATCGCCGGGCGTTCTGTCGAGCTCGTCGTGGCCGGCGGTGAGCACCCTCGGTTGTCGGGCCGCGACGGATACGCGGCGTCCCTGCGCGAGCGGTGGGGCCACATCGCCCGTTTCACCGGCCGGGTCCCGGACGAAGAGGTGCCGCTGTGGTTCAGCGCCGCCGACGTCGCGCTCTACCCGTATCCGCGCCCGTTCTCCAGCAGCGGCGCGCTCGCGCTCGCGCTCGCGTACCGCACGCCCGTCCTTCTCTCTCCCGAGCTGGCGACCTGCACCGGAGCGCCGGACGCGCTCGCCGCGCCGCGTGACGCCAGCGGCCTCGCCGTGCGCCTGCGCGACCTGGCGGAGAAGCCGGGCGCACTCGAGATTCTTCGCTCCGCCGCCGCGTCCCTCGGCGAGGAGCGGTCCTGGCCCCGTGTCGCCGCGCATCACCTCGAGCTCTACGGGGAGGTGATCGATGCCCACCGTCCTGCTCGCCGGCGCGTTCGGCCAACGCAACCCTGGTGACGAGGCGCTGCTCCAGGCGTTCCTGGCGGCGATGCCCGGGTGGCACGCCATCGCGACGAGCCGCGACCCCGAAGGAACTGCCGCGAGGCACGGCTGCGAAGCGGTGTCGGCAACCGACGCCGGCGCGGTGGTGACGGCCGTGCGCCACGCCGACGCCGTCGTGCTCGCCGGCGGCACGGTGTTCAAGACACTGCACCCGTCGACCGGCCGCCGACCCAACGAGCTGCTGCGCAACGCGGCGCTGCTCACGTGGGGGGCACGCGCGACGTCGAAGCCCGTGGCAATGATCGGCGTGGGCGCCGGGAGCCTTTCGAGCTGGCGGGCTCGTCGCCTCGCACGGCGTGTCGTCCGCCAGTCCGACCTGCTCGTGCTGCGCGACGAGGACTCCGCGCGCGTGCTCGCCAGCACCGGCGCGCCGACGCCCTTTCGCGTGGGCGCCGACCCGACCTGGACGCTCCTCGACGGATCGCGTGGCGACGCGCGCATGGACGGACGGGACGGCGGCGACGCCGTGATCGTCACGATGAGCAACCTGGCGGGCGGCGGGGATCTGGCCACCCGCCTGGCCGACGGCCTACGCGAGGTTCGCGACGCGGGGATGCGTATCGCGCTGCAGCCCTGGGAGGTCCACGACGGCATCAACGACGACCTCCCGCTGGCGCGCTCGATCGCGGGCCGGCTCGGCACGCCGGTCGAGGTGCTCGATCCCCCGAGCGACATCGTCGAGGCCGCGCACCAGATTTCGCGCGCCCGCCTCGTCATCGGTATGCGCTTCCATTCGCTGGTTGCGGCGGCCGCAGCCGGGGTGCGGTTCGTCGCCGTCGACCACGAGCCGAAGCTCGCCGCCCTGGCTCGGCGCTTCGATCAGCCGCGCATGACTCCGGCGGATCGCCCGGCGCGCATCGCGGAGGCGATCGGCGTCGCCTGCGACGCGCCCCCGCCCCCGGAGCCGGTGGCGCGCAACCAGGTCATGCTGGCGGAGGAGGGGTTCCGGTTGCTCCGCCTCGTCCTCGAAGGCGGCGAGGCGCCGGCGGCCGAGGAGCTCACCGGCCTGCCTCTCGAGCCGCCGGTCTGGGAGTGGGCCTGATGTCACAAGTCATCTCGTGGCGCGCGCCCACGGACGAGCTCCCGCCGGTCGCCCCGGCGCCGCCCGAGCTCCCCCCCGAGCCCGAGCTCCCGCCCGAGCGCGAACCGATCCGGGCGCGCACGCTGGCGCGCGAGCAGCTCGTGGTCACGGGCGGGCAGCTCGTCTCCGGCCTCGGCAACCTCCTCTTCGCGCTGGTGATGGCGCGGCTGCTCAGCGGCCCGGCGTTCACCGACCTCGCCGCGTTCCTGGTCTGCTACCTGCTGCTGCACCTGCCCGGCGCGGCGTTCGGTGCCGGCACCGCGCTGACGCCCGCGCTGGCTCGCCGGACGCGCCGCCGCGCGACGTTCATCGGCCTCGGGGGGGCCGTGGTCGTGGCGGCGGCGTCGCCGGCGATCGCACAGGCGCTGCACCAGCCCTTGTCCCTCCCGCTGCTGCTGGCGGCGGCGGTGCCGACGGCGGCGCTCCTCGCGCTCGAACGCGGCCGCTTGTACGGGATCGCCCGGCACTCCCGCGTGGCGCGGAGCCTCCTCGCGGAGCCGGTGGTCCGGCTGACGCTCGGCGTGGCGCTCGCGGCGTCGCTCGGCGCGCCCGGCGCCGCGGCCGGGGTCGTGGTCGCGGGATACGCGGCTCTTCTCGTCGCGACGTGGACGCGCAAGCGCGGCGGCGACGTCAACCAGGTTCCGGTTCGCCCCCACGCCGCCGTGGCGGCCTTCCTCTTCCTCGCCGTCCTGCAGAACCAGGACCTCTTGCTCGCGACCCACCTGCTGCCGTCGGGCGAGGCGGCGAAGTTCGCCGCCATCTCCACCCTCGGCGGTGTGGCGGCGTTCGCCACGGCGACGATCCCGCTCGTGCTGTTGCCGCGCGCGGCGGGCTACCGCCACGCGCTCGCGGTCGCGGTGGGGATGGCCGTCGCGATCGGCGGCGCGGCCGTGGTCGCGCTCGCGGTCGCGGCACCGGAGATCGTGGGGATCGTGTTCGGCGACCGCTACGCGTCGATCGCGCCGCTGGCCGCGCCGTACGTCGCAGCCATGGCCCTGCTCGGCGTGGTGCGAGTGCTCATCGCCGACCGCACCGCACGCCCGCGGCCGGCGACGTCGGTCTTGCTCGTGGCGGCGGTCGCGGTCCTCCACGCCGCGCTCGTCCTCCGCCTCGGCACGACCGCGGAGGGCGTCGTCGTCGCCACGTTGACCGCCATGTCGGTGCTCACGGTGGCGTTCACCGCGGTGACCGTGCTGCGCATCCCGGCCCGGGCGCGGGCGGCACGAGAGGCACGGGCGGAGCTGGCGCTGCTGGTGGAGCCGGCGCCGCGGGTCGAGCCGGCGCCGCGGGTGGAACCGGCGCTGCTGGTGGAGCCTGATCCACGGGTGGAGCCCGAGCCGCGGGTGGTACCGGCGCCGCGGGTCGAGCGGACGCTGCGGCCCGAGCGACCAGCGCGTATCCCTTCCGCTGCCCGCACCCGCGCCGTCGACCCGACGGTGGTGGTCGTCGCGTTACTGACCGTGGGCGCGCTCGCGCTGCGGCTGCTGGTCACCCGCGGGCTGTGGGTCGACGAGGCGATCAGCGTGGCACAGGCGAAGTTGCCCTTCGACGTGATGCTCCATCGGCTCCAGAGCGACGTGCACCCGCCCCTCCACGCCGCGTTGCTCTGGGTGACGGTACGGGTGCTCGGCGACGGCGAGCTCGCCGTCCGGCTCCCGTCGATCCTCGCCGGAACGCTGATGGTCCCGCTCCTCTACCTCACGGGCCGCGAGCTGTTCGACCGTCGGACCGGGACGATCGCCGCCGCGCTCGGCGCCGCGCTCCCGCTGGCGATCTGGTACTCGCAGGAAGCCCGCATGTACTCGCTCTACATGCTGTTCGCGACGGCTGCGGTGCTCGGCCAGGCGCGAGCCATCCGGAGGGGCGGCGTGGGGAGCTGGGCCCTGTACTCGGTGGCGACGGCGGCGTTGTTGTGGACCCAGTACCTCGGCGCGCTCCAAGTGGTCGCCCAGCAACTCGTGTTCGTCGCCGCGTTGTACCGACGCCGGCGGGAAGGGCGGCCGTCGGGCCGGGTCACGCTGGCGTGGGTCGCGTCGCTCGTGTTCGCCGGCTTGCTGGTGCTGCCGCTCGTGCCCTACGTCCAGAGCCAGCTGGCTGCGTACGGCCAGCACGGCGCCGGCCTCGGGACCCTGCCGTCGCAGGCCGGCAACGCCGTCGCCTCGCAGCCGGGCCTGTCGGTGTACTCGATCATCGCCAACCTGATCTGGGCCGTCGGCGGCTACCACGCCAACCGCGCCATGGAGCAGGTCGGCGCCCTCTGGCCGTTCGGCATGCTGCTGGCGCTGCTCCTGCTCGGGCGCCGTCGCACGATCGGGAGCACGATGCTGCTCGTCGTCATCGCCGTGCCGATGGCGGGGCTGTTCCTCATCGGCCAGAAGCGCCAGGACCTCTTCGAGCTCCGGTACATCGCGGGCGTCGTCCCCGCGCTCGCGCTCCTCGGGGCCCGCGCCACGACGACACTCGCCCGCAGCGCCAAGGCGGCGACGATCGTCGCCGGCGTGCTCGTGATCCTCCTGCTCGGCGCGCTCGCCGACCAACAGCTGAACGGCACGAATCCGCGTCTCTACGACTTCCGGGGCGCCGTGCGCGAGGTCGTGGCCGAAGCCAAGCCCGGCGATCAGGTGCTCTACAACCCGCAGTACATCCACGAGGTCGTCCAGTACTACGGGCCGCACCTCGACGCGCATCCCTTCTCGCGCTGGCGCGACGCCGTAGGCGCGAAGGGGCGGATCTTCCTCATCGGGAGCTTCCTCGACAAGCCCGACGTCGCGAAGCGCACCGGCGCGGTGCTGAGCGAGCTGGAGCAGCAGCGCCACCTCGTCGGTGACTTCCGCCGACCACAACTCAGGGTCTGGATCCTCGAATGAGCATGACACCGAACGATCTGCGCTTCGACGCCGTGCGCTGGCGCGCCGTGGGCCGGCGCAGCCTGGCGCGGCGCGTCCGGCTGCTCGTGCTCGCCAACATGGTCGTCGCGGCCTGGTACTTCGGGTGGCTCCTCCAGGGTGCCCGCATCGGAAACCCGGTCCTGTTCGGGCTGCTCGTCGTCGCCGAGGCTTTCAACCTCGTGCAGGGGCTCGGGTTCTGGTGGACCGTCCGCCGCGATCGACGCTCGATGGGCACGCCGGAATGGGAGGGGCGGCTCCCCGACGTCGACGTGCTCATCCCCGTGTACAACGAGCCGCTCGACGTCGTCGAGCCGACCGTCGCAGCCGCGACGCGCCTGCCCGGAGCACGCGTGCACGTCGCCCTCTTGGATGACGGGAACCGCGCCGAGCTGCACGACCTGGCCGCCCGGCACGGCGCTGCGTACGTGCGTCGTGGCGTCAACACCGGCGCCAAGGCCGGGAACCTCAACAATGCGCTCGCGCGCACCTCGTCTCCGTTCGTGCTGGTGCTCGACTGCGACCACATCCCCGGCCCCCGGCTGCTGAAGGCGACGCTCGGCCACTTCATCGACCCCGAGGTCGCGTTCGTGCAGACGCCGCAGTACTACGCCAATGCGCCTGCGAGCCCGATCGCGCGGGCGGCCTGGTCCCAGCAGGCGCTGTTCTTCGGCGCGATCGCGCGCGGCAAGGACCGCATGGGCTCGATGTTCTGCTGCGGGACGAACGTCGTGTTCCGGCGCGACGCGCTCGAGGACGCCGGCGGGTTCCCCGAGCGTTCGCTGACGGAGGACTTCGAGCTGTCGGTGATCCTCCACGAGCACGGATGGCGCTCGGTGTACGTCCCCGAAGTCCTCGTGCGCGGCCTCGGCCCTGAGGACATGGCGTCGTACGTGAGCCAGCAGCACCGCTGGGCCCGCGGCTGCCTGTCGGCGCTCCCGCGCGTCCTTCGGTCGGCGCTGCCACGCCGGCTCCAGCTCCAGTACGTGCTGTCTGCGATGTACTTCCTGACCGGCTGGACGGTCCTCGTCTACATGGCCCTGCCGGTGATCAGGATCTTCACGGGCGCCCAGCCGCTCGCCGGTGCGTCAGCCGACCAATTCCTCGTGCACTTCGCGCCGTACTTCGGCGTCTCGCTCCTGCTGGTGGCGACGGCCGGGGCCGGCACGTACTCGTTCGCCGCGTTCTGCCTCGCGACGTCCTCCTTCTGGGTGCACGTCTACGCCTCACTCTCGGCCTTGCTCCGTCGGAAGGGACGCTTCGTCGTCACCCCGAAGCGCGGCGCTGGCCGCCGCCAGCCCCGCGCGGTGTGGCCGGCGCTGGTG
>WNGB01009205.1_pt1 | contig 13898 bp, 19 predicted proteins | sample 5400681 | NCBI WGS metagenome assembly WNGB01 (sample SAMN13153367, study PRJNA577476) | soil metagenome | isolation source: 115 cm soil or saprolite under grassland replicate 2 | place: USA:California | collected 2016-06-15 | reverse complement strand
CTTGTGACTCCTCGGCCGGTGCGGGCTCCTCGGCGCGGGCATCGACCGGCGCGGGCTCCTCGGGCGCGGCCTCGACCGGCGCAGCCTCACCCTCGGCGGCGCCCGGCGATCCCTCCTCGGCAGCGGCTTCGGCCTCCTGCGCCTCCTCGGCCTCGACCTCCTCGATCGCCGCCATTGCCGCAGCGTGCGCTTCCTCCGCGGCCGCCTCGGCCGCCGCGGCCTCGGCCTCCTCGGCCTCCTCCAGCGCCTCGAGCTCCTCCTCGGGCGGGAGCTCTCCGCCCTCGGGCACGACCAGCACCCTCGTCTCGATCGTCACCTCCGGGAAGAGCTCGATCGGCACCTGGTAGCGCCCGATCCGCTTGAGGGGCTCCGCGAGCTCGATCTTGCGCCGGTTGACGCGCACCTTGAGGCGCTCCCAGACGGCATCCGCGATGTTCGTCTGCGTGACCGAGCCGAAGAGCACTCCTGTCTCGCCGGCCTTGACGTCGAAGCGGATCTCGGCCTGTCCGAGCCGCTGCGCGATCTCCTGCGCCTGCTCGAAGCTCTGCGCCTCGTTCAGGGCGCGCCGGGCGTTCACCTTCTCCAGCTCGGCGACGCGCGCCGGAGTCGCCGGCTCCGCGAGCTTCCGCGGCAGAAGGAAGTTGCGGGCATAGCCGCGCGCGACGTCCACGACCTCGCCGCGCAGGCCGACCTTCTCGACGTCTTCGCTGAGAACGACCTTCATCGACTCAATTCGACACGTACGGCAGAAGCGCCATCTCGCGCGCCCGCTTGACCGCGACCGCGACCTGGCGCTGATGGCGCCGGCAGGTCCCGGTTATCCGGCGAGAGCGGATCTTGCCCTTCTCGGACACGTAACGGCGAAGCTGGTTGAAGTTCTTGTAGTCGACTTCGTCGATCTTCTCCTTGCAGAAGTAGCAGGGGCGACGCCGCCCGGGCGCCTGCATCGGCGGGCGCCTGCGGCCTCCCTGTCGCTCCTTCTGGTCTCGCTCTCGCGCCATCAGAAGGGGATGTCGTCGTCGGCTGCGCTCGTGCCGAAGTCCGCGTTCTCGGCCGTTGCTCCCGCAGGAACGAACTGGCGCTCGCCACCACCCTCGGCGTCGGCGCGGCTGCCGAGGAACTGCACGCTGTCCGCGATAATCTCGACCGCTTGGCGCTTGGAGCCGTCCTGGGCCTCCCACTCGCGCCAGTCGAGGCGGCCGTCGACGCCGACCGGGCGGCCCTTGCTGAGGTACTGCGCGCAGCTCTCGCCCTGGTTGCCCCAGACCGTGACGTCGAAGTAGTTCGGCTTGTCGCCCCACTCGCCGGTGGACGCGTCCTTCTGGCGCGTATTGACGGCGAGCCGGAGCTTGCAGACCGCCGTGCCGCTCGGCGTGTGCCGCAACTCAGGGTCCTTCGTCAGGTTCCCGACGAGGACGACTCGGTTGATGTTCGCCATCTCTTACTCCTCTCCTGATTCGAATGCGGGCTCAGCGTAGTCGGGCTCGCGGTCGGCGCTCGGCGGGCGGCTGGGAAGGGCCGCGCCGGGCTTGAGCCGCCGGACGGCGAGGTGACGCATCACGCCGTCGGTGATCTTGAGCACGCGCGAGATCTCGTCCAGCGTCTCCGGCTCCGCCGAGAAGGTGAGCAGGTGGTACGAGCCCTCGGGCTTGTGGTCGATCTCGTAGGCGAGCCTGCGCCGCCCCCAGAGGTCGTGGCCGTCGAAGCTGCCGCCGCCGCGCTCGACGAGCTCTCGCGTGCGCGTGACGATCTCGTTCTGGCGCTCGTCGGGAAGCTCGGCGTCGAGCAGCAGCAGGATCTCGTAATCGGTCATGTTCCCTTTTGGCCTCCCTCTGGTCTGAGTCGGCCTCGCCGGTCGGGAGCCGCTCGGGAACGAGGCGGCCGTGAGCGAGGCAGGTGCCGGGCGACACTGTAGCATCGGCATCGTGCAAGGCCGCCTGGCCCTCCTGCTCGGCGGCGCCGTCGTCGCCGGCGCCGCGGCGTACCGCGCTCTCACCCGCCGTCCGCCGGCTCCGGTCGTCCCGGAACCGCACGCGGAGGCGCTGAAGACGAGGCTCGCCGAGTCCCGTGCGGTCGTCGACGAGCGCGAGGAGTTCGAGGCCGCTGAGACCCCGATCGACCAGGCGGAGCCGGTTCCGAGCGAGGTCGGCGACCGTCGCAAGGCGGTGCACGATCGCGGCCGGAGCGTCGCCGAGCAGATGCGCCGGGGCGGGGGACCCGGTTAGGACGGCCCGGCGAACGCTTCGACGCCCGCGGTAAAGCCGCGGGCGATCTTCCACTGGTAGGAGCTCGACTGGAGCAGCCTGCGCTCGGCGGGGTTCGACATGAACCCGGTCTCGACCAGGATCGCGGGCACGTTCGCCCAGTTGAAGCCGGTCAGGTCACTCCGCCGGACGAGGCCGAGGTCGCGCGCCCCGGTTGCCTCGACGGAAGCGGCTTGCACGAGCCGGGCCGCGCGCAGGCTCGCCGCGTAGATGTCATCCGTCCAGCCTCGGTGGAAGGCGGGGTAGAGCGTCGAGAGACCGCGCCGCGAGGTGTCGGTCGAGCCGTCCGCGTGGATGCGGAGCATGAGCGCCGCGTGGTGGCGGTTGCAGAACCGGGCTCTGGCGATGTTCCCCCCGTTGCCGTAGCGGAAGGTCGGCCCGGTCCGGGTCATGGCGACGCGATAGCCGCGCCGGAGGAGCAGCGTGCGTGTCTTCCGAGCGATCGCGAGCGCGACCACGGCCTCACTGCTTGCCCCGCCTCCGTCCTTGATCTTGCGGATGCTCGACCCCGGGCCGATCGGCTCGGTCTGCCGACCGATCTCCGGCGGCGTGCCGTGACCCGGATCGAGGCAGATGAGCATCGCAGCCAGGGCCTCGAGGATCATCGGCCAGGACGATAGCCGCGTTTTCGGAGGCGGCAAACCGGAGAAAACGCTGGCATCATGTGTCACGTGCTCCGGGGGAGGGCAGTCCTTGCCGGCGCCGCATGGTGGGCGCTGATCGTGCTGGGTGCGGCAGCCTTCGCCGCTCCGGCTCTTGGAGCGGACCGTCCGCCGCTCCCGAAGCCGGATCCGCCGCCGAAAGCCAAGCCCGCTCCGCCTCCTCCTGTATCTCGTCCCGCACCGGTCGCACCGCAGCCCGTGGCCCCGGTCGCGCCGACGCCCGTCGCGCCGGCTGCCCCCGCCGTCGTGCACCCGACGGCGGCAGAGCGTCGCGCAGTTGCCGCGCGAAAGGCCAGGGCGAGGGAGGTCGCACGGGCAAAGCGCGAGCGGGCGGCGGCGCGGAAGCAGCAGGCGGCGCTCCTGCGCGCCCACGCGCGTGAGCGCCGGGCGGAGCAGACCCGGCTGAGCGGGCCGGTGGCCGGTTCCGAGCCGTCGGTCTCGGCGCTGCCGTTCCTCGTCGTTGCCTTCGGCCTCGCCCTCGCGTTCCTCGGCCTCGCGCTCACGCCGGCCTGGGCGGTGCCCTGGGGTCGCGCCTCGCGCGCCCTTGAGGAGCGACGCGACGAGCTCGGGGTCATCGGGGCGGCGGGGCTCGTGGCCACCGTTCTCTTCTTCCTCCTCGTCCAGGCGACCCAGTGATGCGCCGCGTCCTGCTCTTCGCCGCCGCCAGCTGCCTGATCTTCCCCGCCCTCGCCCTCGCCGACGACGACCCTGAGATCACTGTGCCCACCGACATGACGGTCCAGGCGCAGTTCTCCAGCGGCGCGACCGTCACGTACACGGCCTCCGCCGTCGACCATCGCGGTCGCGCGATTCCCGTCACCTGCACTCCTGCCTCGGGCACGATCTTCGGCTTTGGCACGACGACCGTCACGTGCACGGCACAGGATTCCGAGGGTCACAGCGCGACGAAGAGGTTCAGGGTCTCGATCGTCGACACGCTGCCGCCCGCGATCACGATCCAGGCCAAGAGCCGCGTGACGACCACGAGTCGCAAGGGCGCGCTGGTCGGCTACAAGGCGAGCGCGCACGACGTCGTGGACGGCCCGGTCGCAGTCGCCTGCGCTCCGGCTCCCGGCTCGCGCTTCCCGCTGGGGACGACGAGGATCACGTGCTCGGCGGCCGACATCCGCACGAACGCCGCGTCGGCGACCTTCGACGTGACCGTCGTCCTCGTCACGAGACGCGCGTCCCAGAGCGCGGCCATGATCTCGCCGCCGGCGGGCGCTCGAGTCACGTCGCCGCCGCTCCTGCGCTGGCGTCCGGTGCGGGGCGCGCGCTTCTACAACGTGCAGCTCTACCGGCGCGGGCAGAAGATCCTCACCGCTTGGCCGGGCCGTGCCCGGTTGAGGCTCCACGCCCGCTGGCGGAACAACGGGCACACGTTCCACCTCCGTCCCGGGACCTACATCTGGCTCGTCTGGCCGGCCTTCGGCTCACCCACGCAGCCCCGCTACGGGAGGGCGCTGGGAGTGAGCTCGTTCGTCTTCGGGCGCTAGGGCCTTTCGTACTGAGGTCGGTCGGATCGACCGGTCATTTCAGACGGTCGCGCGGAAACCCGCGCGACCTGATGGTCGGCACCGCAAGCGTCGCCTTAGCCGCCCGCGCGCTCGGCGCTGCGCAGGCCTCTCACGGCCCAGAGCACGAAGCCGCCCGCGAGCGCGAGGGCGACCGCATAGGCGAGGGCGACGTTCTCGGGCGCGCCCGAGATCAGGCTCCGTCCGGCCTCGAGGAGCGCGGTCGCCGGGTTGACGCTCGCCACGGCGTGCAGCCAGCCGCTGAGCAGATCGAGCGGGACGTAGACCGGAGCGAAGAAGAGCGCGAGGAAGACGGGCAGCTGCATCACCGGGCCGGACTGGATCGTCCGGAGCCGCATCGCGACCCCGGTCGCCCAGAGCGTCCCCGCGACGCTGACGATCAGGGCGAGCGTGTAGAGCGCGAAGAGGTCGACGCCGTCGCCGCCGACTTGCATGCCCGCGATGAACGCGATCGTCGTCAGCAGCGTGGCGGTGACGACCCAGCGGCCGAGCGCCGCGAGCGCATAGCCGGCGATGAGGCCGCCGCGTCTCGGCGCCGCCAGCAGCAGCCGTCGCGCGAAGCCGTACTCGAAATCGCGCGCGACCCCGAAGCCCGTGAAGACGCCCCCGAAGGCGGCGGACTGGAGGAGCACGAAGACGAACTGGAACGCCGTGTAGCCGTCGGGGAAATCGAATCCGGGGATGTTGTCGACGCGCGAGAGCCCGCCGGCGAAAGCGGTGAAGAAGAAGAGCGGGAAGATCAGGCTCGGGAAGAGCAGCGACGGGGTTGTGAACACGTTGTGCAGGACGCGCCAGGCGACCGCGAAGCCAACGGACCAAAAGCTCTTCACGTGCGCGTCAACCTCAGCCGTAGAGCCCACGCGCCGGCCGCGAGCGAGACGGCGCCGAGGATCCCCGCGATCCCGAACGCGAGCGCGAGCGCCTGCAAGTCCCAGCCGGTGATGATGAGGCTGCGGATCCCCTCGATCAGGTACGAGACGGGGTTGATCGTCGCCGCCGTGCGGAACCAGTCGATCTCGATCAGGTTCCGAGGGAGGTTCATCGAGGACAGGAAGAGGGTGACGAAGAGCAGCGGGAACAGGCCCTGCACCGCTTCGCCCGATCCGGTGCGGAGGGCGAAGAACGCGCCGAGGGAGCCGAACGCGATCGCGATCAGCGTCGCGAGCACGAGCAGCACGACCGCGCCCCCGACCCCGGAGGCCAGCCGCACGCCGACCACCAGCCCGACCGTGAGGTAGAAGACCGCCTGGACGAACCCCATCGTCGCGATGCCCGCCAGCTGGCCGGCAATGAGCGCGACGCCGCGCATCGGGGTCAGCGCGAGGCGGTTGAGGAAGCCGGACTGGATGTCACGCGCGAGATCGGTGCCGGCGTTCATCGTCGCGAAGAGCGCGCCCTGGATGAAGGGGAAGGCGAGGAAGAACGCGAGGAACGAGTCGGTGGGGAAGCCGGGGATCTTCGTCGCCGGGTTGAGCCCCGCCGAGGTGACGGCGAGCAGCGCCATCGGAAAGACAAAGGGGAAGATCACGTTCGCCGGCTGGCGCGCGGTGCGCAGGATCGAGCGGCGGGCGATGTGACCGACCTGGGCGGCGACGCTCAAGCCGGCTCGACCTCTTCCTCGTCGCCGGCCCCCTCGAGCGAGCGTCCCGTCTTGGCGAGGAAGACGTCGTCGAGGCTGGGTGCGTGCAGGTGGAGATCCTCGACCTCGATTTTCTCGGCGTCGAGCGCGCGAACGACCTCGGCGAGCTCTCCGACACCGTGGGTGAGGCGAATCGAGACGCCCTTCGGCGAGCCGTCCGTCCGCTCGCCGAATCGTTCGAGGATGCGCGCGAGAGCCGAGGGATCCGTCTCGTTGCCGGGCACGGCCTCGAGCGTCGGCCGTCCGATCTGGGCCTTCAGCTCGTCCGGGGAGCCTTCGGCGACGATCTTCCCGTGGTCGATGATCCCGACGCGTCCGGCCAGCGCGTCGGCCTCCTCCAGGTACTGGGTCGTCAGGAAGACCGTCACGCCGTCCTCGCGGGCCAGGCGCGCGACCTCGGCCCAGAGCGCGCTTCTGCTTTGCACGTCGAGACCCGTCGTCGGCTCGTCGAGGAAGAGGATCGTCGGCCGGTGAACGAGGGCGAGCGCGAGGTCGAGGCGGCGCTTCATGCCGCCCGAGTAGCCGCCCACCTTGCGGTCGGCCGCGAGCCGCAGGCCCACGCGCTCGAGCAGCTCATCGCCCCGCCGCCGTCTTTCGGCCCGGGGGATGCCGTGCAGGGCGCACTGGAGATGAAGGTGCTCGCGGCCCGTGAGGAGGTTGTCGAGCGCCGCCTCCTGGAGCGCCGCGCCGATCGCCGAGCGCACCTTCGGGCCCTCCCGGACGATGTCGAAGCCCGCTACACGTCCGGTTCCCGCGGTCGGCGGGAGCAGCGTCGTGAGCATGTGCACCGTGGTCGACTTGCCGGCCCCGTTCGGGCCGAGGAAGCCGTAGATCTCGCCCGGCTCGACGGTGAGGTCGATCCCGTCGACCGCGCGGATGCCGCCCTTGAACGTGCGAACGAGGCCCTCGGCCTCGATTCCGTGCTCTGCGCTCACGCCCCCACTATTACCGGTTCCCGCTCGGGTCGCCGCGCCTCGGCGGTCTCGACGAGAGCCTCGATGAGCTCCGCGAGCGCCTCCCGCATTCGCTCGTCCGTCAGCTCGCCCGCCGGGTCGAAGCGCTCCCACGCGAGCGGGACGGCGACCTCGGGCTCTTCGAGGACGACGGCGCCGGGAAAGATCAAGGCTTCGCGAACCTGCTGCTGGGCGCGCCGCGTGCCCCCACGGCCGCTCGAGGCTCCGATCACCGCCACCGGCTTCCAGCGGAGCACCGAGGCGAGCGCCGGACGGGAAAGCCAGTCGATCGCGTTCTTGAGGACTCCGGACGTTCCTCGGTTGTACTCCGGCGTCGCGAGGAGGAGCGCATCCGCCTCGCGAACCGCGGCCCGGAGCGCTGCCGCGGGCGCGGGATCGCCCGTCGCCTCGACGTCGCCGTTGTAGAGCGGGATCGGAGAGAGGTCGAACTCCTCGATCTCGACGCCCGGCGGGAGAAGCTCGGCGGCGGCCCGCAGGAGGGCTGTGTTGTACGAGCCCTCCCGCAGGCTGCCCGAGATGCCGAGGATTCGGGTCACGCGCGTACCGCCGTGATGTCGGCCGTGATCTCGACGCGCGTCGGCCCCCATTCGATCTCGCCCTGGACACGGAACAGCGTCTTCTCGAGGCCGTCGGCGTCGGTCCCGGTGCCCAGGAACTTCGCGTCGAGTGTGACCCAGAGCGGGACCTCCTTGATCGTCAGCTCGCCGATGATCTTGTGCCGGTCGCCTTCGACGTGCTCGATCCGGGTCGCCTCGAGGCGGATCTCGGGGAAGCGCTCGACCTCGAGCAGGTCGGGCGAGCGCAGGTGCGCGTCGCGCTGCTCGTTGTCCGTCAAGACGCTTGCTGTGCGGACGACGCCCCTCGTCTCACCGGGCTCGATCGTGCCCTCGAAGTTCGTGAAGCGGCCGCTGACCGACTTGAAGGTCGTGTCGGTGTCGATCACGTCGAAGCGGATGCTCGAATGAACAGGGTCCACGGCCCAGGTCCCCTGCGGGACGAGAGTGGCGGTCTGTGTCTGTGTTGCGCTCATCTGGACTCCTTCCGGATTGCCTGCTAATGTTTGAGCAGTCAACAATCTATCGGAGAAAGATTGAGTAGTCAAGTAACTGAGAGACTTGGGGTGGAGCTCGAGGCGTGGATCAACTTCCTGCGCGCCCACGCGGCCGTCACCCGGCAGTTCAACGCCGAGCTCCAGGCGGAGCATGGGCTGACGCTGAGCGACTTCGACGTCCTCGCCCAGCTCGCGCGCGCGCCCGAGCGTGCGCTCAAGCGCGTCGAGCTCGCGGAGCGCGTCCTGCTCACGCCCTCGGGGATCACGCGCCTGCTCACAGGCCTCGAGCGTGCGGGCTGGGTCGAAAAGGGCCAGTGCGAGGAGGACGCTCGTGTGACGTACGCGGTGCTCACCGACGAGGGCTACGAGAAGTACCGGCAGTCCTCTCGAACCCACCGCGCGAGCGTGCGCGCGATGCTCACCGAGCGCTTCGACAAGCACGAGCTCGAGACGCTCGCCTCGCTCCTCGGCCGCTTCCCGCTGCGTGACTCAGACGCCTGCGACTAAGGCACCGCTTGCGGTGCCGACCTCAGGACGCCGGGCTCCGCCCGGTGTCCGTCGGAAATGACCGGTCGACCCAGTGGGAGCTCATTCCGAAACCGCTTCTGACGCCATCGAGCTCCGGCCGATGACGCCGGAGTTTCTCGAGGCGGTGCTCGACGGGCGGCTCGACGAGGCGTCCCGAGTGATGGCGGTCGAGCTACCCGACGCCTTCCCGCGCGACGGCGAGCGAGGCTTCTTCGCCCTCCGCCTGAAGCAGATGCGGAAGGACAGCCGCTTCCGGGAATGGTGTCCCTACGTCGTCGTCATCGACGGGCGGATGATCGGCCATGCCGGCTACCACGGCCCGCCCGGGGTGAACGCGGTTCAGAACCCCGCCGCGGTCGAGATCGGCTACACGATCGAGCCGCCGTACCGCGGCCGGGGCTACGCGACCGAGGCCGCGGCCGAGCTTCTCCGCCGGGCCGAGGAGCGCGGCATCCATCATTTCGTCGCCTCGAGCACGCCGGACAACGATCCGTCGCTGGCCGTCATCCGCAAGCTCGGCTTCATCCAGACCGGTGAGGCGATGGACGAGGAGGACGGCCTGGAGCTCGTCTTCGAGCTCGAGCGCCGGCCGTAAGACCGCCGCACACGATTCCTTACACCTGCCGCTTACCCTGGTGTGGTGCGCCCTACCCTGAGCCGGATCGGACTCGTGCTCGCGACCGGAGCCATGCTCCTCGCGGTGCCCAGCTCGGGCGCCGTTCCCGCGGCATTTTCGGGCACCAACGGGCTGATCTTCTTCGCCAGCGACCGCGCCGGGCGAGGGATCGAGGGCTGGGTCACGCGCCCGGAAGGCGGTCGTCCGAGACGGCTCGAGCTTGGTGCCCGGAGGGCGTCCTGGTCACCAGATGGGCGGCGAATCGTCTTCGACGCGAACGAGGAGATCTACGTGGTCAAAGCCGACGGCACGGGCCTGCGAAGACTCACTCGGAATCGCGTCGCCGACGTATCGCCGACGTGGACGCCAGATGGATCGCAGATTCTTTTCCTCCGTCGTGAAGGCCTCTACCTAATGAAACCTGACGGCACTCGGCGGCGAAGACTGAGACGTACTCCACGGTGCGCGAGCGACCCGGCGTTCTCCCCGGACGGGACGAAGATTGTCTTTGTCGACGTCTGCGGAGAGTCCCCGATCTACGTGATGAACGCCGATGGCACTGGTGTTCGCCAAATAGGCGTCGGCGACAATCCAAGCTGGTCCCCCGATGGAGCTCAGCTCGCCTTCGACACGTTCTTTCGTCCCCCGAGCATCGCGCTGGTGCGAGGGGACGGGTCGGCTCCAAGAATCCTGACCTCAGGAGCCGAGCCGGCTTGGTCCCCCGACGGCGAAAAGATCGTCTTCACAAGAGAGGAGCCCGGCGTCTGTAGTCCCGGCGACCGCGTCACCCGGTTGCTGGCGGTCAACGTCGACGGATCGGGTGAGGTCGAGGTCACGTCACGCAGCAGTACCGGTCGCTGCGAGTTCCGCGACTCCTATCCGGACTGGCAACCACGCTGCACCCGATACGGGACGAAGCGCAGAGACCGTCTCGTCGGGACGGCCGGTCGCGACATCGTCTGCGCGCTGGGTAGCAGCGACAGGGTTGAGGCTGCCGCCGGCGACGATGTCGTGATCGGCGGAGCCGGGAGGGATGTGATCTACGGAGGGCCCGGCGCCGACTGGCTCTTCGGCTCGGCCGGCGACGACCTGCTACTTGCTCGAGACGGTCAGCCGGACATCGTCGACGGTGGACCCGGCCGCGACCGTGCTCGCGTCGACGTCGGCCTCGATCGCACCCGCGGCGTCGAAAGCATGCTGAAGTAGGTCGCTAGACGAGGAAGTAGATGAGGAGGCCGATCGCGACGATCAGACCGACGAAGACTCCGACGAGCAGCGTCACGCCGCCGAAGACGATCGGGAGCGTCGCCTCGTCGCGGCCCCGCGCGGCCTTGCGGTAGAGGCGTTTCGGGGTCTCGACCGGATCGGACATTCCCTTTCAGGAGTGCCCGATCCGGTCGAAGCCGAATCCGACGCGGCCTAGGTGCGGTCGCGTGTGCGTGGGCCCATCATGGTGCCGAGCGGAATGCTCTCCACGATGAACGCCGCGGCGAAGACCGCCAAACCCCAGAAGAGGAGATCCGGCTTGTTCTCGTCGCTCAGTGCGCCAACGATGAAGAGCACAATCGCCAGGAGCAGCAAGAGGGCTTTGAGTCCGAAGTTCATGGCGCGTTTATTCGGGGGGCCGACGGGATTCCCTCCTAGGCACCGCTAAGCGGTTTGCGCGGCGGGAACCGCTTCGTCCCGCGAGCGCGCGACCGTTCGCGGCAGCTCGATCGCGAACGTCGAGCCTTCCCCTTCGCGCGAGGTGACGGAGATGCGGCCGGCCATCCGCCGCACGAGCTCGCGCGAGATGTAGAGGCCGAGGCCGCTACCTCCGACTCCGCCCGACTGCTGCGGATCGACCCGGTAGAACTTGCCGAAGATTCGCTGCTGGTCGGCGTGCGAGATCCCGAGCCCCTCGTCCCGGACGACGAGCCGGACCCCGCGCTCGTGAGGCTCGACGCGCAGCTCGACGCGGCCGCCGTCGGGCGAGTACTTGACCGCGTTGTCGAGCAGATTGATCAGGACCTGGCGCAACCGGTCTCCATCGCCCTCGAGGGGCGGCAGCGCGTCGGGAACCTCGAGCTCGAAGCTGATGTTCCCGCGGTTGGCGAAGTTGAGGCGCATCTCCTCGAAGACCTCTCGGACGAGCGGGCCGAGATCCACCGCCTCCCGTTCGAGCAGGAGCCGCCCCGCGTCGAGGTTGCTCGCGAGCAGGATGTCCGACGCGATTCGCGTCAGCCGTTCCGACTCGGAGGCGATCACCTCGAGCAGGCGCTGCGTGTTCTCCTCGGAGAGCTCGAGATCTTGGCGCAGCAGCGTCTGGGCGGAGCCGTAGATGGCAGCGAGCGGCGTGCGCAGCTCGTGCGAGACGGTGGCGACGAACTCGCCCTTGAGCTCCTCGAGGGCCCGCTCTTCGGTCAGGTTCCGAAAGGCGTACACGACGCCGTCCTCGAACTCCACGCCCGAGATCGAGATCCAGAGCTCCAGCCCGTCGAGCTCGAAGGGCAGCGTCCTCGCCTCCGTGCTTCCGGGGCCCGGCATCGGAGCAACGGGCACCGTCGGGCCGAGAGCGCTCCAGCCGGGCAGCACTTGGTCGGCGCGTCGCTCGAGCGCGTCCTCGGCGGCGATGCCCGTGATCGCCTCGGCGGCAGGGTTCCAGTGCTGGATCAGACCTTCCGCGTCGACGAGGAAGACGCCGTCGTCGACGTGCTCGAGCACCCGCGCGTGGAGCTCCAGTGCGAGCTGCTGCTTCTCGACCTGCCGGTCGAGCCGCCTGACGTGCACCGCGCGCTCGAGGGACGCGACGAAGTAGTCGCGGTCGATCGGCTTCTGGACGAAGTCGTAGGCGCCGCCCCGCAGCGCCTGGACCGCGAAGTCGTGCTCGCCGTGGCCCGTGATGAGCAGGGTCGGGGTGCCGGGCCGGAGCGTCTGGATCTCCTGGAGGAGCGCGAGCCCGTCCATGCCCGGCATCTTGATGTCGGTCACGATCGCGTCGTAGTCGGTCTCCTGGATCCGCTCGAGCGCCTCTTTCGCCGTCTCGCTCGTGTCGATCGAGGCGCCGTCCATCCGCAGCCGAAGCGCCTCGGGAAGCGCTTCGAGCAGCGCCGCGTCGTCGTCGACGATCAGGATCCGCGCGTCCTTCACAGCAGCAGCTCCTGAACGGGCTCGTCGCGCGCGAGCGGAAGCACGATCTCGAACGTCGCGCCCTCCGTGGTCGGGATCAGCGAGATGTCGCCGCCGTGCTCCTTGACGATGCTGTACGTGATCGAGAGCCCGAGCCCGGTGCCTCCCCCGACCTCCTTCGTCGTGAAGAACGGGTCGAAGATGCGCTGCTCGATCTCGGCCGGGATGCCTGGGCCGGTGTCGGAGACGCGGATGCTGATCTGCTCAGGCTCGAGCGTCGAGGAGATCCGAATCGCCTTCTGCGGCGCGTCCTCGAGCGCGTCGCGGGAGTTCGTGAGCAGGTTGATGAAGACCTGCTCGAGCTGGATCGCGTTCCCGTGGACGACGAGTTGCTCGGGTGAGAGCTCGAGCTCGACCTCGATCGCGCGCAGGCGAAGCTGCTCGTGCATGAGGGCGAGGGAGCGCTCGATCACGTCGTCCACGTCCACCCGCTCGATCGTCACGGGTGCGGAGCGGCCGAACGTGCGCAGGTGGGAGATGATCTCCGTCGCCTTCTGCACCTGCTCCATCGCGCTGCCCAGCTCGGCGAGCACGCGCTCGCTGTCGAGCTCCCCGAGCCGCAGCCGGTCGATGACGTTCCCGATGTAGAGCCCGATGTTGTTGAGCGGGTTGTTGAGCTCGTGCGCGACGCCCGTCGTCAGCTCGCCGAGCGTCGCCAGCTTCCCGGCCTGGACGAGCTGCTCCTGCTTGTCGCGGAGCTCGTGCTCGCGGCGCTCCATCTCCAGCGTCGTCTCGCGCAGGTCGCCCATGATGTGGATCAGCGCCTTGCGGGTGTCCGCGAGCCGGAGGTTCGAATGGTGCGAGTCCTGGAGGATGTGCAGGAGCGCGCGGCGTGAGTTGTCGAGGCGCACGGCCTGCTGCTCGAGCCGGCTTCGGTCGCGCTCGTAGTCGCCGAGGATGTGGAGCATCGCCTTGCGCTGGTCGCCGAGCTTGCGGTTCGACTCGTTGAGGTCGCTCATGATGTGGAGCAGGGCGCGCCGGCGGCGCTCGGCCTGGCGCACGCGCAGCTCGAGCTGCTCGATCTGCTCCTCGAGCCTTCCCGTGTCGAGCGGTGCGGCGTCGTCCGCGTCCGTCGACAGCGGCAGCGCTTCCGGGTTGGCGGCCATCAGCCCCCTGCGGTGCCGTTGTCCTTCAGCTTCGCGACGTCCTGCCGAAGGCTCTCGAGCTCCTTCTCGAGCGCCATCATCTTCAGCTCGCGCCCGACGACGACCTCCTCGAACTTCTCGAGGTCGAGGATCTTCTCCTGGAGCTCCGACTTCGACTGCTCGAGATCGCGCACGACCTCCTCGTACGCGCGCATGTCGCGGAGGATGCCGATGGCGCCGATCACGTTCCCGTCCGAGTCGCGGAGGGCAGAGGCGTTGAGGGTCGTCGGGATCACCTCGCCCGAGGCGCTGCGCGGGTTGAGGACGGCGTTCCTCGTCACGCCGCGCTCGACGACCTCGCGGAGGGCGGCCGTGA
>WNGB01014879.1_pt1 | contig 13900 bp, 13 predicted proteins | sample 5400681 | NCBI WGS metagenome assembly WNGB01 (sample SAMN13153367, study PRJNA577476) | soil metagenome | isolation source: 115 cm soil or saprolite under grassland replicate 2 | place: USA:California | collected 2016-06-15 | reverse complement strand
CGGGGGGCCGAGCCAGCACCGGACGGCGCGGCGCGCGAGCGGCACCGGGAGGGCAGCGAGGTCGCGCGCCCGCGCTCCGGCCTCTCCGGGCCAGGCGCCGCGGGCGAGCGAGTCGAGGAAGTCGGACTCTGCTCGCAGCACGTCGGCCTGACGGACGAGCACCGGCGTGAGATCGCGACCCGCGCCCCGCTCGAGCAGCGGGAGCACCTCGTGGCGGATCCAGTTGCGGCGGAACGCGAGATCGTCGTTCGACGGGTCCTCCACCGGCAGGAGGCCCCGTTGCTCGCAGACGGCGCGGGCGTCGGCCCGGCGGACACCGAGCAGCGGGCGCACCACGTACCCGCGGCGGGCCGGCATGCCTGCCAGCCCGCTCGCGCCGCTCCCCCGAAGGAGGTTGAGCAGCACGGTCTCGGCCTGGTCGTCGGCCGTGTGCCCCACGAGCACCGCCGACGCCCCGTGCGCGACCCGGGCCGACTCGAGTGCGTCGTGGCGTGCAGCGCGCGCCCGGGCTTCGAGGTTCGGGCCCTGATCGACGGTGACGCGCCGGGCGTCGAATTGCGCCCCGAGGTGCGCGGCGGCATCGGCGACGAGCTGCGCGTCGCGATCGCTGCCGGGGCGGAGCCCGTGGTCGACGTGCACGGCGATCGGCGCGAGCGCGGCGTCGACGGCGAGGGCGAGCAGCGCGAGTGAGTCGGCGCCGCCCGAGCAGCCGACGACGACCGGGGCGGTCACGTCGGGCGGCACCTCGAGTCGTACCCGGGCCGCCATCGCGTGCCGCTCAGGAGGTGGCGGTCGACCCGCCGGGCCCGGCGCGGGCGTCGAGCAGCGCGCCCTGCCGGAGGAGCGCGAGCAGCTCGTTCGTGCCCTTGAGGCCGAGCTTGCGTCCGATGCGGCGCAGGCTCGCGTACACGTTGCTGCGGCTGATGCCGAGCTGCTGCGCCACCGCGGTCACCGGGGTGCGGGTGGCGAGCGCTTCGAGCAGTTGACGCTGCTTGGGAGTCAACTCGCCGACGCGGTCGCGGGCGGCGCGGATGCGCGGCGCCGGGCTCGGGGAGGTCGGTGAGTGCTCGAGGCGGGTGAGCCGCACGCGGGGCTCGGGCGTGGAGCCGTCGCCGGGCGCGCCGGTCTTCTCATAACGCGCGAGCGCTTCGAGCGACTCGGCCTGCACCTTGCGGCGCTGCTCACGCTCGGACGGCGCCGTCGGGTGCAGCGTCTGTTCGAGCGCGTCGACGAGCTCGGTCGGGTCGAACGGCTTCGTGATGTACTGCAGCGCGCCTTGGATGCCCCCTCGCAGCCGCGCTTCGGGCTCGTCGGCGGCGGTGACCATGAACACCGGGATCTCGGAGAGGTCCCGGTGGCTTCCGGCTTTGAGCTCCTCGAGAACCGTCCACCCGTCGATGTCGGGCATGCGCACGTCGAGGAACAGCGCGTCGGGCGTCTCCTCGCGAAGGAGCGTGAGCGCTTCTACGCCGTTGGCCGCGGTGAGCACGCGGTGCCCCGCTTGTTCGAGGTTCACGCGTACCAACTCGCGAATGTCCGGCTCGTCGTCCACGACCAGAACCAGGGCCATCGCGGCCGAGGTTAGACGGCCGTCAGGCCACGCGACGGAGCCACTCGGCCGGCTGCGCGAGCTCCTCGATCGTCGGCAGTGATTCCGGACCGCGCCACGCGGCATCGATCGCCCGCGGGCCGCCCGCACGCTCGACCGCGGCCACGAATGCTTCGCCGACCTCGTACTGGCGGAGCTTCGACTCGAATCCCAGCAGCTTGTACAAGATGCCGCTGATGCCCCGGCTGCGGCGGCGCGCCTGGAGCACGCGCGCCATGCGCTCCTGCCCGGAGATGTGGAGACGGCCGAGCTCGTTCATGACGCTGTTGCCGTGGCCTTCCAACAGCGACATGAGCGCCTGCACCTGGGCGAGGACGCCGCGCTGTTCCGCCGACGCGAACAAAGCGACGAGACCGCCGTCGTCGAGCGGGTTGTGCCCCTTGCGTAATTCGTCAGCGGCGTGCGTCACCGCGTGCAGCAACCGTCCGGGGTCCGGGTCCACGATCCCCAGCGCCTTCTCGATCAGCGACATGAAGTACTGCTTCATCCAGGGGATGGCTGTGAACTGCGCCCGGTGCGTCACCTCGTGGATCGCGATCCAGAGGCGGAAGTCCCGGGGCCGGAAGGCGTACCGCTTCTCGAGGGCGAGGATGTTGGGGCCGACGTAGTAGACGGCGTCGTTCGCGTCCGGCGTGTCGGGATCCTCCAGCACGAGGAGGTCGTACTGGCCGAGCACTCGCTGGGCCATGAACCCGAGCAGCACGCCCATCTCGGTGCCAGCCACGCGGCGGCCGATCGGCGCGATTGGGCTGCGCGCCATGCGCTCACCGACCCGCTCCGTGAGCGGGTGGAGCATGCGGCGCATCGACCCGACGTTGGCGTGGACCCATTGCGGACGGTCGAGCACACGTGCCGACGCGGTGCCCGGAGCTTGCAGACCGGTGAAGTCTCCGACGAGCTGCTCGGCCTGGGACGTGACGTCCGAGAAGTCGGGATGCAGCGAGCCACCGAGGTACGACGCTGCGATCGGGTCGCGGCCGGCGAAACGGCACGCCACGCGCTCCGCGAGTCCCCAGTCGACGGGCTCGGGCGGCGCGGCGGTCTCGGTTTGCGTCACTTGTTGGCCGGCTTCCCGCGGTACTTGGGTCGCAGCACCCTGATGTAGTACCCGGCGCCGAGTGCGAGCAGGAAGAGCACCGCGCCGACCATGAGCAGCGGACCGATCCAGTAGAACCACTTGTGCTTGTCGTCGGCGAGCACGGGCCCGGCACCCGCCGGTACTGCCGCGACACCGAGGACGGTGAGGGTCGCGAGCACGAGCGCGGCGGTGCGAATGATCTTCACGGGCGGCGGCTCCCAGCGTTCTCGGGCGTCGCCGTCATCGTAGAGCGGCGGGGGTGGGTCACTCGGGTCGGTGCGACAGACAGGCGCGGCGGCGGCGGCGACAGACAGGTCAGACGTGATCGGGGCCGCGGCGCTCTTCCTGGACGCTGATGCCGATCGCGTCCGCGATCCGGCGCTTCAGCTCGGGCGGCACCTCGTCGCGGCATTTGGAGGCGACGACCTGCCGCAGCTCGATCTCGAAGTCGAAGCCCTGGGCACAGGGCGGGCACTCGTCGAGGTGGCGCGCGATCGCCCGTCGTCGCCAGACGGTGAGCTCGCCGTCGAGGTACTGATAGATCCGAAGGATTGCTTCGTCGCAGTCCATCTGTTGCCGTCTATCCCCCCGCTCGGTCGGTGGCCGGGTGGAGGCCTCGCTCCCCCGCAAATTCCCACAACGCCTTTTGCAGCTGCCTTCTTCCTCGATGGAGCCGGCTCATGACCGTCCCGATGGGAACGTCCATGATCTCGGCGATCTCCTTGTACGAGAACCCTTCGACGTCGGCAAGCAGGACCGCCATGCGGAACTGCTCGGGTAGCGCCTCCAGCGCCTCCTTCACGGTGGCGTCCGGGATCGCTTCCAGCACCTCGGACTCGGGAGTCTGCTCGGCGTTGGCGGCCTCGAGCCCGCCGAGACGGCGGTAGAGGTAGAAGTCCTCGGTGTCGTCGAGGTCGACCTCGTCCGGGCGGCGCTTCTTGGCGCGGTACGTGTTGATGAACGTGTTCGTGAGGATCTTGTACAGCCACGCCTTGAGGTTCGTCCCCTCGCGGAACCCACCGAAGCCCCGGTAGGCGCGCAGGTACGTCTCCTGGACGAGGTCCTCGGCGTCGGACGGGTTGCGCGTCATGCGCAGCGCGGCGGAGTACAGCGCCGACATGTACGGCATCGCGAGCTCGGCGAACTCCGCCTGATCGGCCATGGGCTCAGGCTACGCCGGACGTCAAACTGAGCGGGAAGCGAGCATGGTGCGCTAGCTCGGCACCACCTTCCAGATGGCGCCGTTCCCGCCACCGACATCCGTGGCGATGTACAAGTTGCCGTCGGGGCCCTGCACCGCGCTGCGGAGACGGACGCCATTCGCCAGGATCGGCGTCGCGAACGACACATTGCCGTTCCCGTCGAGGAACATCACCCTGGCCTTGCTGTCCTTGAGGAACGCGACCACCAAGGCTCCGTCCCAGGACTTCCACTGCGCGCCCGAGAGGAACGTGCCGCCCGACGGCGCGACGGTGCCGCTGTCGCCGGAGCGCCACGCCGGGATCATCGCATTCGGGAACTTCTGCAGGTCCGTCATCGGCTGCGACTGGTCGTAACTGCCGCCGGTGTTCGGGTCCCAGCCACCGTTCCCACCCGCGACGAGCTGGTTGACCTCGTCGTTCTTGTCCGGGCCGTGCTCGACGCTGTACGGCTGCCCGCTCCCCGGCTGGAAGGCGATCCCCTGCGGGTTGCGGTGGCCGAACGTGTAGATGCGGTCGTCGCCGGGCTGGTTCACGAACGGGTTGTCACTGGGCGCGCTGCCGTCCGGATTCAGGCGCAGCACCTTGCCGTTGAGTCCGTTGATGTCTTGCGGTGCAGGCCCGACCCCGCCGTCCCCGGTCGTGATCCAGAGTTTGCCGTCCGGCCCGAAACGCACGCGGCAACCGTCATGGAAGTTGGCCTTCGCCCAACCGCTGGCGAGAACCGTGCTCGGGGTGACGGCGTCGAGCCCGTTGAGCGTGCTGTTCACGTGGAAGCGAACGACACGGTTGTCACTGGCCGTCGTGTAGCACGTGTAGATGAAGCGGTTCGACGCGAAGCTCGGGTCGACGGCCATGCCGAGCATTCCGCTCTCTCCGCTCGCGGCGACGTCGCCCGGCGTCACAATCGTGTTGATCGTGCCGTTCGTCAGCCGAACCTTCACCGGGCCGGGTCGCTCGGTGAAGAACATCGTCCCGTCGGGCAGGAACGACATGTCCCACGGGTTGTTGAGCCCGGTCACGAAGTTCGTCGTGGTTGCAAGCGACGGCGAGTTCGCCGGCGGGCCCTGGTCGGGCGGGGGCGGCGGAAGCGACTGCGGCGGGGGTGGCGGCGGCTTCGGCGGGACGCAGGCGGACAAGAACGCTCCGACGGCCAGCACCGCGAGTCCCGCACCTACCTTGCGTCGAAGACCCACACCCGTCCCCTCTCGTCGCGTGCGGCCGCGCAAAACGTAGCCACTCCGTCACTATGAGTAACGGCGTTCATCGGGGTAGGGATTGAGGATTTCTTCGGTGAATTTCCCGACGCCTGCCCGCGAAAAGGCAAGTCACCCCATCCGGGGAGGGCGACGCCCTCCCCGGATGAGGCGCTGTCGGTTCAACTAGCGGAGGCCGAGCTTGCGTGAGCACTCCGGCCACGCTCCCCACCCCTGCCCGCGCAGGACACGATCCGCCACGATGATCTGCTGCTCTCGTGACGCGAGGTCGGCACGCGGCGCGAACGCCGCGCCACCGAACCCCTCCCAGGTCGCCTGCGCGAACTGCAGACCTCCGAAAAATCCGTTGCCGGTATTGATCGCCCAGTTCCCGCCGCTCTCGCACTGGGCGAGGCGGTCCCACACGCCGGGCCCGAAGCGGCCGTAGCGACAGCCGGCGACCACGGCGACGAGCGCCGCTGCGGTCGCGCCGCGCCGAACCCAGGACTTGATCTGCATGACGCTCTCCCTCGTCGTGAGCTCACGAAGAGCCCGCCATCGGGGAGAGCGGCGCGTGTGGCGCAACGGGCGCGTCCGAGCCGAGCTCGAGACGCGAAGACGCCGGGCCGAAGCCCGGCGGGGAAGCCACACGCACCATACCTGCCCATGTGGCGCGAAGGAAGAGCCGGGTCAGAACTCGACGTAGTGGTCGAACGCCCTCTCGATCGGGACCGCCGCGGTCCGGAGAGCAGCCCAACCGTGCTGCTCGTCGTCGCGCGAGACCTCCTCGAGCGTCCAGCCGAGGTTCGTCGTGCAGAAGGAGACGGCCCGAGCGACCGAGGGAAGCTGATGGTCGTCGACGATCACGATCCCGCCGGCGCGAACGAGGCGCCCGAGGTACACGAGATCGAGGAAGACGCCCTCGAAGCGGTGATTGCCGTCGACGAACGCGAGGTCGAATCGGCGGCCCTCGGCGAGGAAGCGCGGGAGCACCGTCTCCGAGCCCTCTCGGTGGAGCTCGATCACGTCGTCGAGACCGGCATCCTCGACGAGCTGCAGGCCGCAGTCGGCGAAGCGCGTCGACTGGTTCGGATCGATGACGACGTGGCGGGCGCCCGCGTGGTCGCTCGCCAGGAGCCCCTCGCAGACGAACAACGCCGAGATCGCGTAGCCGAAGCCGACCTCGATCGTCCGAGTGGCGTCCTCGCGCTCCACCCACGCGCGGAGTGCCTCCCCTTCCGGGGGGCTCACGCTCACCGGGAAGACGGAGTGCGAGCTTCCGTCCGACCGGGCGACGACCGTCCCAGCGCCCAGCACGCCGTCGATCACAGCTCGGGTCCGCTGCAACCCCATGTCGCTCCCGCCTGACGCCCTGGAGCCGGGAAGGGGACTCGAACCCCTGACCTGCTCATTACGAGTGAGCTGCTCTACCGACTGAGCTATCCCGGCGCGGCTGCGCAGTCTACGGCCGAGCGTTCTGCTGCCTGCTGGAGGCAATACGTCCGAATTGGGCGTTTCGCCGGCCCCCGATGCGGGTAAAGGTGCATCCCCGGACAATTGGCGCGGTTCCTCCCGCGCGCCCTGTCGTCAGGAGAGCCCCTTGCGGTGGAAACGACCGTTGCGCGTCCGTCTCGGGGCGGCTGTCGCCGCCGGTGCCGTGATCGCCCTCGGGGCCACGGTCGTGCTCTCGACCGTCACCAGCGGCGCCACCCCCGAGCCCCGCAAGGCACCCCGGCGCGCAGCCACCGACCCCGCCCTCGAGGCTGCCGCCCGGTCTCAGGCCGAGCAGCGCTTCGCCGTCGCTGCCTGGGAGAACGCCGTCGCTGCCAACGCAGCCGCCGCCTGGGAGAACGCCGTCGCTGCCAACGCAGCCGCCGAGGCCCAGCGGGGCTCCGTCTGGGATGCGATCGCAGCATGTGAAACGCAGGGCAACTGGTCCATGCGGGGATCGACGTACTCGGGCGGTGTCGGGTTCGCGAACAGCGCGTGGACCGGGTTCGGTGGGCTCGAGTTCGCGCCCAACGCCGGCATGGCGACTCGCGAGCAGCAGATCGTCGTCGCCGAGCGCATCCGCGCCCAGGTCGGGCTCGGGGCGTGGGGCTGTGCGCGGCGGCTCGGTCTCAGGTAGCCGCGGCCGCGGGGAGATGCGTCAGCAGTCGTTCGAGCAGCAGGCTCTCGTTCGGGTTGAACTCGAACGCGTCGCGGGCCTCTCTGCACGCGTCGATCGCCGCTGCGCACGAACGCGCTGAGATCGCGAGGACGGGCTGGTCGGTGTTCACGCGTGGAGCATCCGGACCGGCCAGCGCGTCGCGATACACGGATTCGAGCGCGGTGATGCCCTCGACGATGAGGTCGCGCCGGGCGCGGCGATGCTCGCGCCGGTGGCGTTCCGCTTGCCGCTTCAGCAACGCGGTGCGCGACCGATCGGGGTAGCCGGCGCGCTCGAGGTCCGCCATCAGCGCGTCGGCCTCGGTCGCCTGGTGGGCCTCCAGGTTGGCGACGGCCACCTGCATCGCCTCGCTGATGTCGTCGGCGCCGCGCATCATGGAGCCGCCCGTCCCGTCGACCTGCGCGGCGACGGTCACGAACGCGCGGCGCACGTCGCCGAGCACGCCGAGCATGGCCCGTCCTCGGTCGAGCCGGCCGCCGCCGAGGCGGGCCGCGAGCTCCGCCGACTCGGGATTCGCGCCCTCACGGACGAGCGCGTCGCGCAACGCCGCCTCGGCCAGCGGCGCCAGGTCGACCCGCTGGCACCGCGAACGCACGGTCTCGAGGAGCTCGTCCGGTGACGACGTGACGAGCACGATCGTGGTGCGGGCGGGCGGCTCCTCGATCGTCTTGAGCAGCTTGTTCGACGACGCGTCGTTGAGCCGGTCGGCCTCGAACAGTGCGACGACCTTGCGCTCGGCTTCGATCGGAGCGCGGTGGGCTTCGCGGATGATGGCGTCGGCCTGGGCGACGAGGATCTGGTTGCCCTCGGGCTCGAACTCGACGACGTCGGGATGCATGCCGCGCACGACGAGGTCGTTCACGCGCGGGTCGCCATCCGGCGCGATGACCTCCGCCGAGAAACAGCGGGCGGCGTCCTCCAGACCAGAGCCGCGCGGCCCTACGAGCAGGTAGGCATGGAGCGGGCGCTCGGCGGCGCGCTGGAGCAGCCCCACGGCGCGCTCCTGACCGACGACCCGTTCCCACATGCTTTGCAGACTACGGCGACCGCGCAGCGGCACACCGCCGCCGGGCTAGATGTCGAGCCGCTCCATGACGACACTCCACACGCGCTCGGCGACGTCGTCGACGCCGTCGTTGCCGTCGAGCACGATCCAACCGCGATCGGGCGCCAGCGTGCGGTACGCATCGCGCACGGCGGTGTGGAACTCGGCGCCGGCCTGCTCCAGCCGGTCGCCGGGCCCCTCCTGGCGAGACCGGGCCACCGCGTCGTCGACGTCGAGCACGACGACGAGGTCCGGCTCCAACCCCTCCGTGGCCCAGCGGTTCAGCTGCTCGACCTTCTCGACGCCGAGCCCCCGTCCGACCCCTTGGTACGCAAGCGAGGACGGCACGTACCGATCGCTGACGACGTCGGCTCCGCGCGCCAAGGCGGGCCGGATGATGTCGGCGATCTCCTGAGCCCGGTCCGCGGCGAGGAGGAGCGCCTCGGTGGTCGGATCGATCGGCCGGTCGCCGTCCAGGAGCAACGCCCGAATCGCGGCGCCGGCCTCGGTGGCGCCGGGCTCGAACGTCTCGACGACGTCACGATCCCGGGTCCGGAGCCGCTCGACGAGCAGCCGAGTCTGAGTGCTCTTGCCGCTGGCGTCGCCTCCCTCTAGGACGACGAACGAGCCCATCTAGCCCTCGGGCTCGGGCGCGACGCCGGCGCTCACCCGATCGCTTTCCCGTCGGTGGGCGCGCCGCACCGCGCGCCACGACACGAAGCCGGCGAAGAAGGTGATCAGGCCGCCGCCCCACAACGCGAGGCGGACCCCGGGTAATGCGTACGTGGCACCGCCCAGCTCGGCGGCGCGGTCGGTGAAGATCGCGTCGGAGACCCGGTCCCACATGTCGGCCCACAGCGGCGAGATCGTGAGCGAGATCAGCAGACACAGCCGGACCACGGTGTACAGCGCGGCAAACGTGCGGCCCCGCAGCTCGTCGCTCACGTTCTCTTGGAGGACGGTGAAGCCGGTGACGTACGAGCTCCCCGCGCACGCGCCGAGGATCACGACGAAGATCGCGGCGGGGACGATGCTCGACGTCGTGGCAGCGGCAATGAGCGCGATTCCGCTCGCCATGACCGCGAACTCGAACACCGTCTCGCGCGGTACGCGTCGTTGTATCGCCACGAGCGTCACGACGCCGAGCGCGGCTCCGAACCCGAGCGCGGTCATGAGGACCCCGAACTGAGCGCTGCCACCGCCCAGCACCTGTTGGGCGAAGACCGGACCGAGCGGGATCATGGCGCCGCCGCCGATCAGACCGACGCCGATGCCGATGATCACGCCGCGCACGACGCGCTCTTGACGGATGAACCGAAACCCTTCGGCGATGTCGCGGAAGGTTGCCGTCCAGTCGACGGCCTGGCCGTTCTCTCGTCTGCTCGCACGTGGTATCGGGAGTCGAAAGATGATCGCGGCGGACACGAGGAACGTGAGACCGTCGACCCACAAAGCGATGAACTCGCGGTCGAGCGACGAGAAGGCGCTGAAGCCGCTGATCCACTCGGCCGCGTAGGCGAGCACCGCGAAAACGAGCGACGCGAGTGGGAACGTGCCGAAGGCGGCGAGAAGGCCGAGCGAGTTCGCCGACGTGAGCTGCTTGTTGTCGACGAGGTTCGGAACCGACGCGTCCTTCGCGGGCCCCCAGAGCAGCGAGAGGATCTCGAGCGCGAACGAGATGAGAACGAGGCCGATCAGGGTGTCGACGAAGGGCAGCAACACGAGCAGGAGCGCGCGACCGATGTCGCAGGCGACCATGACCCGACGGCGGTCGAACCGGTCGACGATGACGCCGCCCACCGTGGCAAGGAAGAACCCGGGCACGACCCGGGCCACCATCACGAGGCTGATCGCCGCTCCCGATCCGCCTCCAGTCGCCCAGGCTGGAGACGACCTGGGCGATCCACAGCTTGAAGAAGGCGCGAGTGCCGAAGACGCGCCAGAAGGCCGGCGGGAGGCCGGTCTCCTCGGGTGACGCGGGAATGAACGGTGCCGCGTGGTCCGCCATGTTGGGGTGAGGTTACGGGTCGCCTCGCCGGCCTCGACAGGCCAACCCCTTGCCTACCACTCCGGTCTAAGACCGGTCAGGGGCGACGGATTCCTTCTGGTCCTTCTGACCGTTGCCGTCGTCGACGGTCTGCACGTCCATCGACGCCACGACGGCGGCGGCGGTGGCGGGGGGCTTCTTGGCCCGGGTGCCGCGCGCTTTGCGCGTCCCACCGGCCTTCTTGGTGCCCGTCGACTTCTTGGCCTTCCTCGACTTCTTGGCCTTCTTCGCCGTCTTCGACTTCTTGGCCTTCTTCGGGGCGCGCTTTGCGGGGCCGCGGGACTCGCGCTCGCGCAGGAGCTCGACGGCTTCTTCGAGGTTCACGGACTTCGGATCCGTGCCGCGGGGGATCGTCGCGTTCAGCGAGCCGTCAGTGACGTAGGGGCCGTACCGACCGTCGAGCACGCGCACCTGGGCGCCCGTGTCGGGGTGCTCGCCAAGCTCGGCGATCGGCGGCTTCGTTCGCCGCCGGTGCTGCTTGGGCTGGGCGAACAAGGACTCCGCCTGATCGACCGTGACCGTGAAGATCTCGTCCTCGGTCTCGAGGCTGCGGCTCTCCTTCCCCTTCTTGAGGTAGGGGCCGTAGCGACCGTTGTGCGCGGTGATCTTGTGCCCGTCGGCGTCGGCCCCGACGTCGCGGGGCAGTCGCAGCAGCTTGAGCGCATCCTCGAACGTGATCGTGTCGAGGCTCATGGACGACAGCAGCGACGCCGTCTTCGGCTTCTCCTCGCCGTCGACGAGCTCGCCCAGCTGCACGTACGGGCCGTAGCGCCCGTCGCGGGCGATCACCTCGAGGCCGGTCTCCGGATCCTTGCCGAGCACCTGCGGACCTTCCGCGGCGCGGTCGAGCAGCTCGACGGCGAGGTCCACGGTCAGCTCGTCGGGCGGAATGTCGTCGGCGAGCGACGCGCGCTCGTCCTCGCGCTCGAGGTACGGCCCGAACTTGCCGACCCGAACGTTGATCTGCAGGCCGTTGTCGTCCTTGCCGATCTCGACGGTGTTGACCTCACGGGGATCGATCTCGGCGAGGTGCTCTTCGCCCACGAGGTCCTTCAGGCCGCGCTGGCCGTTCCCGAAGTAGAAGTCGCGCAGCCACTGCTCCGACTCGCCCTCGCCGTTGGCGATGAGGTCGAGGGCCTCCTCCATCGTGGCGGTGAACTCGTAATCGACGAGGTGGGGGAAGTGGCGCTCCAACAGCTGGAGCTTGGCGAACGCCGTCCACGACGGCACGAGCGCGCTGCCCTTCTTCCACACGTATCCGCGTTCGTGCGTGATCGTCTGGATCACCGACGCGTACGTGGAAGGGCGACCGATGCCGCGCTCTTCGAGCTCCTTCACCAAGCTGGCTTCGGTGTAGCGCGCCGGCGGCTGGGTGCTGTGCCCCGCGGCCGCGAGCTCGTCGCAACGAATCGCGTCGCCCTCCGTGAGTGGCGGGATGCGCGACTCGGCGTCTTCGCGCTCGGCGGCGGGGTCATCGGCGCCTTCGACGTACGCGCGCCGGAACCCGAGGAACTCGTACGTCTTGCCTGACGCCGAGAAGACCGCGTCTTCGCCCGTCGTAGACGTGGCCGTGAGCCGGATCGAGACGCGCCGGGCGCGGGCGTCGGTCATCTGGGATGCCAGCGTGCGCATCCACACGAGCTGATAAAGACGACGCTCGTCGGTACCCAGCTCGCCGCGCACCTCGTCGGGGCTGCGCGTGCGCTCCCCCGCCGGCCGAATCGCCTCGTGCGCCTCCTGCGCGTTCTTCACCTTGCCCTGGTACGTGCGCGGCGTGTCCGGCAGGTACTCGTCGCCGTACAGGCTGCGGATCTGCTCGCGGGCGCCGTTGATCGCTTGGTCCGAGAGGTTCGTCGAGTCGGTACGAACGTAGGTCAGGTACCCGCGCTCGTAGAGGCCCTGCGCGACGCGCATGGTGCGTCCGGCCGAGAACCGCAGCTTCCGGCCCGCCTCCTGCTGGAGCGTCGACGTGGTGAACGGTGGCTTGGGCCGCTCGGTGAGTGCCCGCGACTCGACCGAGGCGACGCGGTACGCCACGTCGCGGAGCCGCTCGACCAGGGCCTCGGCATCCGCTTGCTGGAGATGGACGACCGGATCGCCGCTGCGGGCCCCGGCGGCGACCTGACCGGTGACGGGGTCGAAGTCCCGCCCGCTGGCCACCTTGCTGCCGTCGAGCTCGACCAGCGTGGCCGGGAAACCCCCGCCCGCCGCGGCGCCGTCGCCGCTGGCGGTGGGGACGAAGGTGCCCTCGAGGTCCCAGTACTCGGCGGCCCGGAACGCCATTCGGGCCCGCTCCCGTTCCACCACCAGGCGGGTGGCGACGCTCTGAACCCGGCCCGCCGACAGGCGCGGCATCATCTTCTTCCAGAGGACGGGCGACATCTCGTAGCCGACGAGCCGGTCGAGCACCCGGCGGCCCTCCTGGGCGTCGACCAGCTTCATGTCGAGATCGCGCCAGTTCTCGATCGCTTCCTGGATCGCGTTGCGCGTGATCTCGTGGAAGACCATGCGCCGCACCGGCACGTCCGGGCCGAGCACCTCGAGCACGTGCCACGAGATTGCCTCGCCCTCGCGGTCCTCGTCCGTCGCGAGGTACAGCTCGCTGGCGCCACGCAGCGAGTCCTTGAGCTCCTTGACGACGTCCTTCTTCTTCTTGGGGACGACGTAGATCGGCTGGAAGTGGTTCTCGACGTCGATCCCCAAACGGCCGGCGTCCGTGCCCTTGTACTTCTTGGGCACTTCGCTCGCGTTGCTCGGCAAGTCGCGGATGTGCCCGACGCTGGACTGCACGACGTAGTCCGCGCCGAGGAAGCCCGCGATGGTGCGGGCCTTCGCCGGTGATTCGACGATCACGAGTGGTTTGGGCACGTGCGAGATCCTCGTTGGAATGTGTTCAAGCGGGCCAACCGGGGGAGTTGGCCCTCACCGTGGTGCCACGAACCGGGTACCTGTGTCAAACATTCCCTTCTCATTTCCGGCGTCGAAATGGTCCCGAACGGTACAACTATCCTTACCCGACCATGGATCCAAAGGACCTCATCGAGACCTTCGGCACAATCGGCCTGCTGCTGATCATCTTCGCCGAATCGGGTCTGCTGCTCGGTCTCGTCTTTCCCGGCGACTCATTGCTTTTCACGGCCGGCCTTCTCGCGTCGCAGGGAAAGTTGAACATCGCGGTCGTCGTCGTGGGTTGCTTCGTCGCAGCAGTCGTCGGCGCCGAAGTGGGTTACATGCTCGGCCGACGCTTCGGTCCGGGACTGTTTCGTAAACCGGACTCACGGATCTTCAAGCGGCAGTACGTCGAACGGTCACGCGAGTTCTTCGAGCATCACGGCGCGAAGACGATCGTGCTGGCGCGCTTCGTGCCGTTCGTGCGAACACTCGCCCCGATGCTCGCGGGCATCGGCGAGATGCCGCGCCGGACGTTCGTCACGTACAACATCGTTGGATCGCTGATCTGGGCCGTAGGCGTCACCGTCGCCGGCTACTTCCTCGGCTCGACGATCCCCGACATCGACCGCTACCTGCTGCCGATCATCGCCCTCATCATCGTGCT
>WNGB01013011.1_pt1 | contig 13900 bp, 10 predicted proteins | sample 5400681 | NCBI WGS metagenome assembly WNGB01 (sample SAMN13153367, study PRJNA577476) | soil metagenome | isolation source: 115 cm soil or saprolite under grassland replicate 2 | place: USA:California | collected 2016-06-15 | reverse complement strand
AAGTGATCGAAGCGATGTGTGGAAGCGGGCATACGACGCAATATCTCATTTCGCAAGGGGCGCGGGTTATCGGGCTGGATATTTCGGACGAAACCATTAAATCATTCAACAAACGATGGCCCGAGAGCCAGGGTGTCTGCGCCTCGATACTAGATTCCGGGTTGGACAGCGATTCTTTTGACCTCGTCGCGATTGTCGGCGGATTGCATCATCTGCACCCAAACGTCAACGACGCGATCGAAGAAATCCACCGCATCCTCAAGCCGGGCGGATACCTGTGCTTTGCCGAACCGCATAAAGACTCATTTCCCGATCTAATCCGCCGGTGGTGGTACAAGAGGGACCCCCTCTTCGCCGATAACGAGGAGGCCATCGATCTGAGTGAGATGAAGCGCAGGTTCGCCTCGCGATTTATATTCAATCGAGAGCGATATCTTGGCAACGCCGCCTATCTGCTGGTTCTGAATTCTATGGTATTCCGCATTCCGCTGAAGCTGAAACCCTTCTACACTCCGCCGCTCCTGCATCTTGAGTCGATTATAAGCCCGTTTCAGGGCAGATTGCTTTCGTGCTTTGTGGTTTGCCAATGGCGGAAGAAATAGCGGGCCAGGGCGTTAGATGGCTCGTAACGGCAAGGCTAATGGGCGCTGAATTGGCTTAAGCCGTTTCAGACGCGATAACGGACTCTTTTGACGGGGTCCGCGACTTTGCGGCGACACAGCCGTAAACCGCGAGGGCGGCGACAACGACAAGTGTGAATCCCGAAACGTATACCCCCTTCCGGAACGCCGGCGCCGTATATTCCATCACGACCGTGTGCTTCCCCGCCGGCAACGCCACCCCCCTCAAAAGATAATCGGTTTGATATATGGGAGTGTCCACTCGATCTATTTGCGCTGTCCATCCCGGATATTGAATCTCGCTCACGACCAAAAATGAAGGGTGTTCGGCCTCGGTGTCTATTTTCAAGCGACTCGGCTCATAGGAGGATATCCTGGCGACAGCGTCGGGCGAAACTTGCCCGCCAGATAATTGGGACAAGAGTTGAGATGATTTCCCGTCGGTTTCTACCAACGCCGTTCGGCGCGGATCGAAGTCGCCGGCGCCCTCGCCGGTTATTGTTTTTAAGGCCTCTTCAGCGCCGACGGATCTGACGTCTCCTACCAGCCAAGCCCGGGGCAAGGCCCTCTCGTTGCGAAATACGATCGTGTCGCTCGTGCGATGCGCTTCCTTCCATCTATCGGGGGGCAGCAGCTCGTTCATTTTGTTCATTTTGTTTATTTTTTCCGCCTGATCCGCCATGTTTAGAGCAACGGATTTCTTTGTGTCTGAGTTGTGCAGGCTGGCCTTCCAAATATTCAGCGGGGCCGTGTTCGGGATTTTTTTGATCGAGACCCGATTTATGACATACTTCCCGCCCAGCGATATGGCTGCCACATAGCGGTGGGCAAGGAAAAATTTCCCTGAATTATTCGGAGAACTGTCGAATATGGGGGCGCGCGAGTGGCGTATTACCGGGCGCACGTCATCTCGCTCATACGCCCACTCTGACGTGTCGATCCCGGCGAAGATATCTCTGGTAATTATTTGCCCGTCCGCCGTATGAATCTCGGCGCGGGCGACGGCGGTTCTGTTCTCGATCTCAGCCGAGTCTGCCAACGCGGTCACCAAGGCGAGCTTGTCACCTTCGAAAGTAATGTCATCAAAATTCAACTCTCCCTCTTTCAACAAATCGGCTGGAAGGTCCTGGTAGCTGAACCCGATCCCGTTTCTTTCATCTAGTCGTTCGCGCTCGATAGAGAGAGTCGAGTATGTGACCAGAAAACGCGTATTGAGCAGGTCCAACACATGAGATTTCCCGTCCAGAGGCGCGTCATTCGTCGCAAAAGTCCCTCGCTTGCTGACTCCATCCATGCCGACATCGCCCAGGGCGCGGCTGTAACGCTGCAGTATCAACGGTTCATATCCCGCGACATTGTGCAATCCGGCCAATACCGTGTGATTGGGAGAGTCGATGTCGAGCGGTTCGGGATTAAACTCCACATCCAACAATTTGACGCGTGTATAAACTCGATTTTCTTCAGGGGTATACTGTCGCAGCCACCTCTGGGTCGGCGAAATCCTGGTCATCCTCTCGGCCGTCAGCGTGTATTTCCCCCACCACCGAGCCTGATCGATGTACGGTTCGAAAAAACACGCGACAGCTATCCACGCGCATAATCCGACTGTCCGAAGTCTAGGCGGGGCGACTCGCAGGGAAAACCATAAGCCTATCAATACCAAAGATGTGAACGCCGCCTTCCAAATAAAGTAGCGACTCTCCGGAATTGTGATGTCTCCGTCCATACGAAAATTCCGGATGGGAGTGCCATTCACCCACAAACAACCTACTATTATCGTAATGATGAGGGTAGCGATGCTAGTTATCAGCGCCGCGTTGAGTCGAACGTCTTCCCGTTTCGGCCTCACATATGATGTGACTGCGTCCCAACCGTAAGCCGCGAGAACGGAAAGGGCGAAGGTCCATTCGAAACTGTGTCGAGACGGCCCGCGAAAAGAATTGACGATTGGGATGTAATATAGCAATCCGTACAAAGGGGTGTATGATCCCAGCATCAACAGTCCCGACGCTATCGCCACAATTAACCAAAAGAGTAAATGCCGATCCCTCATCCGCTTTCTCAAGGCGGCGATGGCGCCTAACAGCGCCAATACGGCGGCTCCCGGCGCAACGAAGGGAGTTGATTCAATGCGCCTGTATATCGGCGCCAGAAACGCCCTCAGGGCATGCGTCGGTGAGTACGTCAGATCATTGAATCGCTCGGCATCGAGAACGTTACGGATGCTGAGCGTCTTGGCCGACCACGACTCGAAAAGCTGAAACGAGGCCAACCCGGCCGCAAGGATTACTGCCCCTCCCGCGACCGCCAAGGGCTTCCAGCACCTCAACAGGCCCGCCAGTCGTCGGTCGTCGGACGACCGGTAAACCGACAGTGTATCGACCGCGCTCAGATAGAAGCCGTAGGCCAAAGCCGTTATCCCGACCCACAAGAACCCCTGCCCCGTCCCGTTGAGCACCGACATCAGGTACGCCGCGAAGGCTCCCAGAAGGCAAGTAATAAAACGACTGCCGGACACTTTCAGTACTGGGATGAGGACCAACGGCAGCCACATCACGGCGTTCGGCATCAACCCGTTCGCCATCCGGCTCGCCATAAACCCGCCGTAGCCGAAACACAGCCCCGCCAGCATCCCCGCAGGTCGCGATTTGCCCAACGCACGGACGTAAAGGTAGGTGAAGATGGGCGCCAGTAGGAAGGGGGCTAAAACGTTTATCTGCTCGACCAACTGGCTCGGCAGGAACAGATACCCCCAATTTAGAGGATACGCGAGCCCCATATGTGATTCGGCGAATAGTGGATAACCGGAGAATATATACGGAGTCCATAGAGGCAACGAACCTTGCCGGATCATATCCCAGGCCACTCGGCGTAAGGGGTGAAATTCTATGAATTGATCGCCCGTCGTATAAAATGTCCTGGTAAATATTCCTTTGTGAAAGAACACAATAAAAAAACCGGCAAATATAAAAATCACTGTCAGGCTTTTATGATGTCGTAGGATATATTGATAGGCGGATTTCAGGATAGGATGATGTCGCATCTTATAAAATGCATTGCCTCTTTGCGTTGAGAAAAATTTGCAGCTCAAGATGAACTCTAATTCCCGGCCAACGGCCACATCTCGAACATCAGCAGCGTCCAGATCAGCTTGCGGTGATCGGCCACGCCGCGTTCGTGTTCATCCAGCAACCGTCCGACGTAATCGGCGTTGAAGAGTCCGCGCTTTTTCAACCTTTCAGGCGCGAAGGCGTCCCGCACAAACGTCCTCAACTCGCCTTTTACCCATTTGGCCACGGGCATCCCGAAGCCCTTCTTGGGGCGTTCGATGACCTGCTGCGGCAGTCGGCCGCGCATCGAGCGTTTCAGAATGTATTTGCCGGTCCATTTTCCGAATTGGCCGCGCAGCTTTAAACCGACGGGTAGCTTCGTTAGGAATTCGATCAGAGTATGATCCAGGAACGGCGCGCGCGTTTCGAGCGACGCGGCCATGCTCGCGCGGTCGACTTTGAAGAGCACGCACTCGGATAGGTAATGCGTCGCATCGAGTGTCATCATTCGCTCGACTACGTCGTGGCCGTTCGCGTAGTCGTAGATTCGGACCTCGTCGAAGACCTCTTCGTCGGGACAGGCTGCAAGAACTTCCGGCGCAAGCAGCGACCTTTGCTGCGCGGCGGTGTACGACCCCATCCAGACTGTGTGGCGCTCGCCCGCCGGTAGCGTCGCCCCCTGCACAAAGCGCTTCGCTTTGAAATCGAACGACAGGTTGTCGGTCGAAACGGGCAATCGAGCGACGGCAGGTTCGATCAATCCTTCGCGCAAGAGCCGCGGCAGCGCGCGGTAGTAATCGGCCACCCGGTGCGCCGCGTAAGTCGGATAGCCCGCGAAGAGTTCGTCGCCGCCGTCGCCGCCCAACGCCACGGTGACGCGCTCGCGCGTGAAGCGCGACAGCAGAAAGGTCGGAATCAACGACCCGTCGCCGAGCGGTTCGTCCAGCAATCGCGGTATCTCCGGCACGATTTCGAGCATCTCACGTTCGGTGAATCGCCGCTCGTAATGCTCGGTTCCGAGATGATTCGCGACCAGCCGCGCGTAAGAAGATTCGTCGAAAGACTTCTCCTCGAACGCGATCGAGAAGGTTTTTACGCGCCCTTCGGCGGCCTCGCAGGCCAGCGCGGCGACCGCGCTCGAATCAATTCCACCCGACAATAACACGCCCAGCGGCACGTCGGAGATCAATCGCATCCGCACGGCTTCGCGCAAACGATCGTGAACCTCCTCGGCGGCCTCATCTTCGCCGACCTTCAATCGCTCGCCCTCATAACTGAGCCGCCAGTAGGGTTCGGTCCGCCACTCGCCTTTTTCGAAGATCAGCCGATGAGCCGGGCGCAGCTTGTGAACGCCTTCGATCATCGTGTGCGGCGAGGGTACGAACTCGTATTGCAGATACTTCCGCAGGGCGAGCAGATTGACGCGCCGCCCGACCTCCGGGTGTACGACCAGCGACTTCAATTCGGAGGAGAATATGAACGCGTTCGAGGTCCGCGTGAAGTAGAGCGGCTTCTCGCCCATCCGGTCGCGGGCGACGAGCAAGCGCCGGCGTCGCTCGTCCCAGAGCGCGAACGCGAACATGCCGTTCAAATGATCGACGAGGTCGTCGCCGTGATCCTCGTAAAGATGGACTATGACTTCGGTGTCTGAATGCGTGCTGAATTGGTGGCCGCGCGCAAGGAGCCTCCGGCGCAGTTCGGGGAAGTTGTAAATCTCGCCGTTGAAGACCACCCAGACCGAGCCGTCCTCGTTGCTGATCGGCTGACGGCCCGTGGCCAGGTCGATGATCGAAAGCCGCCGCATTCCCATCGCGACGTTCTCTTTGAAATAGAATCCTTCATCGTCGGGCCCGCGATGCATGATGGCCGCCGCCATGGCGCGCGCAGTTTGGTGATCAGCCGGTCGAGTTAGGTCAGTATTAATGAATCCGAGAATACCGCACATTTTGTTGCTCTGCTTCGTCTTCAAAATTGATCTTAGTCTTGATCGTGTATATCAGCTTGCCCTGCGATTCGTGGTAAGTGCGCACCACCATCTCGGCGATCAATCCCATCAAGAAGAGTTGGAGGCCGAGCACGAGCGTAACCATCGCCAGCACCGGCAGAGGCGTTTGGATGAACGTCGCGCTGTGCGGCCATCCGGCGTACTTCATCAGGACCGCAATCAGCGCCGAGAAGAACGAGATGGCGAACGCCAGCATGCCCGCCCAGCCGAAGGCGTATAACGGCTTGGTCATATAACTCGCCATGAATTTGATCGTCACCAGATCGAAGACGACTTTGATCGTTCGCGACAACCCGTATTTCGACTTGCCGGCGATTCGTGGGTAATGCATAACGGGGACCTCGGTCACGCGCGCGCCGGCCCAGCTCGCGTAGATCGGGATGAAGCGGTGCATCTCGCCATAAAGATGCACGTCCTTCAGAACCTCGCGGCGGTAGGCTTTGAGTGAGCATCCGTAATCGTGCAACTCGACGCCGCTGATCTTCGAGATCAATCCATTAGCCAACTTCGACGGCAGCTTGCGCGTCAGGAACGCGTCTTTGCGGTCTTTGCGCCAGCCGGAAACCACGTCGTAACCTTCATCGAGTTTCGCCAGCAGGCACTCGATGTCCGCCGGATCGTTTTGCAGGTCGGCGTCCATCGGGATCAGAACATCGCCGCGCGCCGCATTGATGCCGGCAGCCATCGCCGCCGTCTGGCCGTAGTTGCGGCGGAACGAGATGACGCGCACCCGGCGGTCTCTCGCCGCGAACTCCTTCAGCAATTCGAGGCTGCGATCAGCGCTGCCGTCGTCGACATAGATCACCTCGAAGCTGTGACCGAGACGCCCCATCGTTTGGAAGATCCTCTCGTTAAGGCGCGGCAGGTTTTCCTCTTCGTTGTAGACGGGCAGGAAGAGTGAGAGTTTAGGATTCTTCGTCATTGTTTGGCCAATCCGGAGCTTCGCTTCGCATACCGAGCCTCCGCCCCTCTTGATGAAGCGCTGAGACGCGCCAGTCCGCGCCAACTATTGCTATTGTGCCAGTGGATCTCCGCGCGTTCGATCTCATCCACGTCGAACCACCGGGCAAATTCTTCGCGGCGAATGTAAAACGCCACAGGCGCTGTCAAGTGATCGTGAACGATGCTGTGAATTTCGACGAAGGGGAATCGCGCAATGTAGCTCAAGTAATCTGCGTAAAACAGAAACCGCTTCAGGCCGGTCTGCGCGAGCGGCGCATAAACCAGTTTGAGGGCGGCGTACAATATTACCGCCGGAAGATAAGAAATGATATAGAGCAGGCGAGTCGGCAGTTTCGACGTGAAACGTTCGCGCAGCGGATTGATTACGTTCACGATCCAGCCGTTATTCTCGCGCCCATAAACCCAGGCTGAGACTGACCCGCCCGGTTTGACGTGTTTGACCAGCGAATCGAAACCGCCGCGGGGGTCGGGCAAGTGATGCAGCACGCCGACCGAAAATGCGTAATCGAAGCGCCGCTTCAGCGGCAAACGATAGATGTCGGCCTGGATGATGTGGACGTTCGGCAAATCTTTTGTGTTGCGATAAGCGGCCTCGACCGCCACACTCAGGTCTATTCCGATCATGGCGCGCGCGCCCCACAGACCTACAAGTCGCGTGTGGCGGCCTTTGCCGCATCCGCCTTCGAGTACGACCTTGTCGCGGACGAAATCCTGCGTGACGGGCGCGATCCAATCCAGGAACTGTTTCTCGTGATGCTCCTGAACTTGATCGAAGACCAGCCACTGCGCGCCAAAATTTTTAGCCGTGGCGCGCTGCGCTTCATCACGTTCGGGGTCGGCGAACCGCGGAACGCCGGAGCGAATCTGGAAAGTCGATCGACAGCCGCCGCATCGCAATTCGCCTGAGACGATCTCCCGTCCGTCGTGTTCGGTATTATTGAGCGAAAGTTCGGCGCCACAGGAAGGGCAGACCAGGTATTGAAGCAAGCTTTCCTTCATTGGTAGTTACCACGATTATTTCTCATTCGGGGTGGGGGTCGATCAGGCGGATTACTCTGCCCAAGACCGCGGCATCCGTCAAGTCAATCCGCCACTCTCAAGGTTAATCATCCAATCAATTCAATCCAAGAAGCGGCGCTTGCTCAAGGCCCAGACCGCCGCAAAGCCGTCGCGCCAAGTGATATTCTTGCCTTCCGAAAAATCGCGGCCGTAATAGGAGATCGGCGCCTCGTAGAGTTTATGTTTGCGCTTGAGGACTTTGGCGGTGCAAAACAAACCCAATGAAACCAATAGTTAAATCAAAAATGGACAAAGTGGAGACGGAGTGCGACATTCTTTAACAGTCATTTCGCCTTCTCACGTCGGAGACGCACATTACTGGCCAGCCAGCGAAGCGGCCACGTAAAGCGCCACGAACGACTTCTATAGACTGCCCGTAAAGCATCTTCGACCTGCGCCGCCCGTTCTTCGGCCTGCTCAGCTCTGGCTTCGGCCCGGCGTTCCGACTCTATCTGTTTGCTTATCACAAAATCATCAAATACATTGGGCGGCGCCTTAAAAGCGGCCTTCAGATTTTCGTGTTCACCTGAGACGTAATACCTGTTCAGCCCATCGAAGTAGGCGTATTCGTACCCCGCGTTTAGCAGTAAAGGCTCCCAGTCGTAGTAAGACTCTTCCTGGCTATTTGGTAATGTCGCCTCTACAAGTATGATCCAGGGACGTATCTTCCCGAAATCGGCTCCCTGGAGAACGGCCTTCTCCGCGCCCTCGACATCAATTTTGAGAAAATGTATTGGCTCCAGATGAAACCTTTCGCATACGTTGGAAAGGGTATCCATTTCCACGCGCAACTCACGACTCTGATAACCACGCTCCGCCTCGTGCCGTTCAGCGAACTTTTTCTCTGCCGTCGAAAGACCCGTGTCAGGTATCTCGTAGAACGTGATGGCGCCCGGTTCCGCGCCAAGCGCGAGTTGAAGGTTGATGTCTCGAGGACGCGCCTTTTCCAGGCGTTCGAACCACTGGGGCGCCGGTTCGACATTAATACCGCGCCATCCCCGCTCGTAAAACGCCTTTGTCACCGAGTCTATGTCGGGGTCATTGGCGCCAACATCGATATAGAAGCCCTGGTCAATGTGCTTTAGGGCGCGCCAAAGCATCACGTCTTCATAATTCTGCGCATAGGAGATAAAGCTCATTGAGTCAAGCTCTCGATCTTGATATGGGGCTCGTTCCAAAGACAACCCGCGAACTGTGCCTTGTCGATATTGACTACGTTGAAGACCAGCGCGATGTCCCGCCATTCGTAGTTAGCGGTAAGGTGTGTATCGCGATCCACTAGAGCGGTCTGAATCGAATAACTGCCTATCCCTAAATTGGCCGGAAAGGCGATGACGAATCGGTACTCGTCGCCCGGCCGCGGGTTGTGGATGACCTGCCCGGTGTGCCAGGTGTTGGTGCCGTACATGACCTGTCCCAGCCGGTCCTTGATACCATATCCGAGCACCAGCGTTTCAACCGGCCGGTGGACCTTGACCTTGATCCGCAGTTCGATGGGCTCTCCCACATTGACGTATTCGGACACTTCGCCTTTGCTATTGTAAAGGGCGATCTCCTCGACTCGGATTTCGCCGGTGCCGGAGATGGTTTGCGCCTTACCGTTATCCATCCTTACCACATTGACGGTGTGGCTTCCCTTCTCGGCGATAATGGCGTTGTAGAAGTCAAATACCTCTTCCGGATTGCTGTCTTTGATAACCATGCCGTTTTCCAGCAGGATGGCCCGGTCGCAAAGGGTCTGGATAGCGCTGCGGTCGTGAAAAACGATGAGCAGAGAGGCGCCCATCTCCTGAAACTCCCGGATGCGGTTGAAGCTTTTATGCTGGAAATAGGCGTCCCCGACCGAAAGCGCCTCATCCACAATGAGGATCTCGGGGCGCCAGGCGGTAGCGACGGCAAACATCACGCGAACCTGCATGCCGCTGGAATAGGTGCGCACCGGCTCGTCGAAGTAGGCGCCGATCTCCGCGAAAGATTCGATCTCGGGCATGACCTTTTCGATCTCTTCCTGGGAGAAGCCCATGAGGCCGGCGGAATGGTAGGCGTTCCGCCGCCCGGTAAACTCAGGATTGAAACCCATGCCCAGTTCGAGAATGGCGGAGATGCGGCCGTTGATGCGCATCGATCCTTCGGTCGGATGCAGGACGCCGGTAATCAGTTTGAGCAACGTGCTCTTGCCTGCGCCATTCTGTCCGACGATGCCGACCGCCTCGCCCGGCTGAATGCTGAAGTTAACATGACGGAGCACCCAGCGCTCCTCGATCGGCTTCACCGGGGCGCCAAACCAGGAGAGCACCCGCCGCCATTCGCCGCCGTAATTCCGGTAGGCCTTGCCCAGGTTCTCTACGCACAGGATGGGCTCGCTCATAAAGTGTCCACCATCTCGGGGGCGGCTTTACGGAAGAGGAACAAGGCGAATATCAAAGACACGATCGTGAATATAGCCGTGCCGGTTAACGGCAGCCATTTTGGCTCGACACCGAATACCAAAATATTTTGGTAGGAGTTGACCAATGGAGTCATCGGGTTGAGGAATAACCAGTCCTTGTAACGTTGAGGAATGATGGTTGGTACATAAACGACCGGGGTAAGCCAGAACCAGAATTGCAGAACAATGGGTACGACCTGGCCGACATCGCGGATGAAGACATTGAAGACGCCGAGTACGAGCCCGAGGCCTGCTCCTAACATAACGTTCAGAACAATCAGCACGGGCAGCCAAAGGACGTTCCAGCCGGGCAGATGGCCTAACAGCGCGAATACCGCAAGGATGGCGACAAACAACAAGAGATTGTTGACCAGCGCCGATCCGGAGACAATCAATGGCAGGCAAATGCGCGGGAACATCATTTTCTTGAGCAAGTTGCCGTTGTCGACGAACACCGTCAACGATCGCGAAACGAGTTCGGAAAACAACGACCAGGCCAGCGTGCCCGCCATCAAATAAAGCGCATATGCATATCGGTTAGCAATCCCGGGCAGCTTGGCGGAGAGTACGGCAGAAAGAATAAAAGCGAAGATAACGACTTGGGCCAGCGGGTGTATCACCATCCATAAGCCCCCTAACCGACTGCGCGCAAAACGGCTTAGAAATTCATTTTTGATCGATGAAAAAATGAAATGACGATAGCGCCAAGCTCTTAACAGCATGCCGAACATGACATCCCTTTTGCTTAAGTATCAAGACCCGAGAGAAGCGAGAGGGGCGCACGCAGCGCTCGCTCCGAACATGACGTCCCTTTCATGACATCCATTTTGCTTAAGTGTCAAGACCCGTGAGACTATAACAGCTCTGAGAATCCATGAAGCGGTACTTGACTAACGCCCAGATGGCCGCAAATCCGTCGCGCCAAGTGATCTTCTTGCCCTCCGAAAAATCGCGCCCGTAATACGAGATCGGCATCTCGTAGAGCTTATGTTTGCGCTTGAGAATTTTAGCGGTGATCTCAGGCTCGAAATCGAAGCGGTTCGACTTGATCTGGAGATTTTTGATCACGTCGGCGCGGAAGACCTTGTAACAGGTCTCCATGTCCGAAAGGATCGAGTTGTAAAGCACGTTGGTGATGAGCGCGAGCAGCTTGTTGCCGATGAAATGCCAGAAATTGAAAGCCCGCGCGACCTTGGCGCCCGAAAGCCGCGACCCGTAAACCACGTCGGCGCGGCCGTCGAGAATGGGCTTGAGCAGTTCGGCGTATTCGGCCGGATCGTATTCCAGATCAGCGTCCTGAATGATGATGATGTCGCCCGTGGCGTAGGTTAGAGCAGTTCTGAGGGCCGCGCCTTTCCCCATATTTTGGGCGTGGAAATAGATCTTGTGAGGCGCGTCTTTGCGCAGATCGTCCAGAATCTCGCGCGTGCCGTCCTTCGACGCGTCGTCCACGATGATCACCTCTTTGCGGACACCGCCCAGATCAACCGCCTCGACGCGCTTGAGGATCTCGTGAATAGTGTTCGCTTCGTTATAAACGGGCATTAAAATGGATAGAAGTGGAGGATTCTGCATTTCACCTAGTTTTTCCTATCGATATTAATACTGGGGATTATGATTGATTCGCGGTTGCAGAGCATAGCTTATGACTTTCAGTGAGGCAAGAACCGCGATCCGGCGCCTTGCTTCTCGTGTGGTTGACTTCAACCCTTTCAGCGGGCATTATCGTCAACCTTAAGTTCCTGCAGTAATTACGCTCGAATCAACGCCCCCAAAACGAGAGGGAGTATGACAGAAGGAAGTCTGGCGTTGACGGCTACGCTCAATCAACTCGCCAAACTTGATCGTTATAACCATTGGATCTACGAACATATTTCGCACGCGCTGGGGCGTCGCGTGCTCGAAGTCGGATCGGGCACAGGCAACATCACGCAATTCCTCTGCGCCGGAGGGCGTGAGGTGACGGCGACCGACATCGTGCTCAGTTACCGCAACGAACTGGAAATGTTGTTCGGCGGGCGTCCTAATGTCCGCGTGGGAAAGTTCGATCTGACGGCGAAAGCTCCTGACGCGTTCGTCGCCGATCCTTTCGATTCGGTCGTCTGTTTGAACGTGCTCGAACATATCGAAGACGATCTTTTCGCGCTGGCGCAAATACATGATTCGCTCGCGCCGGGAGGGAAACTGGCGCTGCTAGTGCCGGCGCACAGGTTTCTTTACGGCGAGTTCGACCGCGCCGTCGGCCATTTTCGCCGCTACGAAAGGCGCGAATTGGCCGGCAAGCTGGAGAAGGCCGGCTTCGTCGCGCGCGAGATGAAATTTTTCAGCCTCGCCGCGGCTTTGCCCTGGCTCATCAACGGGCGGTTGCTCAAACGCGATTACATCCCGGCGGGACAGGCCAATCTCGCAAACCTCCTCGTGCCGCTGCTCAAGCTCGAGCGTTTGATCGGCCCTCCGTGCGGCCTGTCGTTGATCGCAATCGCTCAAAAACTGAGTCCGCGATCTTAAAATCTCAAATCCGAAACCTTAAGATCAGAAAGGGATTTCAAAGATGCGCAGAAAAAAAACCGGCTTGTTATGTCTATATCTCATCTTCCTGTCCGTGTTCGCTTCGACCGGAGAGGCCCAGAAAGCCTCTCCAATCATCGGGCGATGGGATTTGACGGTTCATGGCGCGGATGCGCCTTACACTTCGTGGCTGGAAGTCACGGACGCCGAAGGCAAATTGCAAGGTCGCTTCGTCGGACGCTTCGGCAGCGCCCGCCCGATCAAGCAGATCGAATTCAATGACGGAAAACTCAAATTCAGCCTGCCCCCGCAATACGAGAACATGAAAGTCGACCTGGTCTTCGAGGGCGCACTGATCGGCGGGAAGCTCGAAGGCTCGACCAATGGCGAAGACGGCGCGACGCTGAAATGGTCCGGCGTCCGAGCGCCCGCGCTCAAACCCAAAGCCGATCCGAAATGGGGCGCCGCGATCCAGCTCTTCAACGGCAAAGACCTGACGGGATGGAAGCTGCGTTCTGAAAAGGGCAAAGGATGCTGGAGCGTCGAAGACGGCGCGATGACCAACAGCAAGGGCTGTGTCGACATCATCACCGAACAGAAGTTCCGGGACTTCAAGCTCAGCCTCGAATTCAAACTCGCCGACCCGCAAGTCAACGGCGGACGGCCCAGCAACAGCGGCGTTTACCTGCGCGGCCGCTATGAAGCGCAAATCGAAGACACTTACGGCAAGGAGCCTGAGAGTCACGGCATGGGCGGGTTGTACGGGTTCCTTACTCCGAAGGTGAACGCGTCGAAAAAGGCCGGTGAGTGGCAGAAGTACGAGATCACTCTGATCGGACGTCAACTGACCGTCACGCTCAACGACCAAACAGTGATTGACAAAGAAGAGATACCGGGGATCACCGGAGGCGCGCTCGACAGCGCCGAAGAGGCGCCGGGGCCGATCATGCTCCAAGGCGATCACGGCAAGGTGTGGTTCAGGAATGTCGTTTTGACTCCCGCGAAATAAGACGAATTGCGTAAAGCGACTCATTACTCTGGAAACTAAGCTCGACTTTATCCATCACGCCGCGTAACACACGGCGTCAATTACGCCCTCCAGCAATGAGCGCGGGATTTTTACAACATCACTGTTTGGACCCGACGTTGAAAAATGGCATCCGAGATAGTTGGCCGTTCCTTCGTATATCAGGCGGCGGCGGGAAGGGGCTCGATCTCCAAATGCTTCTTCGTCGCCGCAGCGACGGTTTGAACCTAGGCCGGCGTT
>WNGB01009199.1_pt1 | contig 13901 bp, 11 predicted proteins | sample 5400681 | NCBI WGS metagenome assembly WNGB01 (sample SAMN13153367, study PRJNA577476) | soil metagenome | isolation source: 115 cm soil or saprolite under grassland replicate 2 | place: USA:California | collected 2016-06-15 | reverse complement strand
TACGCAGTCGTAAGTGGCGGTCCAGTTGATGAGCTGCGGCGCCGCGCTGATGGTCGGGATGCCGCGAGCGTCCATCTGCAAGCAGGCATAGGAGGCGTAGGGAAGCTTGCCGAGCCCGTCATAGAGATTCTTCGGACAGGGATTCCCGGTTCCGGCGATGCTGCAGACTTCGGGATCCTGCGTCAGGCTCGCCGTGGCGAGCGGCACCGGAGGGTCGCTCGTGACTGGAGACAGCGCGACGCACGTGCCATTCGTCGCCTCGAACGAGCGGAAACGAAATTCGACTTTGGTGCCGCTGGGCGTCGAAGTCGTGTACCCGAACTGCTTCCACTGTGGGCTCGTACCGGCGGCGCACACCGCCTGGAACACGCGCGAGACGGTGAAGGGAGCATAGCTGGGGGTGCTGAGGTCACGGCACGGGTCGGGGTCGGGCACGAGCTTGGTCGCGGTCCAATTGTTGGCCTGGTTGCATTCCTGAAGCGAGACGTTCGTCTGCGGGGGATTGCACATGAGCGACTGGATGCCGTTTTGGTTGAAGAGATTCTCGGCGATTGGCTGGGTCTCGCAGGTGCCGGCGGCGAGCGTCGTCGCCGTCGTCATGATGAGCGAGCCGAGTCCCGGATCGTCCTCGGGGTAACGCGGGGAACCGCCCGCGTAGAGGTAGCATTTGACGCCGGGCGGCGCGGCGACCGTACCCCGGTTGCAGACGGTCACGTCCCGGAAGCCGGTGCCTGGAATGCAGGTCGTCGGGGCGGTGATGTCGACACCTGCACAGGAGCCGGATTGCGCGACGCCGAATGCAACGCAGGCGCTGCCGACACAGTGTTGATCGAACTGACATGCCTCGTTCCAGGTGTCAGACCCCGCGGTCGCGGTGCACTGGGTGTTGAGGCTGCCCTTGTCTTTGAACGCGCTGGGCACGTTCGAACCGGAGAGCGTTCCGCCGGAAAGCCACCCGGTCACCGCATTGACGCGGTCGGCCGTAATCGCGGCGTCCGGCGTATCTTGGAAGATGCGGCAATAGGGATCGCACGGATTATCGACACAGTTCGTCGAGCTGCCCCCCACCACCTGAATCGCGAGCGAACCGCCGCCGACCGGCGCCGCGGGGACCGACGTGACCCCCCGGCTGGCGTCGGCCATGCACGTGCCCCAGCTGCCGCCCTCGCAGACTTGGATTCCAGTCGCGCAGCTCGTGCGACCGTCGAAGGTGCCGAGCTCGATGCCGCAAGCGCGCGTCGCCCATGGTTCGCACGGCGTTCCCTGGGCCCCGGCCGTGCCGGGAATGGTTCTTGGTCCGGGATCGTCTCCGCTCGGCGGTGCACCCGCTCCACCCGAACAAGACGCGATCAAAAGAGCGCACGCGATTTGGGCAAGAGCGAATGCGTGTCCGAAGAGCGAGCGGCGAAGACTCTGGCGAAAAGACATAGGAGACGTGCGGCGCGGCGCTGAAGAGAAGCCCCGCACGGTTTTCTATACGGAGGAAAGTGCGTGACCTGAACCCGTTGGTTCTTGTGACGGATGAGAAAATCAGCTAAAAAAGAGGGTATGTGTGGACGTGTGCGCGCCGGCTTTCGAGGCATGATCGGCCTCGTCGTCGTCGCGTGTTCGGGATCCGATGAGAGTCGACCGGCGAGCCTCGGCGACGATCCCGCGCCGCGCTCGGCCGAAGACGCAGCCCGGCCAACGGCGGAAGCCGCAAGCGAGGCCGCAGTCGAGTGCGTCTCGTTCGAGTCGCGCGAATGCGTCATCGATCTCGGCGTCGTGAACGGCGTGCACAACTGCACGAAGGGCATACAGGTCTGCGAGAGCGGTCAGTGGACGCCCTGCGCCGAGCCAGAGCTCTGAGCTACGGATCGTCGAACCGGACAGCCGTCGTGTTGGCTCCGCTCAAGAGGACACCGACTCGCTCCCCCGGGGCCGGCGAGTAGCCACCATCGAGTAGCGGCGCCATGGCCGCGGCCGCGCCGGGCTCGACCACGATCCGCATGACCGACCAGATGGCTTTCTGCGCGCGCAGGATAGAAGCGTCGCTGACCAACACGACCCGCGCGACATGCGCTTGAGCAATGGGGAACATCAGATCGCCGACGCGCCGAGGGGCGAGCGAATCGCTGGCAATGCTTCCGGCTGGCGCATCGACGGGCTTTCCAGCTTTGAGTGCCTGACTGAGCGTCGGTGCGCCCTCCGGTTCCACGCCTACGATCTTCGTCGTGCCCGCGTACCACGCGGCGACGCCGCCTATCAAACCTCCGCCACCTACGGCAACCAGAAGCGTGTCCAGAGGAGGGGCCTGGAAGGTGAGCTCCTCGCCCAGCGTTCCTTGTCCGAGCAGCGTTTCGACCTGGTCATAAGCATGAATCGACATCGCACCGCTCTCCGCCATCCATGCTTCGCAAGCGGCGAGCGCGTCCGCGTAGCGATCGCCGCCAATGACCAAATTCGCTCCATAGTCGCGGATCCGCTGGATCTTGGCGGGAGAGCACACGGTGGGAACGAAAACCCTTGCCGGCACGCCGAGGCGCATCGCTGCGTACGCCACCGCCGCGCCGTGATTTCCTCCCGATGCGGCGGCAACCCCGACCGAAGGGATGTCTCGCAGGAGCAGATGAGCGAAAGCACCGCGCGCCTTGAACGATCCCGAATGCTGTAATTGCTCGAGCTTCAGGACCAGCGGGAAGCGTGCGAGTCCGAACTCGACCCCGTAGACCTCCACCACCGGCGTGGTGCGAATGTACGGCTTGATGATCGCGTAGGTTGCCTCGATGGTTTCTCGATCGATCCGAGGTGATCCCACAGCGCCTTCGCTCCGCCTCATCGTGTTCGTAACATCCGACCACGGAGCGCTCCAAGCGTTCTTGCTCATGCCTCGTCTTTTCATGACGCGCCAGGACTCGCTATTGGATCCTCGCCACCCGATCGTCGTTTCCGAGTAGCGACTGAATAGATGATCGAGAATCTGTCATGTGATCGACCCCGGCATGGCTCAGTTGCTTCGCAGCGCGTGTCGGGGTCAGGATCTTTTTTCTTCGCGACGGCGCAACATTCGTCGCCACCTTGCTTCGACGTACGTACGAAGCACGCGCTTACTTTCGCATCCGTCGGCAACTTCTGCGCGCCGCTCGATCCGTCTTGGGCACGCGATCGGGTTCGCTCGCAAGCGGCTTCGATCCTAGCGAGCGCCAGACCGCCGCGAGATCAACACCTGGAGCCGAATCGACGATCAGGAATCACCAACAAAACCAAGTGTCTATATGCCAATCACAAACATTCAGTCTTGACTGTTTCTTTAGTTGGATGTTAGAAATGGGACATGTCCGCGGTGGCCCGCCGACGCACCCAAGAAGAGCGGAGCGCCGCAACGCGTGCGCGGCTGCTCGATGCCACGCTCGCCTGTTTGGCCGAGCTCGGATACGCGCGCACGACGACCACCGAGATCGCGGAGCGCGGCGGTGTCTCGCGCGGGGCGCAGCTGCATCACTTTCCGACCAAGGCCGAGCTCGTCACAGAAGCGATGGAGCACTTGTTCGACCGGCGCGATCAAGAGTTCCGCGAGGCATTCGCTCGATTGCCGCACGATGCCGATCGCGGTGCCTCGGCGATCGACATTCTATGGTCGATGGTGGCTGGGCCGACCTTTCACGCGTGGCTCGAGCTCGTGGTCGCCGCGCGAACCGACCCGCAGCTGCAGCCGAAGGTCACCGCATTGACGGCTCGGTTCCGGGAAAATGTTTCGCGCACGTTCCGCGATCTGTTCCCCCGTCCGGCGACGGCGTCGGCCCATTGGGATCTGTTGCCGGTGCTCGCATTCTCGTTCTTGCAAGGGCTCGCGCTCGACGCGATGGTCGCGCCGAAGCGTGAGGAAACCGAGCGTGCCCTCGAGATTTGGCGCCAGCTGGCACGCCTCATGATATCCGGCGCCGCCACGGGGTTCTCATGACTTGCGACCTCTCTTCACTCCCCGAAGAAGAACGGCCGAGCGCCGGCCGAGAAAGCTATCCCGAGCTTCTGGCGCGGCTCTCCCGGCTTTCGGTCACCAAACATTATGACGCCTATGGCGACGTCCCCTGGGAGGAGCCGAGCCACCGAATCCACGGCGATGATCCTGTCTGGGAGCTCGATGCACATCATCCTCTCGGAGCCACGGCCTGGTACGCCGCGCAACCTGCCCCCACCCGCACGCGAATTGGACTGCACCTGGTGGTATGCGCGATGGGGATGGGCGTGCACTTCGAAAACGTGCTGACCCGCGGCTTGCTCGAGTTCGCGATGACGCTGCCACGCGACGCTCCGGAGTTTCGCTATGCCTATCACGAGGTCATCGAGGAATCGCAGCACACCCTGATGTTCCGCGAGTTCGTGAACCAATCTGGCCTCGATCCCGGCGACCTGGGATGGCTCGTTCGCGCGGGCGGGCGGCGCGTCGTCCGCTTGGCGCGCCGATTTCCGGAGCTGTTCTTCTTGTTCGTGCTTGGCGGCGAGGATCCGATCGATTACGTGCAGCGTACGCTCATCCGTTCGGGGCGCGACATTCACCCTTTGTTGCGGCGGATCATGCAAATCCACATCACCGAAGAGGCGCGCCACCTGTGCTTCGCACGCGCGTACTTGCGCCTGCGCGTGCCTCGGCTCGGCCGAGTCAGGCGCCAGGTCCTCTCTATCGCTGCGCCCCTCGTGCTCGGCTCGATGGCCCGCCGAATGCTCGAACCGCACCCGATCATCGCGCAGACCTATCGTATCCCGAGGCCGGTCATGAACGAAGCGTACCGGTACAATCCTCTTCACCGCGCGAGCGTGTGCGAGTCGCTCGCCAAAGTGCGTGGGCTGTGGCGCGAGCTCGATCTGTTCACGCTCCCCTCACAACCGATCTGGCGTGCCGTGGGACTCGCTTGATGCGGGTCGTCGTGACCGGAGGCGCGGGCCAGCTCGGCAGCCGTCTTTTGCGCCGCCTCGCCCACGACCGCAAAGTCAAGGCGATCACCTGCATCGATCTACGTCCACACGCCATTGCCAGTCCGAAGATCACCGCGGTGAAATGCGACGTCCGCGATCCCGATATCGCGCGGCACATCGAGGGACACGATGCGCTCGTGCACCTCGCGTTCGTGGTCACCGAGGCTCGGCCGCGCCCGGAAGTGGAAGCCATCAACGTAGGCGGCAGCGCGAACGTTTTCGCGGCGGCCGCTCGCTGCGGCGTTTCGCGAATCGTCTACAGCTCTTCCATCGCCGCCTACGGAGTCGTGCCCGGCCATCCCCAGCCGATCACCGAGGACGCGCGGCGCGTTTACCAACCGGGCTTCGCTTACGCCGCCACCAAGTTCGAAGTCGAAGCCTTGCTCGATCGTTTCGAGGTCGAGCACCCTGCCATCGCGATCTCGAGGTTGCGGCCCGCGATCCTGATCGGCCACGACATGGAACACGCCTTGGGCGACGCCTTACGCCGTGGCCGCATCTTCGCGTTGGATACGGCTCCGTTGCCGATCGTGTGGGACGAGGACGTCGCCGAGGCGGCAGCACTGGCGCTCGCCAAGCCGTCGCGCGGCGCTTTCAATCTCGCCGCCGACGAGGCTCTTTCGCCGGGCGACCTTGCCGCCCGCGGGGGTCTGCGGGCGCTGCGCGCGCCCCGTTCGGTTGCCCGCGCGGCCGCCGCCACTTCGCCGTGGCTGTCGAAGCTCGGAATCGGTCGAGCCGTCGATCCAGCTTGGCTCGACACCGGCGGCGTGAGCATGGTCATCTCGAGCGAGCGAGCCAAACGCGAGCTCGGGTGGCGTCCGCGCTGCGCCACCGCTGCCGACGTGATCCTTCGCTACCGGGCCGAAGTGCCACGCCGCCTCGACCCACGCATCGCGCTCTTCTTTCGATCCATCGACATGTACGCACAAAAGCAGCCACGCGAACCGGCGCGCGGATCGACACCTCTCATCCATCTGCGACTCACCGGCCCCGATGGCGGCGACTTCACCATCGTGCTCCGTGAAGGCCGTGTTTCTTTTCGCCGGGGCATCCCCCGACCGCCAGGCTCCGCGCTCACCTTGTCCACCGCGATGTTTCGCCGCCTGCTCGCCGGCCAAGCCGACCTCACCACCGCGCAGATGGTGGGTCAGGTTCTCCTCGAGGGGGATCCGACGGCCACCATGGTGCTCGGCACGGTCTTCACGACGTTTCGAGCCAAGGGCGCCGAGCCCGGCTGGCGCGGCGCGGTGGCCCGGCGCCTCGCCGCCTGGTTCGCCCATTCGACCGGTACGACCACCGCACCCGCGCAAGGATGAAACCCATGAAGTTTTCCATATTCTTCGAGATGCAGATCGCCGATCCCACCTCGGTCAAAGAGGCGCAGACGTTCCGCGACTGCGTACAGCAGGCGGTGTTGGCCGACGAGCTCGGGTACCACTGCATTTGGGAGGTCGAACATCACGGCCTCTACGAGTACTCGCACTCTTCCGCTCCCGAAGTCTTTCTGGCGTTCGTCGCCGCGCGCACGAAGCGCATCCGGCTCGGGCACGGCGTGACGCTCTTGCCTTACCGCTACAACCATCCGATCCGCATCGCTGAGCGCGTCGCCACGCTCGACATCCTCTCGGAAGGCCGCGTCAACTGGGGTTCCGGGAAATCGTCGTCGCTCGTCGAGCAAGTCGCCTTCGAGACCGAGATCCCGAAGCTGCACGAACAGTGGCTCGAAGCGATCGAGATGATTCCCCGCATGTGGGCCGCCGATGTCTTCGAGCACAAGGGCAAATTTTTTCAGATCGCTCCGATTCAGGTCGTGCCCAAGCCGTTGCAGAAGCCGCATCCACCGATGTTCGCGGCCTGTTCGAGTCCCGATTCGGCGGCAACGGTGGGGCGACTCGGCCTCGGAGCGCTCAACTTCGCGTTCGGCGCGGATGATTACCTGACGCAGAAAGTGAATGAATACCGTCGCGCCGTGGCCGACGCCAAACCGGTCGGCCGCCAGAAGACCGACCACTTCGCCTGCACACCGGCCACCCTGGTCCTTTCCGACGACAAGAAAGCCTGTCGCTACGGCCTGCGCGGCGCGCGATTTTTCGCGTCGAGCATGGCGCAGTACTATCTGTCTGGAACGCGCCCGGTGGGCCGGCTGGCGGTGCCGCGCGACTTTCTCCCCGACGCGGAGCTCGAAGCAGCCATGGCCACGCGCAACGCGGCAGGCTCACAAGTGGCGCTCGTCGTAGGTGACCCTGTCGCCGCGCGAGAGACCGTCGATCGTTTCAAGGACATCGCTGTCGATGAGCTCATCTTGGTGATGCAGATGGGCACTGTCCCTCACGAGCTCGTGCTCGAGTCGCTGCGCACCTTCGCCGAACAGGTCATGCCGCACTTCGCTTGACCCCTCACGTCTGAAAATCGGCTATCGTCTTCCATCGTAAGGAATGGACGAACGATGGTCGTGCGGCACTGTTATTTTTCAGCCGCGGTTCTCGCTGCCGTCACCGTGTTGCTGCTCGGGGCCGCGTGCTCGCGCTCGCGGGCCCGGCCAGCGGAGCCGGTGAATGGCGAGCAAGCGCAGACGGACCGAGCGGTGGCGCGCGGCAAACACGGGATGATCGCCGCAGCGCATCCCCTTGCCGTTCAGATCGGCGTGGACGTGCTGAAGCAGGGCGGCACCGCCGTCGACGCTGCCATCGCGGTGAACGCCGCTCTCGGAGTCATGGAGCCGATGAGCTGCGGGATCGGCGGCGATCTTTTTGCCCTGGTGTGGGATGCCAAGGCGGCCAAACTGGTGGGCCTGAATGCCTCGGGGCGCTCACCGCGCGCGATCTCGGCGGACAAGGTCGAACGCGACAAGGAGGGCGGTATCCCTGCGGACTCGCCGGCGTCGTGGACGGTGCCGGGCGCCGTCGACGGGTGGTTCACGCTGCACGCGCGCTTCGGGCGGCTGCCGATGAAAGATCTGCTGGCTCCCGCAATCCGCGCAGCTCGCGAGGGGGTAGCCGTTCCCCCTGTCATCGCGCGCGATTGGCGTCGATCCGGGCGAACGGGCTACGCAGAAACGTTTCTTCCTGCACCAGCCGAAGGAAACATTTTCAAAAACCCGCACTTGGCACGCAGCTATGAGCTCATCGCCGAAGGCGGCCGGGATGCGTATTACAAGGGTCCGCTTGCGGCGGCCATCGTGAGGTTCGCCGAGAAAGAACGCGGCTTCTATGCGCGCGAAGACTTTGCTGACCACCGCTCGGATTGGGTGGACCCGATCTCCACCGACTACCGTGGGTATACGGTTTGGCAAATCCCGCCAAACGGACAGGGTCTATCCGTTCTGCAGATGCTGAACGTGCTCGAGAATTTCGATCTCAAGGCGATGGGGCGTTCCTCGGCGGATTTCTGGCATACGCTCATCGAAACGAAGAAGCTCGTGTTCGAGGATCGTGCGCGCTACTACGGTCGACCGGAAGCGATGAACGTTTCGATGGCCGCCCTTCTCGCCAAGGACTACGCGCGCCGACGCGCGAAGCTCATCGATCCGGCAAAGGCGGCGCCGCGCTGCTCTCCCGGATTCGAGGGTAGCGACACGACGTACCTGGCCACCGCCGACGCGGACGGCAACATGGTTTCGCTCATCCAGAGCAATTACGAGGCGTGCGGCTCCGGCTACGTGCCCGACGGGCTCGGCTTCTGCCTGCAGGACCGCGGCGCACAGTTCAGCTTAGTACCGGGGACGCCGAACTTTCTCGAAGGTGGTCAACGCCCGTTTCACACGATCATTCCCGGATTCGTCACCAAAAGCGGCAAGCCGTACCTTGCCTACGGCGTGATGGGGGGCGACTTTCAACCGCAAGGACACGTGCAGGTGCTGATCAACATTCTCGACTTCGGAATGGACCTGCAGCAGGCCGGCGACGCGCCTAGGTTTCGCCACCTTGGGTCGACTGAACCGGCCGGGCTCATGAAACCGATGACCGATGGCGGCTCCGTCTACTTGGAGCCGGGTGTCTCCAGCGAAGTCCGAAGCGAACTCTTACGTCGTGGTCATCGTATGATGTCGGATCCCGTCTCGTACGGCGGCTATCAAGCCATCCGGCGCAATCCGGAAAGCGGCAGCTACGAGGGGGCGACCGAGAGCCGGAAGGATGGTCGCGCACTCGGCTATTGATGAGCAAAAATGGCTACACGCTCATTTCGGCTCGCGGCGATTGAGCCACATCGAGAGCCATTGCTCGGGCGGGGGAAGCTGCAAGTAATCGCCCATCGTGCGGGCTTCTTCCCAGATGTCCGGGGGAACGGGCTCGCCTGGGACATAATGGCGCGCGAAATCCGCGACGATCTTCATCGCCGCGAGGGCGCGCACGACCTCAGGACGAACACCGCACAGAGGTTTCGGTTCCGCCGAACCGACGCGCTCCAGTCGGATCCCAGCCGGCGCGTCTTTCCTTTCGTAGACGCCCGAGGCGTCGCGTTGCCCGGGCAGCTCCTGCCGCTCTTTTCGAGTCCCCCTCACTGTAGCCCTCCTGGCCATCGTCCCCCTAAGCGTGACCGCCCCCGCAGTGATCGCGCAAGCTTGAACAGAATACCATGGTCATGGGCGTTACCACCAGGCCGTCCCCGCTGAGAAGTTTGAATCTGCACGAAAGGCGGATGTGGCCAATACCAAAGGCGCATGAGCCGCTTTTTACGATTGGGTTCCCTCTATAAAAAGCACAAAAACAGGAGCTTCATTGTCGACCCGCTGCACAGACCCGCCATGAACGTCACGCTCGAGCAAGCCCGTGCACTCGACGCCTGGGCCCGATGTGGGACCTTCCAGCGCGCCGCCCAGGCCTTGCACAAGGGGCACACCGCGGTTCTCTATGCCCTTCGCACGCTCGAAGAACAGGCCGGACTGCAGTTGGTCGATCGGCGCGGTTACCGTTCGCAGCTCACGCCGGCGGGGCAACGCGTGCTCGAGCAGTGTCGAAAATTGTTGGCTGCCGAACAGGAAATGGAGTCGCTCTGCACCGAGTTGCGCGAGGGATGGGAGCCGTCGATCAAGCTGGTTTTCGACGGCGTGTTTCCGGCAGCACCCATCTTGCACGTGTTGGGAGAGCTCGCGCACGAAAACGCGCCCACGCGCATCGAGGTTGCCGTGGCTTTCCTCGGGCGCGTCGAAGAAAGTTTCGAGCGCGACCAAGCCGACATGATGATCACCGTTCTGCCCCCTCAGGCGCCAGGGCTGCGCGTGGTGGCACTCCCGCACATCCGAGCCCGCCTGGTCACCCACCGCCGTCATCCGCTCGCCCGGCGACGACGCGCACTGACGCCCGACGACTTGAACGAATACGTGTTGGTGACCGTGCAGGGATCCGATCCGCGATTGCAGCTGGCCACCGGGCAGCTCGAGCAACGCTCGACGGTGCGATTGTCGGACTTCCAAGCAAAAAAAGCGGCCATCTTGCAGGGCATCGGCATTGGCTGGCTGCCCGAGCACCTGATCACCCGCGAGCTCCAGCGAGGCGAGCTCGTGACGCTCGAACTCGACGGCCGCCGCTGGCATACGTTCGAGCCCAAGCTCTATCACCGTCACGGCCGCCTCGGTCGCGCAGGAACACGCCTCGTCGAAGCGCTCACTCGCGCGAGTGTTCCCAACTTCAGGCGTCGTTAGTACGCCTCAAGGAACGGGCAGTTCGAAATGGACTGCGTAGTTGTGTTGATCGTGGTGCATCGAGAGATCGGCGGTGCCGCTCGCCCCCGACCATGGAGCTTCTTCAGGTCGGTATTGTAGTCCGCCCATAGCTGGTGGACTTGCGCTCCGTAATTGGCATTGGTGTTGTCGCATTCACCATGCGTCAGAATGACCGCACCGTACCCGAACGACTTGCCGGCTGCCTTGGCCTTGGCAACGAAGGCGCGACCTTCTGAAAGCGAGCCGGGATAACCGTTCCCGCCGCCCGCCTTGTCGATGCGATCGATGCATTTGCCCGACCAGCCGACGACGCTGTGAAGCGTCACGTAGTCGCGCCCCGTTTGAGCAACCGAAAGGGCACTGATCTGGTTCGCCATGCTCGAATGCGGCGTCTCGCCGCGGATGTTGTCCGGGTACTCTCCGCCGGCGTCGGCATAGCCGGCGAGACGGGGACGAATCAGCTCGACCAGCGGCACCAGCGAAAGTACACCGCCACCATCGACCGGATATTTCGGATCGGAACCGGTATCGAGAAGCTTGAGGTTGTGGAAGGGCTGCTTGTCGCTCACGATACGCTCGGCCAGCGCACCCACCGAAAGACTCTGCCCGGTGCCGATGATGCCCACCCAATCGAATTGCGGCAGCGGGCTGGACCCATCGACGGTGCCCATCGCGTCTGGCCGCGCGTCTGTAGGATCCATCGGCGCGCCGTCGGAAGCATCCAGTTCGTCTTGGCCCGGAGCGTCCAACCCGCCGGAGTCCGGAGTTCGCTCACCGACGCCGCCATCCGCGGTCCCGGCGGCGCCTGTTGGCTGGCCTGGCGTACTTTCGTTGCTCGCGCATCCACCAACGAGAACACCAAACGAAAACGAGGCTACGATCGCGAGGTTTGCAACTCTGCGCATTGCGGCGCCCTCTGGTACGCTAGAGCGTCCTGCTGACGACATATTTGACGGTGTAAGGTCCGCTTCCAAGTGTAATCGTGAGTGGATAACATTCGATGCCCGGAAAAGGAAACCAATATCGAGCACGATCTTGTCCGGCGGAAAGCTGATAAGGACCGCTGCTGGAGACGACCTTGATCTGCCAGACGCCGCCCTCCCTCGTCGTAATCTGGAGAGAGTCGGTCCCCAGCATCTCGTAGGTGTTCCCCGGGTTATCCACGAACGGTTCGACGATCCGAACGCCTGCCGCCGACGAGACCTGCACTTCTTTCGAGTAGAAGTCTTTGCCGAACTGATGGACCCACGAAAAAGTCGTGCCGGAGGAAGTTCCCGTCGCGCTGGCGAGCACGCCGGTGGCCGTCGCTTCGATGCCGGGAGGGGCCTCTTTCAACGACAGAGTGGCCTTGTCGTCGAAGAGGTTCGTGTAATACGTCCCGCTGGTCGTCTCGATCCGTGGCGTGAGCGGAAGCAGCATGTCCTCGGTCGGCATGTGCTTCGGCTCTTCGCGGTTGTAGATCGTTTGCGAAGAAAGCTGCAAAAAGCCCGTCGCCCCGTAACCTTCGAACCAGAGGGCGCTCACGCTTCCACCGCGAACCACCGACTCGCGAGGATACGTGCCGATGGCCCCGTAAGCCGTGAGCGTCGCCATGATCTTGTCGGTGCGCACCAGCCCGCTTGCCACGCTTGGAAAGTATTTGAACCAGTTGCGATTCTCTGCCGGTATGGGAGCCGTCCGATCGCTGCTCGGCCCGAGCTCCACCGCGGTCGCAATGCTTTGAGCACGGGCGAATGTCGAATAATTGCTCGGAGGGCTGCTCGAAGGGTGCTTGACGGCATGAGGCCCGTACACGACCCAGCCCTTTTCGTCGAGAAAGTGCTTGCGCAAAAAAGCGAGCGCTAGCTGCGCCGCTCGCTGGAAGCTCGGATCTTTGTCGGCCAATAGCGCGAATGTGAAGTAAATCCCGGGAGCGGTTTTGGTGCCGCTTTCCAACGTCCATTTGTAGCTGCGTGTTCCCCAAGAATTGTCGATGGCGCCGTTGGGGTACATGAAATTGGCGTGCGTCTTGAGCAGCGCGGCCGCGCGATCGACGTGCGTAGCCGATGGCAGCAGCCGGCCATACATCGCGATCATGCCAAGGGATTGAGCGATGTTGTAACCGAGATCGACGCCCATTCCCTCGCCGGTGATGAGGTTGTCGGCGTTGACGGAAGCGAGCGTCGCGTCCATCAAGCTCGCGGCTTTGGTGAGCCAGGTCGATTTCGGCGTGGAGACCGCCCGTGAGGCCAGGACCAAGGCCACCGAACCGGTGGGTGTGTAGTTGATGTTCCCCTTCGGGAAATTGGCGACTATCCAGTCCGCGGTCTTGGTGATGGCATTCACCCAGCGGGTATTCTCGTCGGGCGAAAGGCGCGACTTGAGAATGGGGTAAGCCCCTGCGAGCGATATCAATTGATCGGCGCTCGTCCCATCCCAGCCGGTGGTCGCCGGCCATTCCTCGATCCAGGAGCCCGCGGAGCCCTGGATCTTGATGAGCCAGTTGCCCAAGATCACGGCGGCCGTTGCGTATTTCGCGTCGTTGCTGTGCTTGTAGGCGACAGCGAATGGATAGACGGCTTCGGCCGCGCGCGAATGCAGCGGATGCATCTCCGGATTGACGCTGGGGCTGACCAGCGCGCCGTAGTTCGCGTCGGATGGTTGCAGGATTTGGGTCGACAGTAGAACGTCAGAGAGAGAATACAGCGTCTTCAGATATTCTTCGCGAGTCGGAAGCGGCAGCGCGTCAGGGGCTTGCGCGTCGAAAGGGGGAAGTCCGCCCTGGCCTCCCGTTCCGCTCGGTGCGCCTGCCGAACCGCCGCTGCCACCAGACGGATCACCGCCGGCGCCGACGCTGCCGGCCGGCGAAGAGCCACCGTTCGACTCACCGCCCGCGCCGGCAGCACCGCCGGGCGAAGTCGACGTGCAAGCCAACGACGTCACCGCCAAATAGACAGAGAGCCACCTCATTTGCGGCGTCATCCTAGCGGCTCAGGGCGGCGACGAATAGGCGGCCGGCATCAGACGGCTCAGCCCGCCGTCGACGTGCACGGGCAACGAATCGACCTTGATCTCGGCGGGCATGATCGTCGAGCCGTCGCGCCACGCGCGAATCGTGATCGTGCCGGCGGTACGGGTCGAGCGCACGAAGACGCGATTGAGGCCGCATTCGGTATCGAGATAGGTATTGTTCGTCGAGTTCGCCTTCCCGCTGTTGTACCCGCCTCGCCACACACCCGGCCCGGTCATTTCGAAATCGATCCGCGCCTGGTCGGTCGAGCATCGGTTGCCATCGGTGTCCAACACC
>WNGB01021615.1_pt1 | contig 13903 bp, 11 predicted proteins | sample 5400681 | NCBI WGS metagenome assembly WNGB01 (sample SAMN13153367, study PRJNA577476) | soil metagenome | isolation source: 115 cm soil or saprolite under grassland replicate 2 | place: USA:California | collected 2016-06-15 | reverse complement strand
CTCTGCGCGCTGGTCCTGGTGGACACGGTCTTCTTCACCGCGCTGACCCCGCTGCTGCCGCACTACACCCACTCCGCCGGGCTGTCCAAGGCCGGCGCCGGGATCCTGGTCGCCGCCTACCCGCTCGGCACCCTGGTCGGCGCGCTGCCCAGCGGGGTGCTCACCGCGCGCCTGGGCGACCGGGCGGTGGCGGTGCTCGGCCTGGCCCTGATGAGCGTGTCCACGCTGGTCTTCGGCTTTGCCACGGCCGCCCCTGTGCTGGATGCGGCGCGCTTCGTGCAGGGCCTGGGCGGGGCGTGCACCTGGACCGCGGCCATGGCCTGGATCGCCACGGCCGCCCCGGCCGAGCGGCGCGGCGAGCTGCTCGGCACCGGCCTGGCCGCCGCGGTGGTCGGCGCGCTGTTCGGCCCGGTGGTGGGCGCGGTGGCTGGCCAGGTCGGGACCGGGCCCGCCTTTGCCGCGGCCGCGGTGGCCGGTGCCGGGCTGATAGTGGTGGCGTTCCTGGTGCCCGCGCCCAAGAGGTCCGAGCCGCAGGGGCTGCGCGCCGCGCTGCCCGCGGTGCGCGACAGCCATGTCGCCGCGGGCATGTGGCTGACGCTGCTGGCCGGCCTGGCGTTCGGCGTGGTGGACGTGCTGGTGCCGTTGCGCCTGGCCCAGCTGGGTGCGACCACGCTCGTCATCGGGGGGACGTTCCTGGCCGCCGCGGCGATCGAGTCGGCCCTCTCCCCACTGGCCGGCCGGCTGTCCGACCGGCGCGGCGCGCTGGTGCCCATCCAGATCTCCTTGTGCGCCGCGGTGCTGGTCAGCCTGCTGGTGCCGTGGCTGGCCCCGGCGGCGGTGCTGATCGCCGTGCTGGTCGCGGGCATGCCCAGCTACGGGACGCTGTTCACGCCGGCCTCGGCACTGCTCAGCAACGGCGCGCACCGGCTGAATCTGAACCAGGGCCTGGCCTTCGGGCTGGCCAACCTGGCCTGGGCCGGCGGGCAGACGATAGGGGCGGCGGTGAGCGGGGCCCTGGCCCAGGCCACCTCCGACCTGGTCCCGTTCATCCTGCTCGCCGCGGCCTGCCTGGGCACGCTCGCGTGGCTGCGCGCCCGCTCCGCCCGCTTCCGTTAAGCGCTCGCGGTGGACCGCGGCGCCGCTACCTGCGGCTGCTGCTCGCTGGCGCGAAGATAACCGGCGGGAGCCCCGGTACCGGCCACAAGGGTCCCGGTCAAACTCGCGCCCGCCGGCGCAGCGCGGGAAAGAGCGGACCAGGACCGGGGCGTCGTGGAGCCAGACGCGCCTTACAGTCCACGGCAAGAGCCCCGGCCGGGCTGATCAGGATTGGGTTGAGATCGAGCTCGACCAGTTCGGGCACTTCCTCGGCAATGCGTGCGATCCGCTCGAGCACTGCCACCAGCGCCTGGCGGCCCACTCGTGGCGTGCCCCGGTAGCCATCGAGCAGCGGGGCGGCCCGAAGCGACGCCACCATGGCCTCAGCTGCGCCAGCCTCGAGCGGCGGGACAGCAAACGCGCGGTCGCGGAGCAAGTCGGTCATCACCCCGCCGAGGCCGACCATCACGACCGGGCCGAACTCGGGATCGGAAGCGAGGCCGACAATCGCCTCGACGCCCCGCGGCGCCATCGGCTGGATGACTGCCCCGCCCATCTGCGCGCCAAGCTTTGATTCCATCGCCTCGAATGCCGTGCGCACCGCCTCGGCGTCCGCTAGCCGCAAGGCAACGCCGCCGACGTCTGATTTGTGGACGACATCACCGGAACGAGCCTTCAAGACGACGGGAAACCCGACTGACGTGGCCACCACGGCCGCCTGTTCCGCGGTATTTGCGCCACGCGTCGGCAGCACCGGTACGCCACACGCCTCGAGCAGGCACGCCGCTTGCTCGAGATCAAGCCAGCCTCCCGTGGCGTTGCTTGCGAGCTTCGGGTCGACGATCTGGCGTACGGCCGGCTGATCGGACAGATCTTCGGGCTCCGCGGCGCTGGGCCGCGGGCGCCGGCGCCATTCGGCGTAGCGGCAGGCGTGACCGAGGGCCGCCGCCGCCCGCTCTGGTGATGCGACCTCCGCGACATCGGCTGCGCCGCCGGCACCAGGCGGGATGGCGGCCCCGACGATGCAGACGATGACCGGCTTGCCGGCCAGTCGTGCGGCACGCGCAGCCGTCTCGCGTGCCTCCGCTGCGGAGGTGGCCAGGGTTTCAGTGAAGACGACGATCACGGCGTTGATGGCATCATCGCGAACGAGGATCTCGAGGGCCTTCCCGAGCATCGTCGCAGTCCCGTCCGCGGTGAGGTCGACGGGGTTGGCGACTGCCGCGGCGGGAACGAGGACCTCACCGAGTGCGTGCTGCGTCTCCTCGCCGAGTTCCGGGACGGCCAGCCCGCCGCCCTCACACGCGTCTGCGGTGAGAATGAGCGGGCCACCGGAGTTCCCGACGAGCGCGACGCCACGTCCCGCGGGCAGCGGCGCGGCGAGCAGGATGGCGGAGACATCGAGGAGCTCCTCGAGCCGGTCGACCTTGATGATGCCTGCGCTTTGCAGGAGCGCGGTGACGATCACTTCCGGGGTCGCCGCAGCTGCGGTGTGCGAGCGGGCCCCGCGGGCGCCTGCTGATGTTCTCCCCGCCTTCAGCGCCACGATCGGCTTGGTTTCGCCGACTCGCCGGGCAATGCGGGCGAACTTGCGCGGGTTGCCAATCGATTCGAGATAGAGCGCGATCACCGAGGTCCGGTCGTCACGCTCGAAGAAGCACAAGAGGTCGTTGGGGCTTACGTCCAGCTTGTTCCCGACCGACACGAAAGCCGAGAGACCCAGGCCGGCGGCGCGTGTCTCCTCGCCGAGCACGACCCCGACCGCGCCGGACTGCGAGACAAGGGCAAGCCGCCCAGGCAGTGCACCGGACGAGGCAAAGGTCGCGTTCATCCGGATCCGGGGGTCTGTGTTCATGACACCGAGGCAGTTCGGGCCGACGATCCGCATCCCGTGCCCATGAGCGACGCTGAGCAGCCCGGCTTCGACAGCAGCGCCGGCGGAGCCCGTCTCCCCGAAGCCGGCGGTAATGACCGTGACGGCGCGCACGCCACTGGAGGCAGCTTCCTCGATCACCCCGGGGACAGCTGGTGCGGGAACCGCGACGATCGCGAGGTCAATCGGCTCCGGAAGCGACGACAGCGCCGGATACGCGGGCACGCCGCAGACGGCGCGCGCGGAGGGGTTGACCGGGTAGACCGTCCCTGAGAAGTCTCCGACAACGAGGGATCTGAGGACTTGGTGGCCAACGTTTGCTGGGTGGCGTCCGGCTCCGACGACTGCGATAGACCCCGGACGAAGGATCGCCGCGATGCTGGCGACCTCTGCTGTCGCCTCCCGCTGGTCGCATGCGGCGCGATACTCCGGCGTCGGCCGGAGGTCGATCTCGAACTGAACCGTGGCCCCCGCGTCATGGCGGGTGTAATGCAAGCCCGTCGCCCCGAGCAATTCCAGCATGTCCCGGTTGTGCGCCATGACTTCGGTACGGAAGCGCGTGACGCCCCTCGTCCGCGCGTACTCCGCCAGGCTCTCGAACAGCAGGGTCGCGACCCCGTGGCGATGGTAGGTGCTGGCGACGAAACCAGCCTCCGCAGCTGGCGCCGCCGGTTCGGGATGGTCGTAGCTCGCCAGCCCGACCAACTGGTCCGACACGACCGCGACGAAGGCCATCCGGGCGCCGTAATCCACCTGGCTGAAACGCGCCGCCTCGGCGAGGCTGAGCGTCGGATGCGCCAGGAGCAGGTGCCGTCGGCAATCTCTGTATCGGCGCGGACAACAACCCCCGCTACGACGCACGCCGCATGGTCGGACTCGTCATCGCGGGACTGCGCCTGCACTAGGGGGAGCCAGCCGCGGGTTCCTCATGTGGCGGCGCGCCGACAGCGGCGCAGGCACCCTGACGAGGGCAAACGGAACAGTGTTCGGTGCTTCTGGGAGTGCTGATACCGCTCTGACTTGGCCCGCCGCATCCTCACGTCCCCGGATCACGCCCGGGGTGCGCTTCCTGATCCGGTCCCGGCTGCTCACCGCGGAGGAGAACGCCCTGCTCAACCCCGGAGCTCCGGCCCGTTAACCGGGACGCCCCGGCAGGGATCGGCCGGGGCGTCCCGCCCCCGTTAAGATCGGGAAATGCCTCTCCCAGCCGCGTTCGACCTGTCCGGCCGCGTCTCAGTGGTCACCGGGGCGGGCAGCCCGGACGGCATCGGCTTCGCCACGGCCAGAATGCTCGCAGAACTCGGCGCTGCCGTGATGATCAGCGCGACCAGTGCCCGGATCGACGACAGGGTCAGCGAACTGCGCAGCGCCGGGTTCGACGCGAGCGGGGTCAGCGGGGACCTCACCGACGCCGAGGCCGCATCGGGGCTCGTGTCAGCCGCGCTGCGGCGATGGGGACGGCTGGACATCGTGGTCAACAACGCCGGGATGATCTCCACCACTAACCCTGAGTTCGAGGAGGGGACGGTGGACTCCATGAGCCTGCCGACGTGGCAGGCGTCGCTCTCCCGCAACCTGACCACGGCTTTCCTGGTCACCAAGGCGGCCCTGCCCGCCATGACCAGCCGTGGCTGGGGGCGGATCATCATGGTGGCCAGCGTGACCGGCCCGGTCATGGCGATGCGCGGCGACGCCGCCTACGCCACCGCCAAGGCGGGCATGGTCGGCCTCACCCGGGCGGCCGCGATCGATGCCGCCGGGCACGGAATCACCGTCAACGCGATTGCCCCGGGATGGATCGCGACCGGCTCCCAGACCCCGCAAGAACACGATGAAGGGCTGGCCACCCCCATCGGCCGCAGCGCCTCACCCAGCGAGGTTGCCGCCGCAGTCGCCTGGCTCGCCACACCCGGCGCGTCCTACATCACCGGGCAATGCGTGGTCGTGGACGGCGGCAACTCCATCGCCGAGCAGCGGGCCGCGACTCCCCCTCCGCCGTCGTGACCGGAGCGTGGCGGCCGCACCGGCCCGGTCAGGGGCGAGACGGTCAGGGCCGGGGCGGGGAGGCGAGGATCTGGGCCAGGTGCTGGCCGCGGACCCCGCCGAGCTGGCCGGCCTGGGTGCGGCAGGAGAACCCGTCGGCCAGGAACACCGTGCCGGGCGCGGCCTGCCGCAGCGCGGGCAGCAGGGCCAGCTCCGCCACCGCCGTGGACACCTCGAAGTGCCCTTTTTCCATGCCGAAGTTCCCGGCCAGGCCGCAGCACCCGGCCAGCGTGGTGACCGTGGCACCGGCCGCGGACAGCAGCGCCCGGTCCGGGCCGTAGCCCATCACCGAGTGGTGGTGGCAGTGCGGCTGGGCGATGATCTCGATGCCGGCCAGGTCCGGCGGCGCCCACTGCGGCCCAGGGCCGAGCGGGGGCGGCGCGGTGAGCAGCTCGGCCAGCGTGCGGGTGGCGGCGGCCACCGCGGCGGCCCGCGGGTCGTCAGGGATCAGGTCCTCCAGGTCGGACCGGAGCACGGCGGTGCAGGAGGGCTCCAGGCCGACGATGGGGATCCCGGCGCCGGCGTACGGGCCGAGGACGTCCAGCAGCGCGCCCAGCCGGCGCCGCGCCCCGTCCAGCTGGCCGGTGCTGATCCAGGTCAGCCCGCAGCAGGCCGGGCGTTCGGGGACGATGACCTGGTAGCCGGCCTGGGTGAGCACCGTCAGGGCGGCCTGCGGCACCCCGGGGTCGAAGGCATCGCTGAACGAGTCGGCCCACAGCACCACCGGGCGCTGGGACGCGTCAGGGACCGGGGTTGCGGGGCGCGCCGCGGCTGAGCGGCGGGCGGCAGAGCGGCGGAACGGCACCTCGGCGAAGGACGGGATCGAGCGCCGGGTGTCCATCCCGCCGGCGGCGAGCACCGCCCTGGCCAGCGGCCCGATCCGCAGCAGCGCGTTGGCCAGCCGGGGCGCGGCCCCGGCCCACCGGGCCCAGCGCGGCAGCTGGCCGAGGGCGTAGTGCGAGCGCGGCCGCAGCCGCCGCCGGTAGGCGCGGTAAGCCACCTCGGACTTATACCGGGCCATGTCCACCCCGGCCGGGCAGTCCGCCGAGCAGGCCTTGCAGGACAGGCACAGGTCCAGGGAGTCGCGTACCTCGGATGATCTCCAGCCGCCGGAGACCAGGGTCCCGTTGGCCATCTCCTGCAGCACCCGCGCGCGGCCCCGGGTGGAGTCCTTCTCATCCCGGGTGGCGAGGTAGGAGGGGCACATGAAGCCGCCCGACCCGGACGAGTCGGCCCGGCACTTGCCCACGCCCACGCAGCGGTGCACCGCCGTGGTCAGGTCACCGTCATCCTCAGCGAACGCGAAGCCCGCCTGCCGGGGCAGCGGCGCGGCGGCCGGGCGGCGCAGGTCGGCGTCGAGCGGGCGGGGGCGGACCAGCACGCCGGGGTTGAGCAGGTCGGCCGGGTCCAGCAGGTGCTTGAACGCGCCGAACGCGGCCAGCGCGTCCGGCGAGTACATCACCGGCAGCAGCTCGCTGCGGGCCCGGCCGTCGCCGTGCTCCCCGGACAGCGACCCGCCGTGCGCGGCCACCAGGTGCGCCGCGTCGGTCAGGAACTGGCGCATGACGCCCGGGCCGCCCGGCTGCTCTAGCGGGAAGTCGATCCGCACGTGGATGCACCCGTCCCCGAAATGCCCGTAGAGCAGCCCGTCCAGGTGATAGGAGCCGAGCAGTGCGCGGAACTCCCGCAGGTAGGCGCCGAGCCGGCCCGGCTGGACCGCCGCGTCCTCCCAGCCGGGCCAGGCCTGCTTGTTGGCGGGGGTGCGCCCGCCGAGCCCGGCGCCGTCCTCCCGGATCCGCCAGATCGCGGAGGCCTCCGGGCCCGCCGGGAGCACCGCGGCGGCCATGGCACCGGCCCCGGCGGCCATGGCCTGGGCCAGGGACACCGCCTCGGCGGCCGAGTCCGCGCCCATCTCCACCATCAGCCAGGCGTCCCCCGGGGGCAGCTCGGGCACCCGCGCCGAGCCCTTGCGGCGGCGCACCACGTCCACCATCCGGGCATCGAGGCCCTCGATGGCCAGCGGCGCGTGGGCCAGGATCGCGGGGACCGCGTCGGCCGCGTCCGCCACGTCCGGGTAGCCGAGCACGACCAGCGCGTGGGCCCGGGCCACCGGCACCAGGCTGACCGTGGCGCCCAGCATGGTGACCACGGTGCCCTCGGTGCCGGCCAGCGTCCTGGCCAGGCTCGCCCCGTTCTCCGGGAGCAGGTGCTCCAGGGAGTAGCCGGACACCTGGCGGCGCAGCCGCCCGAACTCCTTGCGCAGCACGGCCAGGTTCGCCGTGACCAGCGAGCCCAGTCCGGGCACCGGGTCAAGGCCGCGCCCGGCCGTGAAGCGGCGGCCGGTGCCGTCCACGACGTCCAGCGCGAGCACGTTGTCGGCGGTGCGGCCGTAGGCGAGGGCGTGCGCGCCGCACGCATTGTTGCCGATCATGCCGCCCAGCGTGGCCCGGGACTGGGTGGACGGGTCGGGGCCGAACCGCAGCCCGTGGGGGGCCGCGGCCGCCTGGAGGCTGGCCAGGATCACCCCGGGCCCGACCCGGGCGGTGCGTGCCTCCGGGTCGAGGTCCAGGATCTGGCCGAGGTGCCGCGAGGTGTCCAGGACGATCCCGGCTCCGACCGCGTTGCCTGCGATGGACGTTCCGGCCCCGCGGGTGGTCAGCGGGATACCCGTGCGCCGGGACACCTCGGCCGCGGCCAGGATGTCGTCGGTGTCCCGGGGGAAGGCCACCACCTGGGGCACGACCCGGTAGTTCGAGGCGTCGCTGGAGTACTCGGCGCGGCGGCGGGAGGACTCATCCACCTCGCCCCGCATCGCCGCGCGCAGGGCCTGGCCGATGTCTGCGGGATCCACGCCTGTCATCCTGCCGTTGGCCGCGCCCGGGCGGCCGTTGACCCCGCCCGCGCGGCCGGCTGATCAGCGCCGGTACTTCCAGCTGGTGCCGACCCCGGACAGGTGCAGGGCCAGGCAGACCAGGCCGAGCAGCATCAGGCTCATCGGCGAGAAGATGGCGTTGCCGACCGAAACGTTCGCGGCTTTGATGAGGAAGGCAATGGCAAAGAGAATGGCTGCGACGAAACCCAGCATGAGGGCAGTCCTTCCGTCACTGATGCGGCTGGCGCCGTTGCGGCTGACTCGGCATCGGCGTGGAATCCGGGCGCATCGCCCCTGACCCGCTTTTGCCCGGAACGGCCGGCAGGTACCCAAGATCGGCGAACTAAACCGCAGGCCACCCTGCACCTGCCAGCCAGTGCTGGCTACCGGGTCAGCCAAGGTCAGCTCGGGATTCGTCCACGCGGGCATCCCGCAGGCCAGCGACGCGGGCCGGACGATCACCGCCCGGATCGACTCCGGCGAACTGGAACTGCTCTCACGCTGACCGCTGGGCATGGCCGGCCAGCCACGCCTCGAAACCAGTGGCGACGATGCGCTCGTCGTGCACGTCACGTGCCTGGGGTGAGGCCAGCCAGACGATCGGCGGCCCCATCACCGCCGGGTCGATGAGCGTCAGCCCGGCGGGGCGGTCGCCGGGCACCATACCGGTCTCGGTGGCACCGCCCGGCAGCAGCATGTTGACCCGGATCGGGGTGTCGGCCAGGTCGGCCGCCATGATCCGGGACAGTGCCTCCGCGCCCGCACGCCTGGGAGCTGACCCAATGCGTCAGGCCGGGATGGCGCCGAGTTGCTGCATGAGGGCGACGCCGTCGAACTGCGTCCAGATGTCGGTCACGCGACCGTCCTTGAGGCGGTAGAAGTTCATGCCCTCGACCCTGATCGTCTGGCCGGAGCCGGGGATCCCCATGAACTCCTGCTGCTGAGAACCGGTCACGACCCACCGGGTGGCGACGGTGTCGCCGCTGGCGATAATGTCCTGCAGGTCCTCCTCCAGGTCGGGGAAGATCGCCTTGAAGCCCGCGACCTTCTGCTTGAAACCGGCCAGCGTCGGTTCTTCGTCGGGCGCTGGATTGTGGTCGACCAGGCCCGGGTCGCAGAGCTCGTCGATCGTCGCCTGGTCGGCCGCGCGGAACGCGTGCTCGAAGCGCGTGATGATCTCGATGTTGACCGTCACCTGAGCCATGATCACTCCTTTCCTCGGGCTTGTGCCTCGCGGCGGGCCCTGTCTGCGCTGCTACCCGCATGTAGCAACTGATCGGTTGCCATAGTATGGCAACCGATCAGTTGCGTCAACGGCCACATTCCCGAGGCCGTCCGCCGCCCGTTCTTACAGGGACAGAACTCGATCACGTACGACGCCCGCCACAGCGTGACTCCCGGCCGCTCCTCTTCGGCGATCCCGGGCGCGCCGGACGCCGCAGGCCCCGGCTCGCGGTAACGGCGGTGCCTTCCTGGCGCGGTCAGCCCCGGTCAGATCGAGAAGTCCTGCTCGTACCAGACCTCGCTGCTCGCCACACGCGGGCTCGCCGGGCGCGGGCTGGCCAGGTGCGGCCGCGCGCCGTCCAGCCGGGCCTCCAGGTCATCGATCCGGTCGTGCAGCGTGCGCAGGCTGACGCCCACCACGTCGGGCAGAACGGCGTTGTCGAGATCCGCGGGCGCGGTCGCGGCCCGGGCGTGCTTGCGCATGATCACCTGGCCGGGCACGCCGACCACGACCGAGTCCGGCGGCACCGGCTTGACCACGACCGCGTTCGCGCCGATCCGGCTGTCGTGCCCGATCGTGATCGGGCCCAGCACCTTGGCCCCGGCCCCGATCGTCACCCGGTCCCCGACCGTGGGATGGCGCTTGCCGCGCTCCAGGCTGGTGCCGCCGAGCGTGACCCCGTGATAGATGGTGACGTCTGCCCCGACCTCCGCGGTCTCGCCGATCACCACGCCGACCGCGTGGTCGATGAACAGGCCGGGGCCGAGGGCCGCGGCCGGGTGAATGTCCACCCCGGTGAGCCGCTGGGTGAACGCCGAGCAGATCCGGGCCATCAGTGTCCGGCCGTGCCGCCACAGCCAGTTGCTGACCCGGTGTCCCCAGATGGCGTGCACGCCCGGATAGCAGAGCACGAGTTCCACGCTGCTGCGCGCGGCGGGATCACGCTCCCTGGCCGCCCGCAGGTCCGCGCGCAGGGCGGCGAGCATCGTCAGTCGTCCAGGCCCGCGAACAGCGGGGTGCTCAGGTAGCGCTCACCGAAGTCCGGTACCACGACCACGATGAGCTGGCCGGCGTTCCCGGGCCGGTGCGCAACCTGGACCGCGGCCCACACCGCCGCGCCCGACGAGATGCCGACCAGCAGCCCCTCTTCGCGGGCCAGCCGGCGGGCCATGTCCATCGCGTCGTCGTTGGCCACGGTGACGATCTCGTCCATCACGCCGGTGTCCAGGACGCCCGGGACGAACCCGGCCCCGATGCCCTGGATCGGGTGCGGCCCCTTGGGCCCACCGGACAGCACGGGCGAGGCGGCCGGCTCGACCGCGATGATCCGCACCGACGGCTTGCGCTCCCTGAGGACCTCGCCCACGCCGGTGATGGTCCCGCCGGTGCCGACTCCGGCCACGAAGATGTCCACGGCCCCGTCGGTGTCCCGCCAGACCTCCTCCGCGGTGGTGGCCCGGTGGATCGCGGGGTTGGCCGGGTTCTCGAACTGCTGCGGGATGAAGTACCGCTGGTCACTCTTGGCCAGTTCCTCGGCCTTGGCGATGGCGCCGGGCATGCCCTCGGGACCGGGGGTGAGCAGCAGGTCAGCACCGAGCGCGCGGAGCAGCTGGCGCCGCTCCCGGCTCATCGTCTCCGGCATGGTCAGCATGCAGCGGTAACCACGGGCGGCGCAGACCAAGGCCAGCGCGATGCCGGTGTTGCCGCTGGTCGGTTCCACGACGATGGTGTCCGGCCCGATCAGCCCGTCACGCTCCGCCGCGTCGATCATGGCCACGCCGATGCGGTCCTTGACGCTGTTAGCCGGGTTGAAGAACTCCAGCTTCGCCGCCACCTGCGCTGCGGCCCCGTCGGTCACGCGCTGCAGCCGGACCAGCGGCGTGTTTCCCGTCAGCTGGGTGACGTCATCGGCGATCCGCATGATCTGCCCCTTCCCGTGGCCACGTTGGCCGCGCTCTACCCCATCACACCATTCCGTCCCGGGGCGAGCCGGGTCAGCGGCGGCCGGGGACTCAACACCGCCCGGGACTCAATCCCCGGTGCGGGCGGGCCCGCGGCCAGCAGGACGCAGAACGCGAGCGACGCCTCGACGTCAGCTACCTGGACACCCATGTGATCGATCATGACCGCAGGTTACCGGCCCGCTGCGACATTTCCCGGTCAGCGGACCAGGTCGTTGAAGAGCCGGTCCAGTTCGGCCTCGGGGTCGGCGGTCAGGCCGCTGTGCACCGGCCCGGGCTGCACGATCGTGCTGCGCGTGGCGGTGAGCCAGCGGAACCTCACCCCCGGCGGCTGCTCCGCCGCCGGGCCGCTGCGGCAGCCCTCCTGCAGGGCGCCCAGGGCAGCCGCCACCGCCGTGATGTCCGTGGCCGGATCGAGCGCCCGGAGACGGTCTTCGTTGAGGAAGATCCGGCAGCCGAGGTAGCGGTGCTGCTGGCAGTAGAGGATCACCCCGGCGTTCATCGCCTCACCGCGCTCGACCCTCGGCACCACGCGGATCAGTGCGTACTCGAAGGGCTCGGTGCCCGTGCCCATCAGCGGATCACCTCCAGCACACGGGGAGCGCGTTCCAGCAGGTGGGTCGCGTAGTCCGCGGGCCGCCCGTCACCGAACCACGCCACGGGAACCAGGTCAAGCACCTCGTCCAGCAGCGCGGGCGTGAGCCGGGGGGCCAGGGCCTGGTGCGCGGCGGGGAGCCGGGTCGCGGCCCGGCGCAGCACATGGTCCCGCGCGTCGAACGGCGCCAGCGGGCGGGCGGTGGCCCAGTTGTGCTGGAAGTAGAGCGCCGATCCGTGATCGATCAGCCAGACGTCACGGTGCCAGACCAGCAGGTTCGGGTTACGCCAGGTCCGGTCGACGTTCTGGATCAGCGCGTCGAGCCACAGCACGCTGCTGGCGAACTCCGCGTCCACCGGCCAGCCGGCGGGATCGAAGCCGGCCGACCCGGGCAGGAAGTCGACCCCCACATTCAGCCCCTCACTGGCCCGGAGCAGGTCCTGGATCTCCGGGTCGGGCTCGGTGGCGGCGATCCGCGGGTCCAGGCAGGCGAGCACCAGGTCGGGGGTGCGCAGGCCGAGACGCCGGGCCAGTTCCCCGCCGACGATCTCCGCCACGAGCGCTTTCGGTCCCTGCCCGGCACCGCGGAACTTGAGCACGTAAGTGCCGAGGTTGTCGGCCTCGACCAGGGCAGGCAGCGACCCCCCTTCCCGCAGCGGGGTCACGTACCGGGTGACGCTCACCTGTTCCAGCACGCCGGACAGGCTACAGCGCGGTATTCCCGGGTCAGCGGAGGTACGTGGCGCTGGCCGGCTGGAGCAGCCAGGCGACGACGTCCGCCGCGCCGAAGTCCGGGCCGGTCACGGCGACCAGCGCGGGCAGGAACCCGAGGTCCTGGCCCAGCGTGACCACCGGCGGCTCGGCCGGCCCGGCGGCGGTCCGCTGCGCTAGGCCGATCGTGGCCAGCAGCCCGTTGCACAGGCACCTTCGGCCGGACGCGTCCTCGGCCGTGCCGCCCTTGCGCAGGTAGACGCCGTCCGGCTCGGCCGGGCAGCGGTAGCCGACCCGGCCGCCCGCGCGCTGGTAGGGCACCCGCAGGTAGCCGAGGTCGCACAGCCGGGGGCGGGCGGCGTACACCTCGTCGTCGCCCAGCGTGCCGGGCAGCCGGGCCACCTTGAACGGGAACCCGGCCGGGGAGACGGCGGGCTCGTTGCGCACCGTCAGCGTCCCGGCCAGCGCCTGCTCGATGACCTGGCGGCGGAGCCGGGGCTCGAGGCCGGATTCCCGGCACAGCGCGAACGCGGTACCGGCCTGGATGCCCTGCGCCCCGGCCGCGCGGGCCGCGGCCAGCCGCCCGGCGGTGGCCTGGCCGCCCGCCAGCCAGAACGGCTGCCCGAGCGCGGCCACCTTGGCCAGGTCGATCTCGTCCCGCGGTCCGTAGACGGGCTGGCCGGTGTCATCGAGCCGGAGCCGGCCGCGGGGCGGGGCACTGTGGCCGCCGGCGCTGGGACCTTCCAGCACGAAGCCGTCCGGGGCCGTCGCCGGGTTGCGGGCCAGGTACTGGGCCAGCACTGAGGAGGAGACGATGGCCAGGAAGACCGGCCGGGTGAGAGCCGGCGGCCTGGTCCCGTGCAGAGCAGCCGGGTCGAGCCGGGCCACGTGCCGGGCGCCGGGGTCCGCGCCGGCCACGGTCACGCTCAGCTCGCCCGGGCCGCCCGCGGCCAGCGCGTCGAGCAGGCCAGGGATCTCGGCCGGGATCCCGGCGCCCATCAGCACGTAGTCGACGCCCGCCAGCATGGCGCCGTAGACCGCGGCGGGCGTGGCCAGCTGAACCTTCTCCAGGTAGTTGACGCCGACGAGGCCGCGGTGGCCCTGCTTGGCCAGGTACACCTCGACGAAGTTGCCGGCGACCGCCAGCTCGGTGCCGGCCGGGTTCGGGCGCAGACCCAGCCGGGGAACGGGCCGGAACGGCGCCCCGTCCGGGATCCCGCCGGGCACGAAGTACCGCCGCAGGACACGGCCGGCCACGCCGGGCAGCGGGAGCTCCGCCAGCGCGCGCCGGACGTCCCCTCCGGGGTCGCCGCGCTGCAGCCGGCGGGCCAGCACCGCGTCCAGGGCGACCCCGGACACCACGCCGAGCTGCCCGGCCGAGGCCACCGCGCGGGCCAGCCGCCAGCCCGAGACGGCCACCCCCATGCCGCCCTGGATGAGCACCGGCCAGGAACCCGGGCCGGCCGGTTCCCGGCCCATCAGCGCGCGGCGGGCTGGTAGGGGCAGGCCGGGTCCTCACCGAGCGGGT
>WNGB01009198.1_pt1 | contig 13903 bp, 15 predicted proteins | sample 5400681 | NCBI WGS metagenome assembly WNGB01 (sample SAMN13153367, study PRJNA577476) | soil metagenome | isolation source: 115 cm soil or saprolite under grassland replicate 2 | place: USA:California | collected 2016-06-15 | reverse complement strand
CTCGCCCTGGCCGTCCTGACCCCGACTCTGGCCCGAGCCGCGATCGCCCACCGAAGCTCCCTGGCCGCGACCAGTACCCTGGCCACTGTTGCCGGAGTTCGGCCGCAGCGCGACTTGCGGCTGGTCCTCGTTGTCGTTCTCGACGTCCGCCTCGCGATCGCCGCTCGAGCCTGGCCCGTCCGATGCCCGCGCCACCGCACCTGCCTCCAGGTCCGCGTCCTGATCCTCGTGCCGCGCCAGCACCGCGATCGATGTCGGATTCGGCGACACCGCCGTCGGCGGAAGTGTCGGGACAGGGGTGGGTTGTTCTTCGACGTGGCTCGTCGGCACCGCCGCGGCGGCCGCCGCCGCACGCGACGGACGCCGCCCGAGCGCGCGTTCCACCGGCCGAGGATCGGCCATCAGCTCTCGTCCGCGCTCGGTCGTCGCCAGCGCCTCGCGCAGGTCAGGGCGGGCAGGCGCCGGGGCGACCTGAAGGATTGCCTCGAGGCGGTCCTGCTGCTCGCCAAGCTTGGTCTCGAGCGGATTCGGGCGCGCGGCATCACTGAAGTCGATGGTGACCACGAACGTCGTCGTCGCCCGTTCCACACTCTGGTCGTAACGCTGGGCGGTGTCCACCGCCTCCGACGTCCGACCTTGCTCGAGCAAACGCGCGGTTTCGTCCAGGCGCGCATCGGCCCGACGCAAGTGCGCCAGCACACGCGCCGGATCGTCGCTCGCAAGACGCAAACTGAGCTCTTCCTGGGCCTGCTTCAAGCCATATAGTGGGTCACCCGGCAGCGCGCTCGCCGAAGCGGTGACCGTTGCCGAGGTTGCCATCAGGGCGACGAGCAGCCCCGCGCCGACGCGTACGACCCAGCGCCGCGGGCGCCGACGCGCTCCGCGTGCCGGTCCGCCGATCGTCGTGAGGTGAGCGCCACGTTCGAACGGCGAGTCGGCCTGGCCGCCCAGCGTGGCCATGACTCGCGCCCGGGCGGCCACGCGAAACTCGGGTGCGGGCGTCACACGATGAACCGAGCTCTCCAGCTCGTGCACCAGCACCATCAAGCGCTGCAGTTCAGCGCGCTGCGATGCCGGCGCATGCTCGATGATCTCGGCCGATGAGCCGCCATGGGCGCGCTCGGCGCGAATGCATGCTTCCAGCGCCTGGGCCAGCATCAGATCGCCGAGCGGCTGACCCGTCGACGCTTTGCGCGCGCCGAGGTCGTCGTGGCTGCTCATCGCGCCCCGTTTTCGCCCTGGCTCTCGAGCACGCGGCGTAGGCTCATCAGCGCGCGCATCTGCAACGCGCGAATCGCGCCTTCGCGCTTGTCCATAGCCTGTGCGATCTGCTCGTTGTCCAGGCCCTCGATGAACTTCATGACGATGACCTGCTGCTGCTCGATGGTGAGCTTGGCCAGCGCGCCAGCAATGACCTCGGCGTCCAGGGCACGCCCAAGCTCGACCGACGCGCTGTGGCTGGCCACGTCGAGCGGGCGCTGATCGTTGGTAAGCGAGGTCGTGGGCTTCTGGCTGCGGACATAGTCGATGTGCGCGTTGTGGGCCAGGCGATACAGCCAGGCCAGGAAGGGCCGCCCTTGCCAGCGATAGCGGCCGATCGCCTCCCACGCCTTGAGGAAGACCTGCTCGGTGAGATCCTCGGCTTCAGGATGGCTGCCGGTCCGGAAATACAAGTAGCGATACACCCGCTCGACGAACCGGTCGTACAGCTCGCCAAACGCACGCGCATCGTGAGATGCGACCACGCGGTCGACGAGCTCCATGACGATCGCCTCGTCGGGGCTCTCAGCGGGCTGGGACGGCTCAGTTCCCGGTACTGACAACGTACACGTGCTCGTAACTGTTATGCGGGTGCCGAAGATCCTTCGCTGCGCTCAGGATGGCAGGCCCGCCACCATTTGGATAGGTGACCGGTCGGGCTGACGGCGCTCACGAGGCTGGCTACTTGAGAATCTCCAGGTAGTCCGCGATCTTCGTTGCCTCGTCGTCAGACAAGCCGACGTTGGGCATGAGCGTACCGGGCTTCTTCGCGCCTGGGTTCAAAATCCAGGCCTTGAGATCGTCCGGTCCGCGATTGTCGACCGCGCCGCCCGCGATCTTGGTGCGCGAGGCGACACCGGCAAGATTCGGGCCCACGGTGCCCGTGGCCCCTGCCACGCCCGGGATAACGTGGCAGCCGGCACACGGCTTCGTCCCGAGTAGCTGCTGCCCTTCGGCTGCTGGGCTGCCGGGTGCAACCTCGGGCCCGGCCGCAGACGCGGCTGGCGCTCCCAGCTGGTTCGGCGTGCCGCTCGCGCGGCCAGCGCTGAAGGCTGGGTTCATAACCACCAGGACGCCGCCCAGCACGGCGGCCAAGACGATGCCGGTGACGCCCAGCCACAGGCCGAACATCGGCGACACAGCATCGCGCTCCGCGTGCTCGAACAGTCCAGCGCCACCGGTGGTGAACGGGCTCTGCTCGGCCAGTGCGCCGGAGCCCGTCCGTTGCGCGAGTGCGCCGCCGCCGTCGCCGGCGGGTTCGGCGTCGCTGTCGCTGTGCACTACCACGAGTCTAGCAGGGCAAGCTGCTGGCAGGGCCCGCTCGGATCCTCTGCTCCATGCGACATGCGTAGCGCTTACACCCGCATTCCTGGGCACGGTGCGGGCCATTCCGTGGCGCATGCGTCAGCAATTCCTGCTGAAACCCGCCGAACACCCGTGTGCCGGATTGCATCTAGTCAGTTCGGTTACAATCGAATTGTTCGGGATGTACTGAAAACACCATGTCCGTCGAGACCCGTCGCCAGATCGAGGACCGCTTTATCAATGAATGGGGCTTGTTGGCCAACGCATGGGGCGTTTCGCCGCTGCTCGGCCGAATTCACGGACTCCTGCTCCTGGTCGGTCGGCCGATGACCGCCGAAGAGGTGTGCGAGCGTCTGGACATCAGTCGTGCGTCGGCGTCGGTGCAGCTCAATGCGATCCTGGGTTGGGGTCTGGCGCGGCGGATGTACCTGCCCAGCGACCGGCGCCAGCACTACCTGGCCGAGCCCGAGCCGTGGACCTGGTTCCGCCGCGCAGTGCGCGTCAGAAAAGAGCGCGAGTTCGATCCCGTGATCGCCGGCTTGAACGAGGCCGCGGCGCAAGCGCACAGGGCAGCCCAAGAGTCAGGCGATAGCGACCTGCGCGGCGAAGCCGAACGGTTGGCCTACCTGTTGAAGTTCGTGCGGCTCTTCTTCGGCGGCATCGAGACGTTCTTGCAGATCGAACCGTCGGCGCTGCAGGCGTTCCTGCGCCTGGCCGAGGACGAGCTACCCGCCGAGGCAGACACTGCTGGGGGCGCTCGAGCGCGCCCCCGAGGCTAATCGGTTCGGCTTAGATGTGCTGAACGCCGGCGACGTGCTCGCGGGCCTGGGCCGCGGCGCGCGCGATGACGGTGCCGTCGAGACCGCGGTCCTGGGCCAGGGTCAGTAGGCGGCGGAACAAGCGGCGGGCTTCGGCATTCAGGCCTTTGGCCGCGGACAGGATGTCCTGGCGCTGCGCGACCGTGAGCGGACCGAGTGTCATCTCGTGGATGAGCGAGCTGGTGTTCGTGGGCATGGCGGCAGACTCTAACGGCGAACGCAGAACGGCCAAATGATTTTCAGCGCGCACGACGCAACAAATGGATCACGACGCTCGCTCCCGCCACGATCCGCCGCCGACACTTGGCACGCCGCCAAAGCAAGCCGTCGCCAAACAAGCCGCCGCCGACGCGAGCCGCCGCCGATCAGTTGGCACGCCGCCGCCGCGACCATGCGCCGAGCACGGCGTGCGCTGCCGCCACGAGCGCGGCGACGACGAGCAAGGCGGCCAGCGCCAGCCCGGCGGCCGCGCCCAGTGCATACGCGGCCGCCTCGGCATTGGGGCCACGGATCGAGCCGAACAGCACATCGGCGATCGACGCGAACCCTGGCGGTGTGGTCAGCAGCACCGCGCTGAACACCGCCGCCGCGGCCAGCAGCGGCACCAGCCACCGCCACACCGCCTGCGCCACCATCAAGTTGACGGAAGAAGCGTCACGCGAACCGTCACGGGAAGGCCAAAAAGCGTCACCCGAACCGTCACCACGCCGCGCGGTAGACCGCCACGAGGTCCGCCAACGGATACTCCGCGCTGGCGACCGGGCGCGCGGCAGCTTCAATATCGGCCTCACTCAGCCCAAACGCGCTGAGATGGTGCGGCAGGTCCAGCGCCGCGACGAGCGCGGCGACCGCGTCGGCGGCGCACGCGGCGGCCTGATCGAGCGGCATTTCGCGTACGTCGGTGCCCAGCGCGGCGGCAATCAGCGCCTGCGCCCGTAAGGTGCGCGGCGCCAGGTAGCGCATCACATGCGGCAGGACCAGGCACGAGCTCACCCCGTGCGGGATATTGAAGGGCGCGCCGATGCGTTTGCCGAGCGTATGACTCAGCCCTCCGGCGGCAGGACCAGGCAAGGTGAACGAGAACCAGGCGCCAAGCTGGCTCTCGGTGCGCGCAGCGAGATCGGTCGGGTCGCGTTTCGTCGCCAGCAGGCTACTGTGCAGGCGCCGCAGCGCGTCCAGCGCCAACGTATCGGACAGTGGGTGCGAACCAGGCGCGAGCACCGTCTCGACGGCGTGATCGACGGCACGAATGCCCGTCGACAGCCACAGCTCGAGTGGCGTAGGCAGTGACAGCTGGGCGTCGTAGACCACACTCGCGGCAATCAGCGCCGCGCTGCGCAGTCCAACTTTCTCGTGTTCGTCACTGGTCGTGAAGCCGGCCAGGCCCGACAGCTCCGCCGCCGACAGCGTTGTCGGAATTGCCAGGTGCGGCAGCAGCGCATCCGATTTCGGATCGAATTCGCGCGCGCGGATCGCCGCGCCAGAATCGGTCAGATCGAGCCCCGTGGCCAGCGCGAAGGCGACGGCTTTGGCCGCGTCGATCGGGCTGCCGCCGCCAAACGAGATCAGCGCATCGGCCCGAGCGGCCGCGGCCGCGGCGACGGCCGCGGCCACGGATGCCGCGGGTGCATGCTGGCCAATCTCGGCGAAGGCGCCCACCAGGCGTGGGCCGAGCCGCCGCTGCACAGCACCGAACAGCGCCGGGTTGGCTGCGACGCTGCGGGTGGTGACGACGAACGCACGACGCGCGCCCAGGCGATCGAGCTCGGGCTCCAGGTGCGTGACCAATGCCCCAGGTCCCCAGTGGATGCGCCGTGGATTGGCGTAGGTAAAGGATCCCGATTCCACGCCGCAAGAGGATACCGCTGGCCTTTCGGGTGGGTGTACGCTCAGCAGGCTGTTCCGCATCTCAGGGGGACAAAGGAGTTCGAGATGACGACAACTCCGACCCGCGTCAACGTCATGGAGTATTCGGGCAAGCAATTCCTGCTCGACCTGGACCGAAAGGAGCGCGCCGAGTTCTACAAGCTGCTCGACGAGGCCGCGTGGGAGGGGCCAACAGCCAGCGGCCACTGGCAAGTGCGCGACCTGTGCGGGCACATCATCGACGTCACCGAGGGCTACCTGGAGCGCTTCGCGATGGCCCGCGCCGGCCAGGAGGCGCCCGCGGCGCTCGGCCTGCCCATCATGGCCGCCAAGCTCGACGAAGGTGCCACGCGCTTCCGAACGCTCGGCAAGGACGAAGCGATCACCCGCTTGAAGACCGCCTCGGACAAGATGTTCGAGATCTTCGACGCGCTCGACGACAAACAATGGTCGGGCGAGATCGTCACGCACAAATTCATGGGCCCGCTGCCGGCGTGCTTCTTCGCGGGCTTCCAGTTGATCGACTACTCGGTCCACTCGTGGGACATCAAGGCCGGCCTCGGGCGCGACGAGCCGCTTTCGGACGACGCGGCGGTCACGCTCATTCCGTTCATGCTGATCGTGATGCAGTACACAGTCGACGCCGAGCGGGCGAAAGATCTCAAGGCCAGGTTCGGCGTCGAGATCAGCGGTCCAGGCGGAGGCAACTGGTGCATCTCGGTGGATGGCACCAACGTCAGCTACGAAGAGGCCGATACGGCTGACTGCCAGGCCGTCTTCAGCTTCGATCCCAACGACTTCGTCCTCAGCACGTACCAGCGCAAGCGCGGCGGGGTGGCTCGCGGCGACACGGCGCTGGCCGAGCGCATACGGGATCTGTTGTTCAAAATCTAGCCATGACGACGACTGCCGAAAACGAACGCCGCGTCAAATTCAACGCGAACCGCGAGCGCTGGGCGCAGCAGTACCTGCGTCCAGCGGCGACTCGGCCAGAGTCGACCGCGCGCGGCCTGCATCACCTCGCCCTGATCTGCAGCGACGTCGAGCAGACGATCCTCTTTTACCAGGACCTGATCGGTTTTCCGCTGGTCGAGTTGATGGAGAATCGCGATTACCCTGGCTCGACGCACCTGTTCTTCGACATGGGCCACGACAACCTGTTGGCATTCTTCGATTTTCCCGACCTGGGCCTCGAGCCAGGCATCGAGGCGCTGGGTGGGGTGCAGCACATTGCGATCTCGACGACTTCGGAGAACTTCGAACTGGTCAAGAAGCGGCTCGAGGCGGCGGGCATTCAGTACCTCGGGCCTGACCGGGGCGCGCATGACTCGATCTATTTCAAGGATCCGGACGGGATTCAGATCGAGCTGATTCGGGAGCCGCTGAAGACCATGGACGGGCGGAGTCTGGGAGAATGATTGCGGCCCCCGGCTCGCCCGGGGTGCCCACGCTGCGCTCACCATTGCCGGCCGAAGAGGCGGCTGTGCAGGCCGTCTGGGAGGCGTCGCACGGCGCCGACGATCCCGGCGGTCGGCCGCGCGGCGGCTGGTCAGTCAATCCGTGGGCCACGCAGCTCTGCGTGCTGGCGCGCGGCGCGCGGGTCATCGGCGTGGCGGCGATTCGGGCCGAATCGCCACCTGCCGAAGCAGTCTCAGCGCGTGTGGCGCTCGACCTGGCCGAGCGGACGCGCGAATCTGCCGACGTGCTTGTCCGCGCGACGATCGACATGGCATGCGCTGCCGAAGCCACGGTGGTGCGCCTGTTCCTGCCGTCGCGCGCCGAATGGGCGACGACCGCGGCGCACAGCGCCGGCTTTGTGCCCGTGCGGTCGATCTTTCACATGCTGCTGCCTACTGTCGTTACATATGCCGTAGGTAACGCCGTTCCGTCCGGAGCTCGTATCAGGCCGATGCGCTCGGGTGAGGAGCCAGCAATTCTCGCAGCGCTCAATCGCAATTGGACCGGCACCTGGGACTTCGTGCCGATCCGCGCCGAGATGCTCGAGCGCGATCTCGATGGTCAGCGCTCGGGCATGCTGCTCGCGGTCGACGCTGCCGACGACGCGCGCATCCTGGCGACGTGCCACGCCGTGTTCGACCCCGCCGATCAGAATCCGGACGGCGCTCCGAAGGCGTGGATCTCGAACCTGACGGTCGATCCGGCACAGCGCGGACGCGGTCTCGGGCGAGCCATGCTGCTGGCCGGGTTGACGTCGCTCCGCGAGCGCGGTGCGGGCTCGATCACGCTGGGCGTGGACGCGGGCGACGCGAAGCCGTTGCGACTCTATCAGTCGATCGGTTTCGAAACCGTGAGCACCATGGAGGCCTGGGACAAGCGGCTGCACGCGTAGCATCATGTGCACATGGCCAACTTCACGATCAAACGCCTCAATCATCTCGTGCTGTACGTGCGCGATGCGCAGCGCGCGATGAATTTCTACCGCGACGTGCTGGGCTTCTCGATAGTCGAAATGCCGAGTCCGCAAGCCGTGTTCATGCGCGCCAATGGCAGCGACAACCACCACGACCTGGGCCTGTTCGGCATCGGCATGGACGCACCGCCGCCTTCAAATGGCCGCCAGGTCGGGCTGTACCACGCGGCATGGGAAGTCAACGAGATCACTGATCTGTCGAAGGCGCGCGACGAGTTGACGCGCGCCGGTGCGCTGGTCGGCGAGTCCGACCACGGCAACAGCCTCAGCCTGTACGGCAAGGACCCCGATGGCAACGAGTTCGAAGTCTTCTGGATGCTGCCCCGCGACGAGTGGGAGAAGCGTGGCTTCGGCACGCGCCGCCTCGACCTGGCCGGTGAGCTGGCCGCGCGCACGAACTGATCGAAGATCGTGCGCCTGAGCGGCATGATCACCGCGGTGGATGCGCACGCGGGCGGGGAGCCTGGGCGGGTTATCACCGGCGGGGTGCTCGACGTGCCGGGCGCGACCATGTTCGAGAAGCGCACGTACTTGCTCGAACATGCCGATTGGCTGCGCAAGCGTATGCTGCGCGAGCCGCGCGGGTACCCCGGCCTGTGCTGCAATCTGCTGCTGCCGCCCACGCGGCGGGAGGCCGACGCGGGCTTCGTCATCATGGAGCAGACGGATTACCCACCCATGTCGGGCAGCAACACCATCTGCGTGACCACGGTGCTGCTGGAGACCGGCATGGTGCCGATGCGCGAGCCGCAGACGGAGCTGGTGCTCGAGGCACCCGCCGGACTCATTACCGTTACGGCCGGTGTACGTAACGGCAAGGTGACCAGCGTCACGTTCCGCAACGTGCCCGCCTTCGCGACCCATCTCGACGTGCCCGTCGAAGTCCCGCAACTCGGCACCGTCACCGTCGACGTCGCCTACGGCGGCATGTTCTACGTCATCGCCGCGGCCGAGCCGCTCGGGTTGCGGCTCACGCCCGACGAGGGACGGGCGATCGTGCGCATCGGCGAGATGATCAAGGCCGCGGCGCGCGAGCAGATTCCGGGCATCGTGCACCCCGACAACCCGGATATCAACACGCTCAGCACGGCCCAGCTCACCGGTCCGCCGCACAGCGCCGAAAACGACATGCGCAATGCGGTGATCATTTCGACGGGCGACTTCGATTGGCAGCGGCCAGACACCTGGACCGGCGTCCTGGACCGCTCGGCATGCGGCACCGGCACCTGTGCGCGCATGGCGACCCTGCACGCCCGCGGCCAGCTCGCGCTGGGGAAACCCTTCCGCCACGAGAGCGTGCTCGGTACCGTGTTCACCGGCTGCCTCGTCGAAGAGACCCAGGTCGGCCCGTATCGGGCCGTCGTACCCACGATCAGCGGCCAGGCCTGGATCACCGGCATCAGCCAGTACGTGCTCGATGCCGAGGATCCTTTCCCAGAGGGCTTCGTCGTCGGCGATCTGTGGCCTGTTACCTGAGCCCGACCGCCGCGCGGGCATTGATCTGCGCCACGCGCGGGATGACGTGCTGGCCGAATAGCTCGATCGCTTTCAGATTGTAGACGTCGGGTAAAGCCATCGTGACCATGTCGAAGCCGACCTCGCCCAGGGCCGCGATGCCGGCCGTGACTTCGTCGATGTTCGAGCCGTCCAGGGCGATCGCGGGCCGGAAGCCGCCGATCTTCTCGATCTCGCGCTCCTCGCGGCCCAGTGTTGCGCAGTGCTCACGCAGCACGTCGAGCTTGTGCCGCGCCGCGCTGGGATCGGGCGCGTTGATATGGCACGCGTCGCCATACTTGGCGACCATGCGCAGCGTCTTCCGTTCACCCGATCCGCCGACCTGGATGCGCGGTCGCGGCTGGCTGACGGGCATGGGCGAGAGCAGCGGCTCCGCAAGCTGGTAGTACTTGCCACGGAACGGGCTGGCGTCGCCACGGAAGGCCTGGTGCGCCAGCTGGAGCGTCTCTTCGAGTCGTTCGAAGCGCTCCTTGAGCGGCGGGAATGGAATACCGAGCGCGTGATGCTCCTTCTCGAACCACGCCGCGCCGATGCCGAAGAAGGCGCGCCCCCTGGACAATACGTTCAATGTCGAGACTTGCTTGAGCAAGAAGCCCGGATAGCGGTACGTGACCCCCGTGACCTGAACGCCCAGCCTGATCTGGGACGTCACCCCGGCGATAAAGCCGAGCGCGGTATAGGCCTCGAGCATCGGCTGCTTATAGCCGTCATTGGGCGCGAGCGCGAAGTAGTGGTCCATGACGGTGATCTGGCCGAATCCAGCCTGCTCCGCCGCGCGCGCGACGGTAGCCAGGTGGTCGGCCAGGGCATCCGGACCGCCCGGCCAGGCAAAAACTGGTACGTGTAAGCCGATTTTCATATCTGCTCAGCGTACGCTGCGTCGACGCCAGCCGCGCGCAGTGCGCGTGAGCCGTACTGACCCGATTCGACCGTGGCGTGCCCATAGATCAGATGGTGCGGCGAAACACCAATCCTGGCGGGCACGTCCCGACCCCAGGGAAGAGGTAAAGCTGGACCCATATGCGGACGATAGTCGAAGATGAAGCTGATGGCGTTTACTGTCCTGCTCGCCGCACCGCGCGGGTTCTGCGCCGGGGTCGAACGTGCCATTCGCACGGTCGAGCTGGCGCTCGACAATCGCGCCGCGGGCGACGAGCGGCCTATCTACGTGCGGCACGAGATCGTGCACAACAAGTTCGTGGTCGACGATCTGCGCGCCCGCGGCGCGGTCTTTGTCGAAGATACGGCTGAGATCCCGGGCGGCTCGACGGCAGTGTTCTCGGCTCATGGCGTTTCACCTGATGTACGTAACGAGGCGTCCGCGCGACAGCTCGTCACGCTCGACGCGACCTGCCCGCTCGTCTCGCGTGTGCATGCAGCCGTGCTGCGCTATGCCGGTCGCGGGTACACCATCCTGTTCGTCGGCCACGCCGGTCACCCGGAGGTCGAAGGAGTCATGGGCGAAGCGCCCGATAGCGTCCGGCTGGTGCAGACCGTGGCCGACGCGCACACCATTGACGTGCCCGACCCGACCCGGGTCGCCTATGCAACGCAGACCACCCTCAGCCTGGACGACGTTTCGGCCATTATCGATGCGCTGCGCCAGCGGTTCCCCGCCATGATCGGGCCGGAGGCGGGCGACGTGTGCTACGCAACGCAGAACCGCCAGGAGGCGGTCGTTGCCCTGGTCGAAAAACACGCCGCCGATGTGGTGCTCGTGCTTGGCTCGCCGAATTCGTCGAACTCGAACCGACTGCGCGAAGTTGCCGAGGCCGCTGGTGCGCGGGCCTACCTGCTGGGCAGGGCGAGCGAGCTCCAGCCAGCCTGGCTCGATGGCGCTCGACGAGTCGGGGTGAGCGCCGGCGCCTCGACGCCTGAGCACCTGGTCCAGGCGCTGATCGAGCGGCTCACAGAGCTCGGCGCCGACGATGTGCAGACCGTCGAGACGCGCGTCGAAGACGTCTTCTTCGCACCGCCACCGCTGGCGAGGCTGAGCGCGCGATCTAGCCTGTAGACTGTCGGCAGATACGCCGATGACGGATAAGACCGGTGCACTGCGCACGCGCGAGGTCGAGACGCCCACGACGTGGCGATGTCTGACCTGCCGCCTCGAAGTGGTCGACACGATCCTGCCGCGCAAGTGCCCGCGCTGTGGCGCATCGCGCGTCAAGTTCGTGGAAGTCGGCGCCAAGGCCGAGCCCGAAGAGTGAGCTGAACCGACAACTCGTCGTCGCTGGCTTCGTCGCGCTGGCGCTGCTTGCGCTTGGCGAAGGTGCACCGGCCGCCTGGCCCGTCGACGTCGTCGTCGAAGTCCAAGGCACGGACGTCCTGGTCCGCGTCGACGGTACGCAACACGTTGTCTCGGCCGCCAGTGGCTCGACCTGGCGTGGGATCGACCTCGATCAGCCCGGCGCGTTGCTGCGCGAGTACCAGCTCGACGGCAGCGATACGACCTCGACGAACGATCGCCGCATTGGCGTGCTGGAGCCGGTGCTCGAGACGCCGCTGTACGCGCTCGATGCCTGGCTGCGCGACGAAGGTAGTTACAGCCGCTGGGAGCGTATTCGCCTGAGCGATCCGGACACCGATCAGCCTCTGGCGCATAGTGTGGCACTATCCGCCACGCCGTTTGGGCAGCGCACTGAGCTTGCGTTTCGCTCGAGCGCGTTCCGCATCGAAGCGTCGCTGCGCCGACCTGAGGCGCCGGCGCATCTGTGGCTGCTGTCAAGCGTTCCCGGGCAGCAAGAAGGCCTCGAGCTCGACCGCGATCGACGCAACGCGCGCTGGATCGTCCAGCGCGGCGGCGTGACGGAACCGCAGCCACGCTGGTTCTTTCCCGAGCAGCCGATGCCGTTCGCAGCCGAGCTGCTGCATCTCGTCGGCCGCTCGGCCGCGGCCGGCTATGCGCTCGTCCTGGCGGTGCTGGGCCTGTCGCGAATGATCCCGGCGCCGGAGCGTTTTGATCCTGACGCAATCATGCGGCGACTGCCGCTCATCGCCAATGCCGTCCTGGCAGCGTGGCTGCTGGCCGTCGGCATCGTCACTACCCGCCTGTACCACCAGGTGCCGCACATCCTCGACGCAGTCTCGTATACCTTCCAGGCCGGTGTCTTTCGCGCCGCCCGCCTCTGGCTGGAGGCGCCGGCAATCGAAGACGCCTTCAAAGGCCCGTTTCAGGTCATCTGGCACGAGCAGTGGTTCTCGCAATACCCGCCCGGCGCAGCCGCGGCGTACGCACTAGGCGGGCTGGTCGGACTCCAATGGCTCGTCGGCCCGGTGGCGTGCGCGGTGCTCATTGGCGCCACAGCGTGGACCGCTTCCGCGCTCTATGGCCGAGCCGTAGGCGGCGTGGTGCTTGGTCTAGGCGTGCTGTCGCCGTTCATCCTGTTTCAGGCCGGCTCGTTTCTCAGCCATCCCATCGCCGGCGGTCTGCTGGCGATTGCGCTGGCCGGGTCAGTCCAGGCCGAGCGGACGCGCTCGATGCGCTGGTATGCGCTGAGTGGCGCCTGCCTGGGCGCGGGCTTCGTCACGCGCGAAGCGGCCAGCGTCCTGTTCGCCCTGCCCCTCCTCGCCCGAACGCTGGCGCTGCGGCGCTGGCAAGGCGTCGGCTGGCTGCTTGCGTGCGGGCTGCCGTTCCTACTGCTGTACCTCGCCTACAACGACGCGCTGACCGGCAGTGCGCTGCTCCTGCCGCGGACGATCTTCGACCCATCGGATCGGTTCGGCTTCGGCGACGGGCTCGGCTTCCACCGCCGCCACACCATCGCCGCCGGGCTCGCCAACACCGACGAGCTGCTGACCATCCTGCAGTTCGAGCTTTTCGGCTGGCCGCCGCTGTTCACCCTGGGCCTGCTGAGTCTGCCCTTCCTGCATGGCCGCCCCAGAGCCTGGGACTTGCTCGCCGCGGCGGGTGTGCTGCTCTTTGTGGGTGCCTACACGGCGTACTTCTATCACGGGATCGCGCTCGGGCCGCGCTACTACTTCGAGGCCGTGCCGTGGCTGCTACTGCTAGCCGGCCGCGGCGCACAGCGCCTTATCCAGGTCTGCGGCAGTCGCGCGGCAGTCGGACTGGTGCTAGGGCTCCTGAGCCTGAACACGCTGCTGTTCTATCTGCCGGCCGAGGTCGCCCGGCGCACCGACTACTCCGGGTACCCCGGTGCCCGACCACTGACGCTGGCCTTCGTCCGCGTTGGCGTGTTCGGTCCGCGCCTCGAGAACGTGCCGACGCCATCGCTCATCCTGAGTGGCGATTGGTGGTTGTTCAACACCGCGCTTGCGCCCCTCAACTGTCCGACCGTGCCCGACTGTCCAGCGCTGTTCGCGCTGGCCACGACGCCCGAGGACGCCGCGCGTCTGCGCGCCACGTACCCCGGCCGCATTGCGCTGCACACCGTCGACCACGACGGCCGCGTCGACATCGAGCCCGACTGACCTTGTGACGTACCGATAACGGTCCCGGGACGTCCCGTGACGGTTTGGCCGAAATTGTGACCTGCGCGGTGACGGCTTTCCAGCCTGCCCGTGACGGTTTGGCCGAAATTGTGACCTGCGCGGTGACGCTTTCCGGCCCGCCCGTGACGGTTTGGCCGAAATTGTGACCTGCGCGGTGACGCTTCCCAGCCCGCCCGTGACGGTTCGCGTGACGGTCGTGTCTATACGCTGGGGCGGTGGCGGGGGCCGGTGGGCCCGCGCCTTCGGGCGGGGGACG
>WNGB01016791.1_pt1 | contig 13905 bp, 10 predicted proteins | sample 5400681 | NCBI WGS metagenome assembly WNGB01 (sample SAMN13153367, study PRJNA577476) | soil metagenome | isolation source: 115 cm soil or saprolite under grassland replicate 2 | place: USA:California | collected 2016-06-15 | reverse complement strand
CTCCCGCTGGCCGGAGAGCCCAAGCTCTCGGCGTTTTTCCGCCGCGGGGTCAATCCGGGGGAGGCGCGGTTCTCTCCGGATGGGCGGTGGCTCGCCTACTCGACCGAGGAGTCGGGTCGATCCGAGGTCTACGTGGCACCCTTTCCAGGCCCGGGTGGCAAGTGGCAGGTTTCGACAAACGGCGGATTCGGGCCGGCCTGGCGGCGGGATGGCAAGGAGCTTTTCTATCTGTCTTCGGACTCCAAGGTGATGGCGGTCGAAATCCGGGCCTCGGGAACGACCTTGGATCCCGGCGTCCCGCAGGTGCTCTTCGAGCCTCACCCGCTCGCCATCGCCTACGACGCGGCGGCCGATGGCCAGCGCTTTCTGATGGTTTCGGCCGGCATCGAACAGTCCCCGCCGATCACGCTCGTCCAGAATTGGATCGCTGGAATGAGAAAGTGACGACGGCTTGCGGGATGAGGATGCCCATCTTCTAAGACTGCCTCTCTGGAGCGCGGCGGGGCTGCTGTTGTTCGGCGCGGGACTCTGGGCGCTCGTCCGAGACGTCCCGGCGTGGAACGCCGTCTGGTACGTGCCGGCCTGGTACGGCTACTTGCTCCTGGTGGACGCGGCCATTTTTTCCCGCAGCGGCAGCTCGTTTGTCGCAGATCGGCAGGAGGAGCTCCTCTCCATGCTCTTCTGGTCCCTTCCCTTCTGGTTCTTTTTCGAGGCGTGCAACCTCGTGCTTCAGAACTGGTACTACGTCTTTGGTCTCCGAAGCCGCTGGGCGAGCGCCGGAATGGCGGCTCTGGCTTACGCGACCGTCCTGCCCGCGTGCCTCTTCCATGCGGAGCTGCTCGAGGCGTGGGGAGTCTGGAAGGAGAAGACCTGCCGGCGACTGCCAGTTCGGGCCGGTTTGCTCGCCGGAGTCGGCGCGGGCGGGCTCTTATGCGCCGCGCTGCCGCTTCTCTTTCCCCGCGCCGCCTTTGCACTCATCTGGTTTGCCCCGATCGGCCTGGAAGCGGCCAACTTCCGCAGAGGCTCGCCCTCGCTCCTGCGCGATCTCGAGCAAGGCCGCTGCGGACGGCTGCTGCGGCTGCTCGTCGCGGGCCTCTGGGCCGGCGCCGTCTGGGAAATGGTCAACTCCGTGGCGCGCTGCAAGTGGATCTACACGGTGCCCGGTTTCGAAGGATCCAAGCTCTTCGAAATGCCCCTGGCGGGCTTTCTCGGCTTTCCGATTCTGGCGGTGGGGGCGTTCAGTGTCTTCTCGTTCGTCCGCAGTCTTCCGGCGGAAGGATGGCTGCGCGTCGCGGCGCTGGTAGCCGTCGCCTTTTCCGCCACCGTCGAGCTCGGGGTAGAGCGGCAGACGGTGCGATCCCGGCGGCCTCTCCTGTCGGAGCTCGAGGGCCTGGATGCCGCCGCGGTCGAGCGGCTTCGACGAAGCGGCTGGCGTCAAGACCGTGGCAGATCTGGCGCGACAGGAACCCGCGGCGCTGTCGCAGCGTCTCGTGACACCCGCGCGCGAGCGCGGGCAGGACCCGCCGCGGGCGGCGGAAGTGCGGGTGTGGGTGTACGCGGCGCAGACCTCAGGCGGCCGGCCCGCGCGATAGCGGGGCCGGACGCTTCGAGCTCCCTTCTCGTCACCCAGTCAACTCTCTTTTTGTTAGCCTTCGCCCATGAAGAAATTGCTCTCCGTAGCCACCGTACTTTTGATCGTCGCTCTGGTCTCCGCTCAGGCGCCTCCCGCCCCAGCGTCGGCTTTCGGCACGGATCCGGCCTTCGCGAGGTTCGTCGACGACTACTTCGATTCGCGGTTCGCCAGCCGGCCGACGGAAGGGACCTCGGCCGGTTTTCACCAGTACGACGCGAGGATGCCCGACCTCTCCCGGGCGGCCATCGCGAAGCGCATCGGAGAGCTCAAGAGTCTGCTCACACGCCTCCAGGCTTTTGACCGCGGGAAGCTTCCTTTCGACGATGCGATCGACGCGGCGGCGATCGAGGGACAGATCCGGTCGGCCCTGCTCGACCTCGAGACGTTGCGCATGTGGGAAAAGAACCCGATGCAGTATGCCGGCCTGGCGGGGTTTGCCGTTTACGACTTGATGAAGCGGGACTTTGCGCCGGCACCGGAGCGCCTGCGCTCGGCTGTCGCTCGGATCCGAGCCGTCCCCGCGATCTGCGAGGCGGGCAAGGCGAATGTTGGGAACCCGCCGAAGGAGTTCACGGAGGCCAACACGAAGGCCGTGGCCGCCGTGGGCGATTTCGCCGCGTGGCTCGAGAAAGACCTCGCTCCGCGCTCCAACGGCCGATACGCGATCGGCGAGGCAAACTTCGCGGCCAAGCTTCGCTACGACGACATGATCGAGATTCCGCTCTCGGAGGTCCTCGCGAGAGGAGAGGCGAACCTGGCGAAGGACCACGCCCGCTTCGTCGAGACCGCCCGGAAGATCGACCCCTCCAAAACGCCGGCGGAGGTCATGAAGTCGCTTTCGGACGAGCACCCGACGGCGGAGGGACTGATTCAGTCGGTCGCCGCCAGCCTCGAGTCGGCCCGGCAGTTTCTCGTCGACAAGGAGATCGTCACGATTCCCTCGGAGGTGCGCCCGAAGGTTGCGGAGACGCCTCCCTTCGCGCGCATCGGCAGCTTCGCGTCCATGGACACGCCGGGCGCTTACGAAACCAAGGCGACCGAGGCGTACTACTACGTGACGCCCGTCGAAAAAGACTGGGACGCCAAACATCAGGAAGAGCATCTGCGGCTCTACAACCCTTACGTCGTCTCGATGATCAACGTCCACGAAGCGTGGCCTGGTCACTACCTGCAGTTTCTCTACGGCAAGCGTTTTCCCACCAAGACCCGCAAGCTCATCTTCTGCGGCACCAACGCCGAGGGGTGGGCGCATTACACCGAGCAGATGATGGTGGACCAGGGCTTCGGCGGCGGCAATCCGAAGATCCGCCTCGCGCAGCTTCAGGAGGCGCTGCTGCGCGACTGCCGCTACGTGGTCGGCATCAAGCTCCACACACAGGGGATGACCGTGGACGAGGGAGCGAAGGTCTTCGTCGAGAAGGGCTTCCAGGAGTCGGCCAATGCCTTCGAGGAAGCGCGGCGCGGCGCCTACAATCCCACGTACCTCTACTACACGCTGGGCAAGCTCGAAATCCAGAAGCTGCGCGACGAGTACATGCAGAAGAAGAAAGCGAGCCTGAAGCAGTTTCACGACGCCTTCGTCGCTCAAGGCGGTTTGCCGATTCCTCTGCTGCGCAAGATCCTGCTGCGGTAGGTCGAGATGACGACGCCGAAACACGCCATCGTCCGGCCGCCCGGCGGGTCGTACGCCGAGGCGTTGACGCGGCTTGAGCCTGCTCCGCCGATCGACCTGGATCTGGCGCGGCGGCAACACAAGGGTTACGTCGCCACCCTGCGTCATTTGGGGCTCGACGTGACGGAGCTTTCGGCCGACGACCAGCATCCGGACGCGGTTTTCGTTCAAGACCGAATCTGTGTCTTAGACGGCCGCGCCATCGTCGGGCCGTCGGCGGTCGCGTCGCGCCGGGGAGAGGCGGAGGCGCTCATCGAGGTGCTCGGGCGCTCGCACCCGATCGTCGAGCTGCCGCCTCCGGCCTGCCTCGACTGGGGAGACGCATTGATCACCGAGGACGCTCTCTTTATCGGCCTGTCGGAGCGCTCCAACCAGGCGGCGGTGGATCAACTTCGCGAGATCCTCGCGCCGGCTCGCAGGGTGGAGGGTGTTCCTCTGCCTTCGGAGCTTCTTCACCTCTTGAGCGGGTGTGCCTATCTGGGCGACCGTGCGCTGCTTACCGTAAATTCTCTCGAGGAGTTCGCACGGTCGAACGGATTCCGCGTCGTGCGCGTCTCGGAGAGGGAGCCGCTGGCCGCAAACGTTCTCGCCCTCGGCAGCCAAGCGATCGTCCCCGCCGGCTATCCCGAGACGACTGCCCGAATCGAGCAAGCCGGTTTTCGGGTGCAGCGCATCTCCGTCGGCGAGTTCGAGAAGCGCGACGGCGGCGTGACGTGCCTGTCGGTTCTCTTTTGAATCCTCCGCGGCCGTAGAATCTGGGCGACGCCCCATGACGCTCGCGGCCGGCACTCGTCTCGGCCCCTACGAAGTTCTCTCGCCTCTCGGGGCCGGGGGGATGGGCGAAGTGTATCGGGCGCGGGACACGCGGCTCGGGCGCGAGGTCGCGTTGAAGGTCCTTCCCCGGGAGCTTTCGGGCGATCGCGACCGTCTCGCGCGATTCGAGCAGGAGGCGCGCTCCGCCTCCGCCTTGAACCATCCGAACATCGTGACCGTCCACGACATCGGACAGCTCGAAGAGACGCCTTTCATCGCGATGGAGCTCGTCGAGGGAAAGACGCTGCGAGAGCTGTCCGCCTCGGAGCCGCTGCCGATGCGCAAGCTCTTGAGTATCGCGCCGCAGATCGCCGACGGTCTTGCCAAGGCGCACGCCGCGGGGATCGTCCACCGGGACCTGAAGCCCGAGAACCTGATGGTCTCCAAAGACGGCTTCGTCAAGATCCTCGACTTCGGCCTGGCCAAGCTCGTGGCGCCCGAGTCGGGCGGGGTGTCGGCCATGCCCACCTTGGCAAAGCCCGAGACCCATCCCGGCACGGTGATGGGGACGGTTGCCTACATGTCGCCGGAGCAGGCGAGCGGACAGCCGTTGGACTTTCGGACCGACCAGTTCTCCCTGGGCTCGATCCTCTACGAGCTGGTCACGGGCAGCCGCCCCTTTGAGGGAAAGACCGGACCGGAAACCCTGGCCGCGATCATTCGACAGGAGCCGACGCCGATCGGAGAGCTTGTGCCCGCGACACCGCCGCCGCTTCGCTGGATCATCGAACGGTGCCTGGCGAAGGATCCCGAGGAACGCTATTCCTCCACCCGCGACCTGTCCCGCGACTTGTCCTCGTTGCGGGATCACCTCTCGGAGGCGAGCGCCGCGAGCGTGGCAACTCCGATGGCGAGACGCCGCGGAATTCTGGCCGCCGCTGGCTGGGCCTTGCTCGCGGCGGTCCTGGCAGGTTTGGTCGCATTCTTCCTTGGACGAAACAGCATCGAGAGCCCGCACCCTGCCTTCCGAAGGCTGACGTTCCGCCGCGGCCATGTCTTCTCGGCGCGCTTTGCCCCGGACGGCCAGACAGTCGTCTACGGCGCGTCCTGGAACGGCATGCCCGTGCAGCTCTTCTCCACTCGCCCTGGCAGCCCCGAATCCCTTCCGTTCTCCCTTCCGAGCGCCGACGTCCTCTCGATCTCTTCCTCGGGAGAGCTGGCCCTCTGCCTCGGCCGCCACTTCATAGATAGCTGGGAAAGCATCGGAACGCTCGCCCAGGTGCCGATCTCGGGCAGCGCGCCGCGGGAAGTCCTCGAGAACGTCCTTGCAGCCGACTGGGCGCCGGACGGACTCAACCTGGCTGTGGTCCGCCTGGTCGGAACGCGAATGAGCCTGGAGTTCCCCGTGGGGAACCGGCTCTACGAAACCTCTGGCTGGATCAGCCACCCCCGCGTCTCGCCTGCAGGGGATGCGGTTGCTTTCATCGACCATCCGCTTCGAGGAGACGACGCCGGGATCCTGGCCCTGGTTGACCGGGCCGGCATAAAAAAGGCCCTTTCGGAGTCCTGGACCAGCGTGCAGGGCGTCGCGTGGTCTCCTGGCGGCAAGGAGATCTGGTTCACCGCGACGCCCTTTGGGAACATGGGCCGCCGAGCGCTCTATGGTGTCACCGCTGCGGGCCGCAGGAGGGTGATCGAGGAGTCCGCCGGCACCTTACACGACGTTGCGCGGGATGGCCGTGTCCTGCTGGCGCGCGACAGCGTGCGGGGCCGCATGATCGTTCTGCCGCCGGGCGAAACGCGTGAGCGCGACCTCTCCTGGCTCGACGGCACGATGCCGGTGAATATATCGACGGACGGGACGACACTTCTTTTCTTCGAAGCGATAGAGGGTGGGGGAGGCACGGGCACTGTCTACGTGCGCAAGAGCAATGGTTTGCCGCCGGTGCGCATCGGCGAGGGCTACGCGCTCGCCCTCTCACCCGACAAGAGGTCGGCCCTGGCGACTCCGCAGAGTTTCTCTCAACTGACCCTGCTGCCGACCGGCGTCGGGCAGGCCAGGCGGCTGGAGCGCGGTCCGATCGAGAGCTATCAATCGGCGAGCTTCCTTCCCGATGGCAAACGAATCCTTTTCGCGGGAAGCGAGCGGGGCCGCCGCGCGCGACTGTACGTTCAGGACCTGGCGGGCGGAGCTCCCCGGCCGGTGTCGGCCGAAGGCGCCGGAGCCGGTTTCCACGGAGTCGTCGTATCTCCGGATGGCAGATTTGCTACGGGCCCAGCGCCGGGCTCCGGGTTCGCGCGCTATCCGTTGGAGGGGGGTTCTCCGTTGCCGATCGAGGGCCTCGCGGAAGGTGAAGTTCCGGTGCAGTGGAGTGCTGACGGCCGGTCGCTCTTTGTCTACCGGATCGCAGACGTGCCGGCGCGGATCTTTCGGCTGGATCTCTCGACCGGACGCCGGGAGCTCTGGAAGGAATTGATACCGCCTGATCTGGCCGGGACCAGCGACATCGGGAATGTCCAGATCACGCCGGACGGAAAGGCCTACGCTTACTACTACGGTCAGATTCTCTCGGATCTGTATCTGGTCGAAGGGCTCAAGTGATTTTGGATTTCGGATTGAGCGAGACGTGACGCTCGCGGCCGGCACCCGTCTCGGCCCCTACGAAGTTCTCTCGCCTCTCGGTGCCGGCGGGATGGGCGAAGTGTATCGGGCGCAGGACACGCGGCTCGGCCGAGAGGTCGCGGTGAAAGTCCTGCCTCGGGAGCTCTCCGGGAATCAGGACCGACTCGCCCGCTTTGAGGGCGAGGCGCGGTCGGCGTCGGCCTTGAACCACCCGAACATCGTCGCGATTTACGACGTCGGCGAGTCCGCCGCGGGACCCTATATCGCGATGGAGCTCGTCCTCGGCTCGACCCTGCGCGAGCTCCTCGCCGAGGGTTCGCTACCGGTCAAGAGGCTGCTGCAGGTCGCCGCGCAGGCGAGCGACGGCCTCTCTCGCGCGCACGCCGCGGGCATCGTTCACCGGGACCTGAAGCCCGAGAACCTCATGGTCGGCAAAGACGGCTTCGTCAAGATCCTCGACTTCGGCCTTGCAAAACTCGTTGAGCCCGACTCCGAGAACGCCTCGTCTGTCCAGACGGCTGTGCAGCGCACGCAGCCGGGCGCCGTCGTCGGCACCGCCGGCTACATGTCTCCCGAGCAGGCTGCCGGAAACCCGGTCGATTTCCGCTCCGACCAGTTCTCTTTCGGCTCGATCCTTTACGAGATGGCGACGGGCCGGAGCCCGTTCTCGAGAGCCACCGCCGCGGAGACGATCGTGGCGATCTTGCGCGAGGAGCCCGAGCCGATCGGCTCTGCGAGCCCGCAATTTCCGGTACCGCTGCGCTGGATCGTCGAGCGATGCCTCTCCAAGGATCCCGAGGAACGCTACGCCTCGACGCGCGACCTGGCTCGGGATCTCGCAACATTGAGCGACCGCCTGTCGGACTCAGGCGTGGCTCTCGCGGCCGGTCCGCTGGTCGTGCCTCGGACGCGCCGCTTCCTGCCATGGGCGCTCGCGGCCACGGCCGTCGTAGCGCTCGCCGCCGTCCTGGCTTGGCCGCGGGTGCCGCGCGGGGCCACGGACGGACGGTTGCTGCGTTTCTCCGTTGCGATTCCGCGAGGCACCTCGTTCCAATCGAGCGAGATCTTTGCCAACAGCGCGATCTCGCCGGACGGGACCCGACTGGTCGTTCGCGGCCGCCGGCATGGGCGTTCTTTCCTCTATGTTCAGCCGCTCGACGCGTTCGGCGCAACGCCGCTCTCCGGGACCGAGGATGCGATTTCGCCGTTCTGGTCTCCCGACGGCCGCTTCATCGGCTTTTTTGCGGGAGGCAAGCTCAAGAAGGTTTCGATTGACGGTGGGCCGCCCGCGGTGCTCTGCGACGCGCTCTCCGAAGGGACCGGAACGTGGGGTCTCGGCGCCACGATCCTTTTCGCAGAGATTGCTTCCGCCCCGGGCATATACGGCGTCGCTGCCGACGGGGGCGAACGTCGTCGCATGACGCGACCCAGCCCGGCGCATCCGGGAGAGGTCCATCTCTGGCCCCACTTCCTGCCCGAAGGTCATCACTTCCTGTTCGTTGCGGTCATGCCGGGCCGCGACGGTATGGGTCACGAGGTCCGAGCGGGAGAATTGGGCTCGGACCGGACTTCCATTGTCGGACCGATCGACTCGCGCGTCGAATACGCCGTCCCGGGATATCTGCTTTTCGTGCGGGAGGGCTCGCTGCTCGCCCAGCCCTTCGACGCGGCTTCCGCGCGTCTTTCGGGTGAAGCTTGGCCGCTGGTGGATCGGCTCTACTACTTCTATGGTCCGGCCAATGCAGGCTTTTCCGCTTCACAAACCGGAACGATTGCATATGAGGCGGGACGCCGGTCTTCAAGGCTCGCGTGGTACGACCGGGGCGGGCTGGCGGTGGATGTTATGGATCGGCGGACCGGAACCTCGGACGTCTGGGTCTACGAGCTCGAGCGCAACGTCCCGACGCGGTTGACGCTCGGGCCGTCGGAGGACAAGGATCCGGTCTGGTCGCCCGACGGCCGTCACATTGCCTTTCGATCCGACCGGCACGGCCCGCCGAACCTTTACGAGGTCGATGTCGGTTCGCCGGGCGGCGAGAAGCCGCTGCTGCAGTTGCCCGGCGCGCAGAGAGCGGAGGATTGGTCATCCGACGGGAGGTTCCTCGCGTACACCGAGAGCAGCCGGAAGACGGCGGAGGACATCTGGCTGCTGCCGCTCGAGGGCCTACGCAAGCCTGTCCCGTTTGCCCAGACGGGGTTCGACGAGGCGGAGCCGCGCTTCTCGCCGGATGGCCGTTGGATCGCCTACACGTCCGACGAGTCAGGGGACACAGAGATCTACGTCGCACTCCGCCAGGGCTCCAGCCAGCGGACTCGCGTCTCCACAGGTGGCGGCCACACGCCGCGCTGGCGTCGAGACGGCCGCGAGCTCTTCTACCTGACCACGGACGACCGGTTGATGGCCGTGCCGCTGCGCCTCGGTGCGATGGTCGAGGCAGGCGCGCCGGTGCAGCTCTTTCGCTTCGAGTCGGGCGTCTTCGACTATGACGTCTCTGCTTCCGGCGGCCGGTTCATCGCCTCGACACCGATCGTCGCCACGGGCGACTCGCCACTGCGCGTCATCGTCGGTTGGCCCTCGCTCGTCCGGAAGGCTGGTTCGTAGCTCGTCCGGTGGAACGGAGCAACCCATGAGCGCCTGAAGCCATATTTATGGCAATATGGTTAAACATATGAAGACGACGATCGAGCTCCCGGACGAGCTGATGGTGGCCGCCAAGAAGAGGGCCGCCGAGTCTCGGACGACTCTGCGCGCTCTCTTCGAACGGGGGCTGCGCCGGGAGCTGGCCGGGCCCGCCGGATGGGGGCGCCGCCGCGCGAAGCGCATCCGCTGGGTGACGGCTCGGGGAGGTCTGCCGCCCGGCCTCAATGTCGCCGACCGGGCTCGAATGCACGAGTGGATCCGCGGCCATCGATGATCGCAATCGACACCAACCTGCTGATCTACGCTCACCGCGCCGCCCTGCCCGAGCACCGCGAGGCGCGGGAGGCCATCGAGGCGGCCAGCCGCGATCCCCGCGGCTGGGGCATCACCCTGCCGAGCATCGCAGAATTCTGGGGCGTCGTGACGCATCCGGCTTCGAGCGGCGGCGCGTCGACGCCGCGTCAGGCGCAAGGCTTCTTGCGCGAGCTGATCGTCGAAGCGGGTGCGAGGCTCTGGATGCCGCGGGAAGGATTCTGGGAACGGCTCGTAGAGCTCGCCCGGGAGCTGCGCGTCGCAGGGCCGAGGGTCTTCGACCTGCAGATCGCCCTCACGGCAGTCGAAAACGGCGCAGTCGAGATCTGGACGCACGACAGGCAGTTCGTTGCGTTTCCCGGTGTGCGCGTGAGGGATCCCCTCTCGTGACTCTCGCGGTGGGCAGTCGCCTTGGTCCGTACGAGATCCTCGCGTTGATCGGCGCGGGAGGCATGGGCGAGGTGTATCGGGCGAAGGATCCTCGCCTGGGCCGCGACGTTGCCATCAAAGTGCTGCCGACGTCCTTCTCGGCTGATCCGGATCGGCTGCGCCGCTTCGAGCAGGAGGCCCGGGCGGCGGGGATCCTGAACCACCCGAACATCACGGCGGTTCACGACATCGGCACGCATGAGGGCGCTCCTTACGTTGTCCAGGAGCTGCTCGAGGGCGAGACCCTTCGCGCGGAGCTTGCGGGAGGGAAGCTTTCGACCCGCCGGGCGGTCGACTATGCGTTGCAGGTCGCCCACGGCCTGGCCGCGGCTCACGAGAAGGGAATCGTTCACCGGGATCTCAAGCCCGACAACCTCTTCGTCACCCGAGACGGCCGCGTAAAGATCCTGGACTTCGGGTTAGCCAAGCTCATCCACGCGGAAGAAGGCGGTCCGATCACCAGCCTCCCGACGGCAACGGCTGGCACCGAGCCGGGCGTGGTGCTGGGGACGCTCGGGTACATGTCGCCCGAGCAATTGCGGGGAATGCCGGCCGATGCGCGCTCCGACATCTTCGCCTTTGGAGCGATCCTCTACGAGATGCTTTCGGGCAGCCGCGCGTTTCGCGGGGGCTCGGCCGCGGACACGATGTCGGCGATCCTGAGAGAGGATCCCCCGGATCTCTCTGTCACCGGCCAGAACATTCCGCCGGCACTCGAGCGGATCGTGCGGCACTGTTTGGAGAAGAACTCCGAGCGCCGATTCCGCTCCGCTTACGACCTGGCCTTCGCCCTCGAGACGATCTCGGGCGTGTCGACACCGGCGCTGCAGGCGCCAGCCACCGCGCGAGAGCGACGACCGAACTGGATGCTCGGCCTCGGAGGCCTCGCTCTGCTTCTTGGCGTCGGAGTGGCGACGTTTCTCGCGGGCCGGCGCGCCGGCCTACCGGCAGCAGCCGATCTTTCGCGCGGCGTTTGGTCCCGACGGCCGAACGATCGTCTTCAGCACGGCTCCCGAGGGGAATACGCCGGAGCTTTTCACGCTCACTCCCGACTATCCGGAGCCGCGCCCGCTCGGCGTGCCCGGCGCGCATCTGCTGTCGGTCTCTTCGAAGGGTGAGCTCGCGGTGCTGATCCGGCCGCGCTTCATCCATCAGCGACTGTTCCTCGGGACGCTCGCGCGGATGCCGCTCGGCGGCGGGGCGCCGCGGGAAGTTCTCGAGGACGTGCGGGAAGCCGACTGGTCGCCCGACGGCGAGGCTCTCGCGATCATCCGCGAGTTGAACGGCAAGGATCGGCTGGAGTTCCCGGTGGGGAAGGTCCTCTGCGAGACCGGGGGTTACTTCAGCGACCTCCGGTTCTCGCCCGCCGGAGATCGGATCGCGTTCTTCGAGCACCCGTTCAAATGGGACGATCGCGGCGGCGTGGCGGTGATCGACCTGAAGGGAAAGAAGACAACCCTGGCGGATGGCTACTGGGGGGAAGAGGGGATCGCCTGGTCGCCCGACGGAAAGGAAGTTCTCTTCTCCGCCGGCCCGGGCTGGACGTCCTTCGACATCCACGCCGTTGCGGTTTCGGGCCGGAAGCGGATCGCGTTACGGAGCGTCGGGGGTCTGACGATCCAGGACATCTCGCGCCAGGGGCGCTGGCTCGCCACACGGGACAACCACTTTTTGCAGTTGATGGTCATGTCCCCCGGAGGGAAGACGGAGCGGGATCTCTCGTGGCTCGACAATTCCATGACAAGACATCTTTCCGCCGACGGCCGGACGATGCTCTTCACCGAATTCAGCGGAGCCTTTGGAAACAACTACGCCGTCGCCCTGCGGAAAACAGACGGATCGCCGGTCGTTCGTCTGGGCGAGGGATGGGCCGGCGATCTTTCGCCGAACGGCCGATGGGCCCTGGCAGTCATCCCGACAGCGCCCGACCAGCTCATGCTCTATCCCACGGGCCCGGGAGAGCCGCGCCGTCTCGAAACCGGCGGCATTCACGGCTACAACTCGGCGCGATGGTTTCCCGACGGCCGCAGGATCCTGGTGTGCGGCAGCGAGGCGCAGCGCGCCTCGCGCTGCTACGCGCAGGATGTCGCCGGCGGCAAGCCGCGACCGGTCACGGCCGACGGCGCCCACGAGGGGTTCGTTTCCCCCGACGGCAGTTTTTTTCTCGTCCAGGGGAGCCGGGATGAGTACCAGCTCTACCCGTCTGCAGGGGGAGAGCCGCGCCCCGTGTCCTCTCTGGCACCGGACGACGTGGTGCTTCGCTGGACTGCCGACAGCCGCGAAGTCCTCTCCTTTCATTGGTCCGAGGTGCCCGCCCGCGTGGAGCGCGTGGATCTCGCCACCGGGCGCCGCCAGCTCGTTCGGCGCTTCGCTCCCCCGAATCTCGCCGGTGTGCTTCGGATCATTGGTGCCGCCGTCGCGGGCGACGACAACGTCTATGCATACTCCGCGTTCGGCTACAGATCCGACCTCTTCCTGGCGGACGTCGCGCGATGACTCTCCTCCTTCGCGCTCCGCGCTATGGTGTCGTGCGGAATTTCGGCTGGCTCGTTCTCGGAGCCTTGCTGGCGTCTTCCGGTGCTGCAGCGGCCCGTGCCGCTGACAGGCCTGTTTTTTCGGTCGGCACCGCCTCCGCCGCCCGAGGCCAGAAGGCCTTCGGCGCGATCGAAGTGTCAGTGGGCGTGGACGCCGGCACACGCATCGCCGTTGCCGTGGTCCACGGGGCGAAGTCCGGCCCGGTGCTCGCTCTGGTCTCCGGCGCCCACGGCACCGAGTACGCCTCGATCGTGGCGGTCTCGAAGCTCGTCCAGGCGCTCGATCCCGCGCAGGTCTCGGGCACGGTCATTCTGGTTCCGCTCGTCAATGTCGCCTCCTTCGAGCAGAAGGTGCCGCACGTCAACCCGGTGGACGGCAAGAGCATGAACCGCTTCTATCCGGGCAAGGCCGACGGAACGCAGACCGAGCGAGCCCTGTTTCTCATCACGCGAGAGGTGGTCGAGAAGTGCGATCACCTGATCGACCTGCACGGCGGAGATCTCGACGAAGACCTGCGCCCCTACAGCTACTGGGTGAAGACGGGCAACGCGAAGCAGGACGCAACCTCGCGCGGCATGGTGCTCGCCTTCGGCCTCGACCACATCATCATTTCGGCCGACCGCCCGACGGATCTTTCCGCCACGCGCTATCTCGACGCGACCGCGAGCGCCCGCGGCAAGCCTTCGATCACCGTCGAAGCCGGCCGCGCCGGCACCGTCGAGCCGGACGACGTCGCGGCGCTCGTGGACGGCTGTCTCTCCGTCATGCGGTACCTCAAGATGCTGCCGGGCGCTGCGACACCGGTCGAGCACCCTGTCTGGATCGAGACGATCAAGACGGCCGCGAGCGAGGAGGCCGGTCTCTTTTATCCGAGCGTGAAGCGCGGAACCTACGTCGAGAAGGGCGGCAAACTCGGGATCGTCACGGATGCTCTCGGCCGGACGGTCTTCGAAGCGCGGGCCCCCGCGTCCGGCGTCGTCCTCTACATCTGCGCCGTGCCCTCGATGAAGAAGGGCGATACCGTCGCCAACATCGGCGTCGTCGCTGTCTCGCCGCCATGACGATCCCCACGAAATCGCCTTTCGGCTCGGAGCCTTCGGGATGGCGGAGCCGGTTTTCCTGTAGTCTGACGGCCACGTTTTGAGCCTTTCCACCGGTTCGCGCCTCGGCCCTTACGAGATCCTCGCCCCGCGTGGCGCGGGGGGCATGGGAGAGGTGTATCGGGCGAAGGATCCTCGCCTGGGGCGGGACGTCGCCATCAAGGTGCTGCCGGCGTCCTGTTCGGCCGACCCGGATCGCCTGCGTCG
>WNGB01027856.1_pt1 | contig 13906 bp, 16 predicted proteins | sample 5400681 | NCBI WGS metagenome assembly WNGB01 (sample SAMN13153367, study PRJNA577476) | soil metagenome | isolation source: 115 cm soil or saprolite under grassland replicate 2 | place: USA:California | collected 2016-06-15 | reverse complement strand
CCTTCGCAGTCGCCGCCTCACCCTCGCCGACCGACGGGCCGACCGGGAACGGAAGCTGAACCGTCTCGATGATGTGGTCGAAGAGCAGCTGGCGCTTCGCCGATTTCAGCTCCTTCGAGTCCTGCTCCGCGTCGGTCAGGGTTCGCAGGTTGGTCTCGAACTGCTCGCGCACCGGCTGCAACACCAGCTGAAGGCGCGTCTGCTCGAGCACCGCCGCGAGGCTCATCTTGCGCTGCACCTGCCGGAGGACGTCCTCCTCGGTCGAGTCCATGCTCAGCTGGCCCAGCGCCTCTTCGATGACGGCGTCGGCCGCACGCAGGCCCTCGGCGCTGATCCGCTCGCGGATCTTGTCGCCGAACTCCCGCTCCACCTCTTCCGTCACGTTGGAATCGAGCCACTTTGCCTTGCCGGCCTGGCGCTGGAGATCGACCTGTGCCTCGCACAGCTTCTTGACCTCCGAGTGCGCGAGGTCGAGCGCCTCGAGCAGTCTTTCCTCGGTGACCTGGTTCGCGCCTGCCTCGACCATCGTGAGCGCATCTGGAGTGCCGACGACGATCAGGTCGAGTTCCTTGTGCTCCTCCACCTCGGGCAGCGTGGGGTTAACGACGAGCTCGCCGTCGATGATCGCGACCCTCACTGCCCCGACCGGGCCGAGAAACGGCATCGGCGAGAGCATCAGCGCCGCGGAAGCACCGTTGATGCAGAGAATGTCGTGCGCGGTGACCAGGTCGGCGCTCAGCACCGTGCAGATCACCTGCGTCTCGTTCTTGTAGCCCTTCGGCCAGAGCGGCCGAATCGGGCGGTCGATCATGCGCGCGGTCAGAATCGCTCGCTCGGTCGGACGGCCCTCGCGCTTGAAGAAGCCGCCGGGGATCTTCCCGGCCGCGTACATGCGCTCTTCGACGTCGACCGTGAGCGGGAAGAAGTCCGCACCCTCGCGCGGCTCCATCCGCCCCTGCGCCGTCGACAGGACCAGGGTCTCGCCGGAGCGAACGACGACGGCGCCGTCGGCCTGCTTCGCGAGTTTCCCGGTCTCGAATGTGATTTCGCGCCCGCCGACGGTCACGCTCACGCTGACCTCGGCCCGGCGCTCGGTGGCAATAGCCATATGTCCTCCACTTTGCTTGAGAGAGTGGGGACTCGAGTCAGCGTCGAAGCCGGCGCTCGCTCGAATCTCCACTCTCGTGGTCGAGCTAGCGCCTCAGCCCCAGCTCCTTGATGAGGGCGCGATAGCCCTCGAGATCGTGCTTCTGGAGATACGTCAGGAACCGGCGGCGGCGGCCGACGAGCTTCAGCAGGCCCCGCCGCGAGTAGTGGTCCTTCGGATGGGCGCGTAGATGCTCGGTGAGGTCGTTGATCCGCTGCGTCAGCAGCGCGACCTGAACCTTGGTCGAGCCCGTGTCGGCCTCGGCCGCACCGTGCTTGCGCACGATCTCCAGTTTCACTTCCTTCGTAAGACCCATTCGTCTCCTTTGTCTCGTCAGTCCCAGCAATCCGCCGGAAGCAGGCGGAAAGCCGCGGCTGCGGTCGGGGGACAGGGTAGCAACGATCTATTTGAGCAGGAGCTTGCCGATCCGCCGCTGCGCGATCAGGAGGCCGCACAGGCCCAAGGCGACCAGATAGGCGACGTCAATGACCTGGGCCCAACCGACCGTCCCCAGGTTCAGTGCACGCAGGAGCTGGATCGCGTGGTAGAGCGGCGAAAAGCGGACGACCCACTGGATCGCCTCCGGATACGTGGAGATCGGGAAGAAGGTCGCGGAGAAGAGGAACAGCGGGAGCTGGACCAGCGCGATCAGCTCGAAGTCCTGCCAGGTCCGCATGAACGTGGTGGCGGCGACGCCGATCCCCGCGAAGGCGAAGCCGATCAGGACGGCGCCGGGGAGCGCGAGCAATCCCCAGGCCGACTCGATCAGCCCGAGGGAGCCCGCGACGACCATGAACGAGATCGCGTACAGAAAGCCTCGAAAGAGTGCCCAGGCCGTCTCGCCGACCGCGACGTCCACCGGGCCGACCGGCGTCGAGAGCACCGCGTCGTACACCTTGGCGTACTTCATCTTCCAGAACACGTTCGACGCGTCGTAGACCGCGCCGTTCATCGCCGCCGATGCGAGCAGCGCCGGCGCGACGAAGCTGGAGTAGTCGACGAGGCGACCGCCCGGGCCGGGGACCTTGCCGACGAAGTGCCCGAGTCCGATCCCCATCGAGAAGAGGTAGAAGAGCGGCTCGAACACGCCCGAGAAGATGATCATCCACGAGCGGCGGTAGACCATCAGATTGCGTTCGAACAGCAGCCGACCTCTGCTACCGGCGATCGCGGCAGCGGTCACTTGAGCAACCTTTGCGTGTAGGTGCGCTCGGCCCAGATGAGCCCCGCGACGACGAACACGAGCAGGTAGCCAACGTGCCCGAGCGTCGGCAACGGACGGAACGTTCCCAGTATGCCAGCCACTCGAGCGGTAGTGGCAGGCGCGAGACCGGAAAGAACGTGCCCGAGAAGAGGAACATCGGGAAGACCACGAATCTGTTTACGGGAACGAACGCAGCGTCCGACTCCCGCGTCGCCGCATAGGCCGCAAAGGGTGTGGTGAAGGCCGCACCGAGCAGCACCGTGGCGGGAAGCGCCAGGATGCCGAGCGGCGAATTCACTCCACCGAAGGCGGCAATGACGGCCAGGTAGACCGCGCTGGTCGAGGCGACTCTCGCGGTCATCCAGAGCTGATGGCCGAGAACGATGTCGCGAGGGCCGAGGGGCGTTGCGAGCATGGCGAAGTACTGCCGCGTCCACTTGAACGAGCCCATCACCGGCCAGGACGCCTCGCCTGTGGCGATCGTCATCGCAGTGGCGGCGAGTATCCCCGGTGCGACGAAGTCGAGATAGTCGACTCCGAGAGGCTGACCGGCCGATTTGTTGACGAGCGATCCGAGTCCGACGCCGAGGGCGCCCAGGTACAGGACCGGATTGACGACACTGGTGATGGCCGAGCCACGCCAGACACGCCGGTACTGCATGGCCCAGTACTCGAAGACGCGAAGCGGGAGCGCGAACGCGGTCAATCGTCCACCAGGGTGCGCCCCGTCAGGTGGAGGAAGACGTCCTCGAGGGTAGAGCGGCGGACGAGCACGCTGTCCGGCTGCAAACCAAGATCGTGAATTCGGGAGGCCGTGGCGTCGCCGTCGTCCGTGTAGAGCAACAGCCGGTCGGGAAGCGCTTCGAGGCGGCGCGCGAGTCCGTCGACCCGCGCCGCAAGCTCGGCTGCGACTTCTTCCGGTCGCTTCTCTTCACGGAAGCGCAACTCGACGACCTCCCGGGTCGAGTAGCGCTGAATCAGCTCCCGGGGCGAGCCCTCGGCCGCGATCTTGCCCTTGTCCATCACGACGAGGCGATCGCAGAGCTGCTCGGCCTCGTCCATGTAGTGGGTCGTCAGGATGAGTGTCACGCCGCGCTGCTTGAGCCGAAAGAGCCGGTCCCAGACGGTGTGGCGCGCCTGCGGGTCAAGCCCGGTCGTGGGCTCGTCGAGCAGCAGGACGCTCGGCTCGTTGACGAGCGAGCGAGCGATCGTCAGCCGGCGCTTCATCCCACCGGAGAGCGGCTCGACCTTGTCGTCCGCTCGCTCGTTGAGCTGGACGAACTCGAGCAGTTCGTCGGCGCGCTTGCGGAGCTCCGTCCGCGACAGCCCGAAGTAGCGGCCGTAGATGATGATGTTCTCGCGGACCGTCAGCTCGAAGTCGAGCGTGTCCTGCTGCGGGACGACGCCGAGGCGCGCGCGGATCTCCGCGCCGTCGGTCACGGGATCGAGGCCGAGGATCCGAAGCGTCCCGCCGGACGGCGGCGACACACACCCGATCATCCGCATGGTCGAGGTCTTGCCGGCACCATTCGGTCCGAGGAAACCGAAGGCCTCGCCACGCTGGACGTCGAAGTCGATCCCGTCCACGGCGATGAGCGCGCCGAAGCGCTTGACGAGCCCGCGGGCGTGCGCGAGCGGCAGCTGTGCGGCTGCTTCCATCAGCTTGCAACCTATCGGGCGCACCCGCAGGGGGAGAAAGCGGAGTAGCTTCTCGACGATGCAGGCGGCTGTGGCAGCGGGCCATCCCTCGACGACGGCGGCGGGAATCGAGATTCTCGAGGATGGCGGCACCGCTGCGGACGCCGCCGTCGCGGCGTCGTTCGCGTCGTGCGTCGCCGAGACGGTGATGACCGGCCTCCTCGGTGGCGGCCACGCGATCTACTTCGACGCCGCCGGCGGCCGGGCGCTCAACCTCGACTGCTTCGTCGCGGTTCCCGGCCTGGGGGTGGAAGCCCGCGAGGCTGAGCTCCTCCAGCTCGAGGTGCCGTTCGGGGCCGAGCTCGTGCACTACGCAGTCGGGCCTGCCTCGTGCGCGGTCCCGGGCGTCCCGGCGGGGCTTCGAGCACTGTGGCAGGAGCACGGACGGCTGCCGTGGGCGCGTCTCGTCGATCCTGCGATTCGCCTGGCCCGCGACGGAGTGGACTTTCCGCCGGCACATGCGGCGTGCCTGGCAATGCTCGCCCCCGTGATGACGATGAACGGGGGCGCGGAGATCTACAGCCCAGGAGGAACTCTGCTGCAGGCGGGCGACCGCCTCCACCAGCCCGGCCTCGTCGCCGCACTCGAGGCGGTCGCGGAGGAGCCCGCGTCCGTGTATTCCGGCTCGATCGCCGAAGAGCTGCTCGCACTCTGCGCCGATCGTGGGGGCCTGCTGACCCGTGAGGACCTTGCCGGGTACGCGGCGCGGTGGAGTGAGCCGGTCGAGGTGGGCTACCTGTCGGGCCGGCTCCTGACGCGGGGTGGTCTATCCCTCGTGCCGGAAACCGTTCCACGGCTGCCCCGCCTGCACGGTCTGAACGACACCGAGCGCGTGCTGGCCCTCGTGAACGTGCTGGAGTCACGGAGTACAGGCGGCGGTGACACGACGAACATCACGGTCGTCGACGCCAGAGGGAACGCGTGCGTGTTGACGACGAGTCTCGGTCTTGGCTCGGGCGACTTTCTCCCGGGGCTCGACCTCCATCTGAACAGCATGCTCGGCGAGGCCGACCTGCTGCGTGGGCGGCTCGACGCCGGCGACCGCATGGAGAGCATGCTGGCACCCACGCTTGTGCTCGACGGGGAGGGCTTGTCACTGGCCGCCGGTTCCGCCGGTGGCACACGGCTGAGGACCGCACTACTCGGCGTCGCCGCAGGAATCCTCGACGAGGGCCTCGACGCGGACGCTGCGGTGCAGCGGCCTCGCTTCCACCCCGCTCCCGACGTGGTCAACGCCGAGCCGGGAGTGGACGAAACCGCCCTCGAGGCACTCGAAGCCCGCGGATACAGCGTGCGACGCTGGCAGGCGCAACACCACTACTTCGGGGGAGTCAGTGTCGTCAGCCGGAACGGTGCGGCAGGCGATCCGCGCCGGAATGGCGCGGCCTCGAGACCTCGCTGAACGGCTGCGCAACGTCGGCCATCCACCCGACGTAGCCACATTCCGGGCAGCCCGGATTCTGCCGCGCGGTGCCCCCGCCGGACGGCTTGGCGTAGACGGCACCGCATTCGAGGCAGCGCACGCTTTCAAGGACGGTGAGGTTCGGTAGCTCGTCTTCCGGGTTAGGTGCCACGTGCTAAGAGACTCCGCAATTTGCGGAAACTTGCGAGCCGCTCGTTGCGGGAATCACGAAGGGGCCTGCTCTGCGGTTTCGTCGACCGGGACGCTGAGAGCGAGCCAGCCGACGTCCCCGCACTCGGGGCACGCAGCCCCGTCGGTCAAGTGAGCCGGTTCAAGCGGTTTGCCGTACACGACACCACATGCGAGGCACCTGACGAACTCGGAGGGCTCCAGCCCGGTTTGCATGTTCAAGTTGACGCGCGCGCGACCCGAAACTTGCGCCCTAACTCACGTGGGCGGCGTCGCCGCGCGAGCCTGCTCGACGTCCTCCGCGATCTGAGCCACGAGCTCCTCTTCGCTCTCGAAGGCACGCTCGTCACGCAGCCGCTGCCAGAGCTCGACGACCAGCCGCTTGCCATACAGGTCGCCGTCGAAGTCGAGTAGGTGGGGTTCGATGCGCCGCTCGTGCCCCCCGTAGTGCGGATTCACGCCGATCGAGATCGCCGCCCGGTGGCCGAGCGCAGCCCCGGCATAGATCCCGTAGGCCGGGACGAGCAGATTCGGAGGGACGTCGAGGTTCGCGGTCGGGAACCCAAGCGTTCCGCCTCGTTGATATCCGAGCACGACGGTCCCTTCCAGCTCGGGCGGACGGCCGAGAAGTCGTGCCGCGGCGACCACGTCTCCGGCCGTGAGCAGATCGCGGATCCGGGTTGACGAGATGTCCTCGACGATCGGCACGGTGCGTACGTCGAAGCCAAGCTCTGCGAGCAGACCAGGATCGCCCGCAGCCCTGCGGCCGAACCGGAAGTTCTCGCCGGCGGCGATCGTCCGGGCGCCGATCTTTCGGAGCAGGGACTCTGCGAAGTCGGCCGGCTCCAGCCGCGCCAACTCGGGCGTGAACTCCACGACGAGCGCTTCGTCCAGCTCCTGCTCGGTGAGTAGCTCGAGACGCCGCTCCAGGGTCGAGAGCAGCTCGACCCGATTTCCGAGCACGAGACGCGGATGCGGCCAGAACGTGACGGCCGTCGCCAGGGCGCCGGCGGAACGTGCCACTTCGAGCACCCGCTGGTGACCACGGTGGACGCCGTCGAAGCTCCCGATCGCGACGGCGCGCTCGCCCGCCGGAAGCTCTTCGGGGCGGTGGGCGACCCTCACAGCCGCGCGAGCGCCTCATCGGGCGGGATGAAGCGTTCGGGGTCAGCCTCGTCGACCAAGAACGGGCCGATCTCGGTGCGACGGAGCGTGCGGCAATGACCGCCGAGAGCGTCCGCGATCGCCCGCACGTAGGTTCCGGAGCTGACGCGGAGATCGAGCCGTACCGTGTCTCCCGTATACGCGATGACGTCGAGCGCGTCGACACGCGAACGCCGCATCGGCATATCCACAGCCACGCCGCGGCGCGCGAGCTTGTAGGCACGCTCCCCGCCGATCTTCACCGCCGAGGCGGCGGGAATCGGCAGCTCCACCTCACCGCGGAGGGCCGCGAGCCGTCGTTCCAGCTCGTCCTCCGAGGGCACGTCGACGCGTTCGATGACCTCGCCCTCGGGGTCGCCCGTCGAGGTCCGGGCGGCCAGGTCGACGTCCGTCACGTAGCGCTTGTCGAGCCCCACGAAGCATGATGCAAGCTTAGTTGCCCTGCCGGACAACAGAAGCAACAGGCCTGTCGCGAATGGGTCAAGGGTCCCCGCGTGGCCGGTGCGCGCTCCGGTCCGACGCCGGAGATCTGCCACGAGCGCGAAGGACGAGGGACCCGCGGGCTTATCGACGAGCACGATCCCGGAGGGGTCAAGCCCGCGCGGAGGCAAGAAACTCTCGGCGCACGAACTCCGTGATCTCTTCGATGGACGCCTCGCTCGAAAACCCGGCTGCCTGCCGGTGACCGCCGCCCCCCGACTTCCGCGCGATCGCGGACACATCCAGCTCGTCAACGCTCGCACGCAGGCTGACCCGTCGTGCCGGTCCGGTCTGTCGCGGCGGCTCCCGAATCAGGACAGCCATGTCCGCGCCCTCGACAGCGCGAAGAAAGTCGATGATCCCTTCGGAATAGGGCTCCGCCGCACCAACTTCAGCGAAGTCAGTGCGAAGCAGATACGAAACGACGATCCGGCCGCCTTCATAGACCTGCGCCCGTTCGAGCGCGCGCGCGAGGAGCTTCAGCTTTGCGAACTGCACGGACTCGTACACACCCTGGAAAATCCGATGGACGTCCGCGCCCGCTTCGACGAGATCCGCCGCCAGACGCAGCGCCTTCGGAGTCGTGTTCGTGTACTGAAATCGCCCTGTATCGGTGACAAGCGCGATGTAGAGGGCCTCGGCGATGTCGGGCGTGAGCTCCACGCCGAGCTCGGCGAAGAGATCACGGAGGACCTCTCCGGTCGAGGATGCATCGGGAACGATCAGATTGATCTGGCCGAAGCGACTGTTGTCGTGATGGTGATCGACGTCGATCGAAAGAGGCACCCGCCCCAGCACTTCCGGGTCCGCGATGCGGCTCTCGTTCGCGCAGTCGAGTGCGAGCAGAACTCGCTCGGCGACGTCGTCGGGCCAGCGGCGCCGCAACTCAGCGAGCGGCATGAACGCGTATTCACCTGGAAGAGGTGCATCACCATGCAGGACCATGACGGTGTCCTTGCCGAGCTGGCCCAGCGCGAGCTTGGCGGCAAGAAGGGATCCCAGCGCGTCGCCGTCGGGATTTTCGTGAGTGGTGATGACGAAGCGCTCGTGATCGCGAATCGCGTCCGCGACCGCGGTCAGGTCACTCGCTGTCGTCTGGGGCGAGCTCATCGATCAGCTTCGTCATGCGCACGCCGCGCTCGACCGACGGATCGTACTCGAAGGCCAGCTGGGGCGTTCGCTTCATTCGGAGCTCTTGCGCGAGTCGCGCCTGAAGCACGGAGTGCGCCGCCTGAAGCCCGGCAAGTGTCTCCGTCTGTTCTCGCTCCGTCCCGAGGATGGAGACGAAGACGCGCGCATGGCGGAGATCGGTGGACGTCTCAACGCCGGTCACGGTCACGAAGCCGATCCGCGGATCCTTGAGCTGCCCAACCGCCTCCGAGAGGACTTGGCGGACCGACTCGTTGACGCGACGCATGCGATGGGCCATGCGCGATATTCAACCGCCTGAACGCACTCGTCCTCGTCGCGGTCGCTCTCTGGTGCTTCGTCACTGCCCTCGCCGGGGGGTTGGTGGGCCTCGTGCTGGGCAACATCAGGCTCCCGGTGCTCGTCCTGGCCGCCTCGAGCCCGGCCGCGGGGGCGGGAGCGAACATCGGCATTTCCGCGCTGGCAGCACTCGCGGCCGCGATCGCACACATCCGTTCCGGACGGATCGACTGGGCGCTCTTCTTGTGGATGACGCCGCCATCGATCGCAGGCGCAGTTGCGGGCGGTGTGCTGTCCGGGGCGATCCCGGGAGACGCGCTGCTCCTCGCGATCGGCATCACGCTCGTCCTCTTGGAGGTTTCGTCGGCTTGATCCTCGGCGCGCTCCGGATCGGCGCACTGCTTCGGTTCGTCCGCGCAGACGCCTTCCGAGCCGTCGGCACGAACCTCGCGGTCGGCTTCTGTCTCGGCGTGGCCGGGGTGCTCGGCCACCTGACAGGCGGGGTGGACTGGACGCTCCTTGCCGTGGGAGCTGCCGCCTCGATCCCGGGCTCGCTGCTCGGCTCACGCCTCACGGGGAGACTGAACGAGCGGCAGCTCCTGCGAGCGATCGGCGCTGTCCTCGTCGTCGCCGGCGGGGCGACGATCGCCCAAGGCGTGGTCTAGTTGTAGTCCAGCGACACGACGTCGCGGTCCGCGCGGACGAGCTCGAACTCCTGGCCGGCGAGGTACCGCTCAGCCTGGTCGAGCAGCTGCTCTGCTTCACGGTACTCCCGCGCAACACACGAGAGCGTTAGCCGCGCCCGCTGCCAGAGCTCATGGTGGTCGACCTCGGCGACAGAAGCTCCGAACCGATTCTGCAGCTGGGCCTTGGCGGACTTGACGTACTTCCGCTTCCCTTTCAGCGAGCCCGCCTCGGGGAAGTGCAGCTCGACGGTGAGGATCCCGACGTAGCCCGCCCCCACGGCGCTATCGAAACCTTGGGGCTCCGCTTACGAGGTCGCGGCCGGCGCCGGCTCGTCGAGCGTCGTCCGCTCGATCTCGCGGGTCTCCGGGCGTCGTCCTTGAAGCGCTTGAGTTGAGCGATCGTGGTCTCGTGGATGACGGTGCCGTCCCGGACGAGGCGGACTTGGGCCCCGCGCCGGATCAGGCCGCTGGTGACCATGCAGCCCGCAATCGTCCCGAGCCGCGAGACCTTGAAGAGCTGACGGACCTGCGCCTCGCCGAGCGTCTCCTCCTTCTCGACCGGCTTGAGCATGCCGACGAGGGCTTGCTCGATGTCCTCGGTGAGCTGGTAGATCACGCGGTAGGTGCGGATCTCGACGCCCTCTCGTTCCGCGAGCGCCCGCGCCTCCGCGTTCGGGCGTACGTTGAAACCGACGACGGTCGCGGTCGAGGCCGAAGCGAGCATGATGTCGTTCTCGGTGATGCCGCCGACGCCCTGGTGGATGACGCTCACGCGCACCTCGGGATGCTGGATCTTCCTGAGCTCCGAAACGGCCGCCTCGACCGAGCCGACGACGTCGCCCTTGACCACGAGGTTCAGATCCTGGACGGCGCCTGCCTGCATCTGCTCGAAGAGGCCTTCGATCGAGACGCCCTTGGATGCCTGCGCGAGTTGCTCCCGGCGCAGCCGCTCTCCACGAGCATTGGCGAAGTCACGAGCGCGCCGCTCGTTTTCGACGACGCGACACAATTCGCCGGCAGGGGGCGGATGGTCGAAGCCGAGGATTTCGACAGGATCGCCGGGGTGCGCCTCCTTCACCTTGTCGCCACGGTAGTTGTAGAGGGCCCGCACCTTCCCCCAGGCGTCGCCGGCGACGACCGCGTCTCCGACTCTCAGGGTGCCACGGTGCACCAGCATCGTCGCGACCGGCCCGCGGCCCACATCGAGCCTCGACTCGATGATCGGCCCAGAGGCCTCGGCCTTCGGATTTGCCGTCATCTCGAGCTCGGCGTCTGCGACCAACAGGACCTTCTCGAGGAGATCGTCGAGGTTCTGCCCCTGTTTCGCGGAAACGTCCGAGAACTGCGTCGTCCCTCCCCACTCCTCCGGCTGCAGGCCCTCCGTCGAGAGCTCGCTGCGTACGCGGTTGGGATCGGCATCCGGAACGTCGATCTTGTTCACCGCGACGACGATCGGCACACTTGCAGCGCGCGCGTGGGAGATCGACTCCTTCGTCTGCGGCATCACGCCGTCGTCGGCGGCAACGACGAGGACCGCGATGTCCGTCACCTTGGCGCCGCGTGCGCGCATGGCGGTGAACGCCTCGTGGCCCGGAGTGTCAAGGAACGTGATCCTCCGTCCGTTGTGCTCGACCTGGTAGGCCCCGATGTGCTGCGTGATTCCGCCTGCCTCGGTCTCGACGACAGACGTTTGGCGGATTGCATCCAGCAACGTGGTCTTGCCGTGATCGACGTGGCCCATGATCGTGACCACCGGGGGACGCGGGACAAGGTCCCGCTCGCTGTCCTCATAGGCCTCCGGCTCTTCGTCCTCGTCCGCGGCGTGTTTGATCGTGAGCTCGCGCTCCGGCGCCAGCTCCGCGGCGATCAGCAGGACCTCGTCGTCGCCCAGCGTCTGGGTGATCGTCACAGCCTTCCCCAGACCCATCATGAACATGATGATCTTCGGCGCCGGAACGCCGAGCGCCTGCGAGAGGTCGCGTACCGTCACGCCCGACGGCACCGTGACAGGACCCGTCGGCGCGACCACCTCCCGAGGGGTCTTCGGGCGCGTCGCCTCCCGCTCGCGTGCCTGCGCGCGCGCGTCGCGCGGCCGCGCGGCGCCGGTGTCGATCACGACGCGGCGCTTTCTGCGTCCGGGCGCGCCCTGGCGGGGCCGCATCGGCCGGTTGGGTCTGTTGGGGCCGGATTCGTTCGCCATCAGGGAATCAAGTGTAGAGGGAGGCCAGCTCGGGTTGGACCTTCACCGTCTGCCGGAGAGTCCGGTTGAAGGCGCGTTGTGAGACGGCACGCTCGAAGCAGGACAGGCGCCGGCAGGTGTAGGCGCCGCGTCCCGGCTCGCCCACTCCGGTCACCAGCCGGCCCTCCTTCGCGACGAACCGCAGAAGCTGACGCTGCGGCGCTTTCCGACCGCAGCCGACGCAGCTCCTGATCGGCTCGGTCACGCAGCCGGCGGTCCCTCCTCGGCCTCGCCGGTCAGCTCGACCGGGATGCCGGCCGGGACCTGGCCAGGGTCTTCCCGCTCAGGATGAGCGACGTCGAGGTCGACCTCGCCCTCCGCCTCGGCGATGACCTCGGCGTCGGGGCCGTGCGTCGCCGCAACATCGGCGGGAGCTTCCGAATCGAGCGGCTCGACCTCGGCCGGCACCTCGGCGAAGCTCTCCGGACCGATGCTCTCGGCGTCGGACGGCGCTGCATCGGCCTGCGCCTCGAGCTCGGGCTCTGCTTCCGGGACGATCGGCTCGGCATCGTCGGTGTCGTGCAGGGCGAGCTCCTGGTGCCCGGGCAGACCGCAGTAGCGCGAGCCGGGTAGTGCCTCGTTCGGGCAGCGCTTGCCGTTCGCAAGCACTGCACTGCAGCGGCCGGTGATCTCCTCGCCTCCGGCACCGCCGTAGGCCGCGGCGGCCTCGGCCTGAGCGAACTCCGTGTCCGACTGGATGTCCACCTTCCAGCCCGTCAGGCGCGCGGCGAGGCGGGCATTGAGGCCCTCCTTGCCAATTGCGAGCGCCAGCTGGTCGTCCGGAACGATGACCGTCGCCTCTTTGGTGTCGTCGTCGACGAAGACTTCGCGCACGCGTGCCGGCGAGAGCGCCTTCGCGACGAACCGCGCGGGCTCGGGATTCCACGGGATGATGTCGATCTTCTCGCCGCGCAGCTCCGAGACGACCATGCGCACACGCGAGCCGCGCGGGCCGACACAGGCGCCGACCGGGTCGACGCCCTGTGCGTGCGATTCGACAGCGATCTTGGAGCGGTAGCCCGGTTCTCTGGCGACCCCTCGGATCTCGACGAGGCCATCGGCGATCTCCGGCACTTCGAGCTCGAACAGCGTCTTGATCAGCTCGGGATCGCGTCGCGACAGGATCACCTGTGGTCCCTTCGTGCCGGACCGGACTTCGGTGATGACGGCCTTGATCCGTGAACCCTGTTCGTAACGCTCACCGTCCACCTGCTCGGAGCGAGGCAGCAGCGCCTCGACCTTGCCGAGGTCGACCAGGACGTTGTTCCGGTCCCCGGCCTGCTGGACGATTCCGGTGACGACCTCGCTGACGCGGTCGACGTACTCGTCGTACATCATCGCGCGCTCGGCTTCGCGGATGCGCTGCAGGATGACCTGCTTCGCAGTCTGCGCGGCGATCCGGCCGAAGTTCTCGGGAGTGACGTCCTCGCGCTTGATCTGGTGCTCGGGAATCCCGGACCAGTCGATGTCGAGGTCATTGTCGGAGAGGAGGGTGTGCGAGCGCTCGCCGTTCTCGGCTTCGATGCGCTCGAGCTCCTCGAGAGCGCGCTCGCGCGCCTCGTCGAGCAGCCGCTCCTCGATGTCCGCGGGAAGCTCGATCGAGAAGACGCGGAAGTCCCCCTGGTCGTCGATCTCGACGGTGGCATGCCGGGATGCCCCGGCAGTCTTCTTGTACGCCGCGAGGAGAGCGTCCTCCAGGGCCGCGACGAGTGTTCCGCCCTCGATCCCCTTCTCGCGCTCGATGTCTCGGACTGCCTCGATGATCTCCTGGGTCATCTCTCTCCAACTCCCTCGATCAGATTGCCCCGGACGATCGAGTCGTACGGGATGTCCAGCGATCCGGCCTCCGTCTTCAGCGTCACGGTGCGCTCGCCGGCGGCGACGACCTCCCCCCGGACCTTCTTGCGCTCGCTGGTGCGAAGCGCCACTCGGCGCCCGACAGCATTGCGGAAGTGCGCCTCCCTCCGAACCGGGCGCTCGAGACCGGGTGAGGAGACGTCCACCGAGTACTCGCGGAGGTAGTCCCGCAATACATGTGTCACGCGCTCGCAGAGGGCGTGGTCGACGCCTTGAGCATGGTCGACGAAAACAGTGAAGCGCTCGGGGCCGGAGAGCTCGACTGCGAGCACTTCGGTACCCGGAAGCGCGCCCTCGACCTTGGGGGCGATCTCCCGCGTCAACTGCTTTTCCTTCTCATGTGTGGCGGCCATGCTCCTGTCACAAAAAATGGGCCCGCAGGCCCATTTCGCAAACTGCTCGAAATGTGGTG
>WNGB01012685.1_pt1 | contig 13909 bp, 12 predicted proteins | sample 5400681 | NCBI WGS metagenome assembly WNGB01 (sample SAMN13153367, study PRJNA577476) | soil metagenome | isolation source: 115 cm soil or saprolite under grassland replicate 2 | place: USA:California | collected 2016-06-15 | reverse complement strand
GGATAAGCAGAGGGAGATTGGGGTGGGGCAATTGAGCGAGATGCGCAGGTTATGAAGGCAGTTGTCTGCCCGAGACGAAGGGATTCTTGGGCTAGCTAGCAGCCTGTCGGAGAGAACATCCCAGCCTCCGACAGGGACGCTCCGTAGGTCGACCTATCAATACATTTGTGCGCAGTATCGGTGATCGAACGCGGCTTCCAACCACTTGCCCGTAGGCTTCGTCGCCGACTCGATTCCACGGTAGCGTCGTGGGCAAAGTCTCGTACTTGTTATCGGATTGCCACCGGCGCTCTTATCCTGTGAGCAGGGTATGCAACCGCTTCAGATTGAATGCCACACAGACCAGACACCACTCGCCCGCGGCGGCCTGCTCGCCGCGCAGCGAGAACTGCCGGAATCCCAGTACTTCTTTGATGATGCCGATCACCGGCTCGACCGTGCATTTCCGGGCGCGGTAGATGGTTTGTCCGATCACCGTCTTGAGCTTGTAGGCCATCTTCACCTTGGGGCTGGCATCCGCTGGGGGCGGCGCAGGCGCTTCGGCAAAGCGCTCCCACCAATTCGGATGGTGCGGATCGCGCCCAGTGGCGATGTAGGGGTCAATCTCCCGGCGCTCAAACAGTTCAATATTCGCCGCGCTAAAGTAGCCGGTGTCCAGCGCGGCCGCAGTTGGGGCACCCAGATCAGGTGGGATGGAGTCCAGGGTGGGTTTGACTTCCTGCTGATCGGTGGGATGGTTGGAGAGCGCCTCGCCCACAATCAGCAAGCTCTCCTGATCGACGGCGATTTGGGCGTTATAGTCCTGCTCGAACCCCTCCGTGCTGCTATGTTTCATGATCCGCGACTCAGGATCGGTGAAGTTGTATTGGTCCTTGTCGTGAGGCCCGGGCGTGGGCGGCTTAGGCGCGCGCCCGCGCGGCGGCCGTCCGGTGCGCCGCGTTTTCTCCTCGCGTTCCTGCACTTTGGCGTCATACTCGGCCTGCTCCAGCGCCATCCGTTCTTTGGCGCGCGCTTCCAGGACGGCTTTGGCTTCGGCCAGGCGGGCCAGACGGGCCTGCCGGATGGCGATCTCATCGCTCACCACCAAGCCATCCGGCATCTCGCCCTGATCGACGCGTTCACTCAAAGCGAACAACTCGTCAACTTCCGCACGCAGGTGTGTTTCCAGCGCCAGGAGGTGCTTATAGCTGACGGCTTTACTTTTGGAGGCATCGGCATGGATCTTGGTTCCATCGAGACTGATATTCCCCAGCTTCAACGCTCCAGCCACCTGCGCCAACAGGAGCACCTGCACGAACAGTTCCTTCAATTCGGGGAGAAACGTTTTGCGAAAGGTCGCCAGCGTATCATGATCGGGGTGCAGGTTGCCGGCAATAAAGCGAAAGGGCACGGTTTCGTAAGTCGCGCGTTCAATCTTGCGGGTAGAGAACACGCCGGTGGCATAGCCGTAGAACAGCAAGGCGAGCAAGATGTCCGGGGCGTAGGGCTGACCACCACGCGATCCATAGCGCGTGTAGATAGCCGACAGGTCGAGTTGGGCGATCATGTCCACGACAAAGCGCGCCAGGTGGTCGGGTGGGAGACAGTCGCCCAGCCGTACAGTCACGTCCAGCGTCGCGTCGTAATCAGCGGTTTTGAATGTTCTGGTCATGTACACGAGTGTAGCACAGGTTCGCCTGACCGGTTCAGGTTTCTCTCCGACAAACTGCTAGCGGCTGCTTTATTCCAAACTGCCTCGGCTGGCATCGCTGAGCAACTCACGAATACCTGGCGGAAGTGGCGCAGCGAGTTGCCACAGCTGGGTTTCCACCTTTTGAAAGGGAACACAACCGCATGTTTGCGCGTCATGTTGCCACGTTGACTTTGGCCGCCACAGTGTTCCTATCATGTGCGGTTGCGCCGACGAAAGCGTCGAATTCCCAAAGCACTGTGTGGCTTCCAATTGTTATGAGGCCAGCGGATCCGGTTGCCTACTGGGGTGTCCTTATTAATGGTGTTCCATTCGATATATCGAAATTGGAAGTGCTTGAGAACAGTCTAAATAAGAAAGTCTCGATTGTTCACTGGGGGCAGCCCTGGGTTATAAATGCTGTTTATCAACCATTTCAGACTGCTGAGTTTAATAAAGTTAGATCACATGGATCAATACCAATGGTTAATTGGGCATCGTGGCACCTTGGCCACGGAATAAACCAGCCGGATTACCAACTCAGGGATATTTATGAAGGTAAGCACGATAATTATATCCGGCAATGGGCCAGCGATGCTAAGGCCTGGGGTTATCCACTGTTTTTGCGTTTCAATCATGAAATGAATGGCTGGTGGTTTCCCTGGAGTGAACAGGTTAACGGAAATCAGCCGGGCGACTTTGTGAAAGCCTGGAGGCATGTTCACGACATTTTCGCGCAAGCTGGTGCGACAAATGTAACGTGGGTTTGGTGTCCAAACCTTACCGGATATTACCGATCTACCCCGCTTGAAGGACTCTATCCGGGCGATACATATGTCGATTGGATAGGAATGGATGGGTACAATTTTGGAACTGATAGAAATAATTCGTGGCAAACATTCTACGATGTGTTTAAACATACTTATGACGAGTTGACAACGCTTGCCCCTATCAAACCATTAATGATCGGCGAGGTCGCTTCGTCTGAGGACGGAGGGCCACTTGGCCGCCCAGCTTCCAAGGCTGCCTGGGTCAGCGATGCATTTACAACGCAATTACCAACTCATTTCCCTAAAATCAAAGCTGTGGTCTGGTTCAACTGGAATGATGATGATCCAGCACTTGATTGGCCAATCGAAAGCTCGCAAGCCTCGATCAATGCATTTACCGCTTCGATCGCATCAAGCTATTATGCGACAAATAATTATGCGAATATAACGACCTCGCCAATCCCGCCATTACGTCGATAACACGCAACTACACTCCACGTCATATGCGGTACGAATGCCCCAAGGTCTGATCTCTGACCCGCGTGATCGATACAGCCGTATGGCGAGAGGCAGAAAGACGGATCTGCCTGCAGCATCCCAACCCAGGTCTATTCATAGTATCCGGAGTAATCGGCAGCGCATCGGTGGTATCCGCGGTCCAACTGTTATACCATTTCCGATTGAACCGTGCGCATTATGACCGCGGATCGTACCCTACAAGCGATAGCGGCCTGAGGCCCGCTATGATATACTGAAGCGGCGCCAGCAACGATGTCGACGTGAGCATATAATCGCACGCGGGGTCTTGCAGACCCCTGCCCGATCTTCTAGAGCCTTGCATCAGGCTGGGAGCTCCAGCTACGTAGAGCGTGCAACTTGCACCATGGTAACTTTAGCGATTAACGCTGTGCTCTATTGGAGAATAAAACACGAGAAGAACCATGACGGCAACTGTGACAGAGGTGACCATCTCTACGATCATGTCGAACTCCTCCGACGCACTCTCGACCACCCTCGCCATCATCGCGACCCTGCTCCTTCTCGTCCTGCTCGTCCAGAAGGAGATCATTCGTGCCCTAGACAACCCGCGCGCCAAAAGGTGGGCGGATACGCTCAATATCGCCATCGTGCCACTGCTACTAGCGTTCGGACTGGTCGTGGCCATCCGTTTCACCGATCTCCTCCACTGAGGCACAATGGTTGCGGTTCCTATCTACATAGCCACAATCGCCATTGCGGAAGCACTCGGTGTATTCCTTGGAGCCGTTCCAAGTGCTGTGAGCCATGCCGTATTGATCCTCGTGCTGTTGGGGCATAGTATCTTGATGGATCGCGCACCCAGTCGGCATATTCTGCTTGTGCTTGCGCTAGCGCCACTCTTACGCCTCCTGAGCTTGACCATACCGATCAGAGAAGTGCCGCAGATATACTGGTATGCCATGATTGGCGCACCAGTATTGGTTGCTGTCGCAGCGACGGCGCGACACCTCGATCTCCCTTGGTCGCGTCTGGGCCTGCACCGCGCGCCCTGGCCGCCACAAATATTGATCGCCTGCAGTGGTCTTCCATTAAGTCTCACTGCATTTCTTATTCTGCAGCCCAAGCCGCTTGCGCCCCAGCCTGGTTGGTATGGCATTGTCATAGGATCGATTATCCTACTGATCTTTGCGGGGTTTACCGAAGAGATCTTGTTTCGCGGCTTGCTACAACAGGTCATCACAGAGATTTTCGGGCCCGCTGGGCTAGTATACAGTAGTACCTTGCTCGCGATCATGTATATTGGCTCGCTCTCGTTGCGTTATGTGCTGTTCATAGGGCTGCTGGGCCTCTTCTTCAGCTGGTGCGTCAGTCGAACCGGCTCGATCTGGGGCGTCGTCCTGGCTCATAGCTTCATCAATATAGGTATGGCATTTCTCTGGCCTTTCCTCGGAGCCCAGCTAAACCTGAGCCCGCAAATTGTAGCAACGATCCAGTTAGGCTCGTGGCTATTGATTGTGATTGGCATCATAATCTTTGTGCTCACGTTGCTCCAATCAAGCTCAACGAGTTCTAAGGCTTCTACACCACAGCCGGTACTCGCACAGCAGAGCCAGTTCAATCAACTTCATGTGTATCTTTCACGAGTACATGCGCAGTATCAGGCACTGCACGAGCGGCTGCAGAAGTGGAGGGAAGGACGTTCAGGATATTTCACCTATCGTCTAAATATCATCTTTGTGCTATGCATTGCCGCTGTATTGACGGGCCTCGGTATCGGGTTAGTGCTGAATCCGCAGGGCAGCGCTGGCTTCGCAGGAAGCTCTATAGAGCCGACCACGGCGCCGGCTTCTACTCCTCTAGCGACCTCGGCCCCCGCGCTCGCAGTACCGTCGCATGTGGCGGTGGCACTACCGTCTCTATCGCCCCAACCGCTCCTGACACCTGCCCTGATCCCGACAACCGCCCCATCCAAGACAGCGGTCGCGTCAACTACCGGCCCGGTTTCGGCTGAGATCATCCTTCTGCAGGTCGCCCAAGCCGAGGCGGGATTGCGGGTGGGCCAGCTCGAAGCGACGATCACATATGGCTCTGGGCAAAGTTCAGCGGCGCAGGTGCGCTTCGATCTTGGCGATGAGCAGCGTGTGCCGCGCTTCCAGATCACCACGAGCTACACAAGCACCGACGGCGTCCAATCAACCGAACGGATCACGATCGGCGACCAGGCCTGGGAACGTCAGCAAGATGGTCAATGGACAGTGTTGTCAGCACGGGAAAGCGCGCTTAAACAACTGCAAGTCTTTCTTCCGCGTACTGACTCGATCTCGGACCTGAAGCGGGTGACCATGAAGGGCACATACGTCCTCCACTGGTATGATACCGCCCGCGATGCCGATGTCACGCTGCGTGTTGATGCGGCCGGTATCCCACAACAACTGCGCAGGGTGTCACGTGCGAACGGCCTGGTTCTTACGGTGACCTACAGTGGCTGGAACTCGGAGGTTGACATAGCACCCCCAGATTGATATACCGCCACGAAGGCAGGCGCTGTTGGATATGAAGTACGATCGCCGGATTGTGAGCCGTGGTTAGCGGATCACGTTGACCAATCAATACAAGAAAGGAGCTGTCCATGCGTAGACTATTGTTACTGACCATCCTGTTCGCGCTCATGCACGTGCTCACATCGATCGCCGCGGCATCGCCACAACTCAGCGTGGTCTCACCAACCGAAGGAGAAGTAGTTCTGGGGACCACGGTGAAGGTTGTGGTCAAAACCAGTGACTTCGAGTTGGTCAAGGCCGTGGTGCCGGTGACCGAGGCGGGGAAGCGCCCGGATGCAAATCAGCCGGGCAAAGGCATGGTCCACCTCCAGCTCGATCTCTTGCCGCTGGCGATCTTGGATCAGGGGGATACCTACACCTTTACCGACGTTCCGCCCGGTGAACACCAATTGGAGGTCGAACTGGCCACTAATGATCACTCCTTGCTCTCGCCGCCCGTGGTACAAGTGGTGCGGTTCCGGACTGGATCGCCCCAGACGATGCCCGCCACTGGTGGGGATTCAGCGCTGTACCGCGGTTTCGGGCTTGGGCTCCTGCTCTTTGCCGCTTTCTTACTGCTTGCGAGTGGGCTCGTCGTGCGGCGCAGGCATGGGTGAGCGAGCAATCAGAGTAGTCTGCTAGCGCCGATCCTCGTCTGATCATCATGCTGCTCAACAGGCCGTGGTAGCCTGATCGGCAGCCATCGGTCGTGAAGAGGCCGGCTCTACAATGGAGCCGGCCTCTTGCTTTGGTTCATTTGCTCCAGGACTATCTGCTCATCGGCGTGTTGGGCAGCCTCTCCCAGAAATAGATCGTCGCGATCGTCCGGTAGGGGCGCCACGGCTTGGACAAGGCAAGGAAGGCGTGTGATCCGCCATTAACGAAACCCTCACCATTGACGCCGTACCGGATGACCCTGCCAGATCGTTTATCTTTATACCAGTCCGACAAAAACCAGACTGCATTCGGTCGCACACTTTTGTAAAAGGTGGAACCGGTATCGAGGTGCTGTGCTCTTCCAGATCACCTATTCCATCAGGAGAAGGGAGCCATGCTTCCCGTTACAGACGTGACCATCAGCACACTAGCGTCAAGCGGTTTCGATACGCGCACGACCACCCTCGAGGTGATCGTCGCTCTGCTCCTGATCGTTCTTCTGATCCAAAAGGAGCTGCTGAGTGCGATGGAGAATGGGCGTTCCAGGGTGTGGATACAAGCCCTAAATGTCGCTATCCTGCCTCTCCTATTAGTATTTGGTCTGATTATCGGCACGCGGATCTTGCATCTTTTGCGTTTAGGCTAGCAGACCATAGTGCGTGCGAAGCTCGCATGGTTCGTATTAATAGAGCATCCCGATCGCTCCAATTCGACAACTATGAACGTCCGTATGTTTGCGATACCTCCCCTGGAACAGGATAACAGGATGGTCTTCCGCGCCACGATAGGCGTCGTGCCTGCGTACATGGCGGCGATCGCCGTTGCCGAAGCGCTCGGCCTGCTCCTAGGAGTCGTAGCTGGCGTCTTGGCGCATTGCATATTGCTTCCGCTTCTGTTAAGTCATTATGTCCTCGCAGATCGGGCATCCTACCGGCGGGTTCTGCCAGTGCTCGCGCTCGCACCTCTTCTCCGCATCCTTAGCGTAACCATGCCGATCCGTCAAGTGCCACAGATGTACTGGTACGCCATAGTTGGGGTGCCACTATTGGCTGCTGTCGGGCTGACGGTCCGCCTCCTTAACCTCTCCTGGCCCGATATGGGTTTACATGTGCGATCATGGCCGCCACAAATACTGATCGCATGCACTGGCCTCCCGCTCGGTATCGCCACTTTCTTTATTTTGCGGCCTCGGCCGCTCCTTGCAGTGTTTAACTGGCGGGACGCCATCATCGCTGCGGCGATCCTGCTGATCTTTACGGGCTTTACAGAGGAGCTGATCTTTCGCGGGCTGCTGCAACAGCTCACCGGCGAGGTATACGGGCGCGCGAGCGTGCTGTGCAGCAGCATCCTGTTCGTGATCATGTATACTAGATCGCCATCCTTCGGCTATCTGCTGTTCATTGGTCTGCTGGGCCTCTTCTTTGGTTGGTGTGTCAACCGGACCGGCTCGATCTGGGGCGTCATACTGGCTCACGGCATACTCAATATCGCCCTATTTCTCATCTTACCGTACGCGTCCGATGGTCCAGCGCCCGCCACTACTACGATCGTGCTCTGGTTACTCTGGGGTGGAGTCGCAATCGCAGTGATTGCGCTTGGCGTGCTGGCGTTCAGTGCAGGCATCATACTGCAACCCTACCGGGCACCAGCAACTCCAACGAACGAACTCCGTGCACTACGGCGCAGCCGCGGCCTGAGCTATGTGGAACTTGCGCGGCGCACGGGCCTGCCGGCGCGCCGGCTCGCCGAGATCGAGCACGGGCTACGTCCAGTTGTGCCTGAGCACCTTGGCCTGATCGCCCGGACGCTCGGCGTTACGCCACAGCTCCTCTCGCCTGTCACCAGGCAAAACCAGTGACACAAGGTCGCGCAAAATTGGCGCGCTGCGGCACTACGACCGTTGTGGTCTAGCAAGGCCCAGTAACAGGTTCCTACGATGTAGGAACGTATTGCCAAATAGGATCGCGTAGGAGCCTCATTGTTAGCGCTCCCTGCAGCTATGGACTGATTGGACCGACCTGGACGGCACGTGGCCTCGTCTACGGTCCGCCGGTCAAATGGCGAGGATGCCTGCCGCTCAGAGCGGAACCGCCCGCACGCTCGCTGCCCTGCGCAATGCGCTCCTGGCACTGTTTCGTCAGCACGGCTGGCGCTATGGCTGTGCAGGCGCTGGCGGAAGCACGAGCGCTGGCGAGGTATGGGGAATGGTATCGCTTTCTGGAAATCACGCGGACCAGCGCGTCCACGGCGGAGCGTCTCCTGAACATCCACCGGCTCGTGCGCGAAAACCTGCAATTTGCAGGATTTGTGCGCGACAACCTAGCGGATGATCGGATGGCCGGATGAGCCAGGGCCGGGATCTGCGTTGGTGAGCCGGCGCGGTTCGTGCGGTGAATCGGCGGCGAAGCCCTGGTTGAAGCCCCGGCCACCGCCGGTGTCGAAGATCGATGCGCTGCTGAACGAAGACCACGAGATGGTGTGAGGGGGTTCCGCAGACGTTTTGGTGATCAACTTGGAAGTCAAACGCCGCTGACACATGGACTGTCAGCGGCGTTTTTCGCTTATTGATCTGGTATTTCGTGGGGTGCCTGACGGGTTTCGAACCCGCAACCTCCTGAGCCACAGTCAGGCGCTCTGCCATTGAGCTACAGGCACCGCGACACAAAAGAGTATAGCACATCGCGCCGAAGGCTGTCAAATCACGAAAGGGATAGTATTGGGGCGGGAAAAGCCGTCGATTTGGGCACAAGCGAGGGGCTTTTCACGGGTCGCGGCGGTCGGTGTAACGCACCGTGTCACAACGACGAAGTATCGGCGGCCATTGTGACGGAACGAACAAGACGCGGGGTTCCTTGCCACGCAGCGCGGTAGCGCGGGGACGCGGCGCAGGCGGAAGGAGAGCGCGGGGAGGGGAAGGGGGAGAGGGGTTGCAGAAACGATGCGACTGCTGTATGCTTGTGTCTGGCTCCGTGGATATTCGTGTCTCGCAGTCCATAACCTGTACGGGAGTGTTCATCATGGAAACCGATGAGAGATCATATCTACTATCGCTAAAGCAAGCACACGAAAATAGATTAAAGGCGCTTGAAATACAAGCAGCTCAGTATGGTATGAACTGTCCGCCCCATATATCGACTGAAATTGATCACATCAAAATTCAAGTTTCGGCCATCGAAAACAAACTAAAAGGTCAAATTGAGCAATTAACAAGTATCGCCGAAAAAGACAACACACAAAAAACTATATTAGTGGTTGATGACGAGCAATTTATAACATTAGTGATGCAAAAATACTTAACTAAGTGGGGGTATAAGGTGCTTGTCGCAAACGACGGAATAGAAGGTCTTCATATCGCAACCTTAGAAAAACCTGATCTCATAATATCAGATATGGTCATGCCTGGATTGGACGGCTATGAATTACTCGTCAAAGTCCGAGAAAGGATGATACCGACGCGTTATATTATTTTCACTGGTCACGATCAGCCGCATGGACTAATAAATGCTTGCCTTAGATTGGGTGCTTGTGATTACATACGTAAACCGATAGATGACGAGGAACTTCTCAGCGCAGTCAAGATGTCACTGGAAGTGGATTATACACTAGACGAACTTTTAAGAGAGCCTACGAAGGCTATAGGAAATCTGTTGTCGAGATTGACACAATTTATAATCAAGAACAAAGAGCTTAAGAGCGAGTACGAAGGCTTCTTTTATCGGTTAAACCCTTTGCTTAAGAGGGTAGTGGAAGCTGCGGAGAGGATTAGCAGTGCATATGATATAGACATAGAGCCTGTTTTCTATGAACCACTTATCACATTGTATAAATTACAAGAGGATTATCGTTCAGAGTTATCCGTAATAGAAAGATTTGTCGCTCAAAAGAACAAGAAGAGTTCTGATTATTTCGCAGGACGGTTAGACCGATTGAGAAAACTCATAGAGCGGATAGAAAATCCGAGGCGGCTAAGTCGTCCTCGGAAACACAGCAAGAAGTGAAACCATACTCCCCTACGCCTTTACATCGTGGCGTTCGGTCTGGTTTTGAGACGGAACATCAGGTAGGCTCCCCGATTAGACTTCGTAGGGCACTCCAATACCTCGGATGAGGGATAACCTTCCCCTGTCGAATAAGCGAACTATACCGCGATAGGTAATGCGGCGTTCATCGCTACAGAACCGCCGTTGGCGAATATGCACAGGCTTTCCACATTGTTTACAACTTCGGGTAAATAGACGGCCTTCGGGCGCTTCACGTTCGTTTCACCTTGATTTTCCGACCTGCCGGCGCTGCGCTTACGCTCGGTTAAGAGTGTTGGGAGCGCGGCATGTTCCCCTTCGCGGAGCGCATAGAGGTAATTCAACTACTATCCCGTCAAATCACGAAAATGGCATGATTCTGCTATAATACGATTTGTGATTTGCGACTTACGAGCTGAATAATGAACACACACTCGATTATCTACGATGTGATCGTGATTGGCGCGGGGCACGCCGGCTGCGAAGCCGCCTACGCCGCCGCTCGCATGGGCTGCCGCACGCTGCTGTTGACGATCGACCTGGACAAACTCGCGCATATGTCCTGCAATCCCTCGATCGGCGGGCCGGCCAAGGGCCACCTCGTCCGCGAGATCGACGCGCTCGGCGGCCTGATGGGCCGCATCATCGATCGGACCTTCATCCAGATTCGGATGCTCAACGAAAGCAAAGGCCCGGCCGTCCAGGCGCTGCGCGCCCAGGCCGACAAGCGCCTGTACGCGAAAGTGATGAAGGAGCAGATCGAGGCGACACCGAACCTGGATCTGAAGCAGGCGATGGTCGAGCGCATCGTACCGATGCAAATGGAGAATGAAGAATGGAGGATGCAGAACGATTCGGCTAATTCTCCATTCTCCACTCTTCATTCTTCCTTCTTCTCGGTGGTAACGCATACCGGTCGCATCTACCAATCGCGCGCGCTCGTGCTAACGACCGGCACATTCCTGCGCGGGCGGGCGATCACCGGCGACGCGATCTGGGGCGCTGGGCGCGCCGGCGAGGCGCCGGCCATCGCGCTCGGCCAGGATCTGGCGTCGCTGGGGTTCCCGCTGGTGCGCCTTAAGACCGGCACTCCGCCGCGGATCGATGCCCGCACGATCGATTTCACTCTGACCGAGGTACAGCCTGGCAGCAACGTCCCGCGCTACTTCGGTCATTACTATAATGAGGCGCGAGCTGAGCGACAAACGGAGGGCGAGAACAGGTTGCCTGTTCCCTTCCCACCGGCCCACCATCGCCGATCTACCCGCACGCCATTCGTAGCGGCTGGCGCCCGCAACTGCCGTGCTACCTTGTGCATACGACGGCGGCGTTTCACGAGATTATCCGCGCGAACATCGACCGCGCGCCGCTCTTCAGCGGCGTGATCGAGGGCGTCGGCCCGCGCTATTGTCCCTCGATCGAGGATAAGGTCGTGCGCTTCGCCGACAAAGAGCGCCACGGTATGTTCCTTGAGCCGGAGGGCTGGAGTACGAACGAAGTCTACGTGCAGGGTTGCAATACATCGCTTCCCGAAGATGTGCAGTGGGCCATGCTGCGGACCATCCCGGCCCTGCGCGAAGTCGAGATCATGCGTGTCGGCTACGCGATCGAGTACGATGCCATCGCGACGGGCGAGATCACCGCCGATCTGGCCGCCAAGCGGCTGCGCGGCCTCTACCTTGCGGGGCAGATCAACGGTACCACTGGCTACGAGGAGGCCGCTGCCCAGGGCCTCATGGCCGGTGTCAACGCGGCGCGCTACGTGCAGGGCCGGCCGCCGGTCATCCTGCGGCGCGATGAAGCCTACATCGGCGTACTGATCGACGATCTGGTGACCAAAGAGATTCACGAGCCGTATCGCATGTTCACCTCGCGCGCCGAATATCGGCTGCTGCTGCGCAGCGACAACGCCGACCTCCGATTGACACCGCTCGCCGGCGAGCTGGGGCTTGTCGAGCCGGCACGCCTCGCAGCGGTCGAGCTAAAGCACGCCCGCACTGCCGAACTGTTGGAGCTGCTATGTGGCCGGCGCGTCTTCCCCTCGGCCGCGACGAACAAGCGGTTGGTGGCGAGCGGCGTGGCGTCCCTAAGCGACGAGGCGACGGCCGAAGAGCTGCTGCGGCGGCCGGATGTGCGCTATGCACAGCTCCAAAGCGCGCTGGATCTTCCTGCCGCGCCTGAAGATGTGGCCGAGCAAGTCGAAATTGAGACCAAATATGGCGGCTACCTGGTCAAGCAGCAGCGCGAAGTCGATCGACTGCGGCGGATGGAAACGCGCCACCTACCTGCCGACCTCGACTACGCCGCGATCCGCGGGCTGCGCAACGAGGCCCGCCAGGCGCTCACCCGCTTCCGCCCGGTGACGCTCGGCCAGGCGGCGCGGCTCGCCGGCATCAATCCAGCCGATGTAGCCGTACTGCTGGTAGCACTTGAACGAACGACGAACTCGGCCTGAGCCAGGACGAAGGCGATGAACAACGTACAACAGACAGTCGCGCGCTCGGCAACGCACGATGTCATAGCCGCCGGAATAGATACACCCTCGGGGTCATTCCGCCTGAGCGCACCCGCAAGACCTCTTCTGCTCGCCACGCCTGGGTGTGTGTTGCCGCTACGCGCTCGAGCAGCCGCACCTCGTGAGTCAGCAAAACCATGCGAGCACCCGGCCCGGCGATTCGGGTCGCCTCGACGAAGATTTGCGGGTAGAGCGCCTCGTTTTCACGGTGCGAGCCGACAAGTTGGCCGAACGGCAGGTCGGCGCAGATCATCGTGACGCTGCGATCGGCGAGCGGCAGGTGGGCGGCGTTCCACGGCTCGAGTTGTACCACCCGGTCATAGCCCGCCGCCTGGAGGTTGGCCCGCGCGCACACGAGCGCCGCCGGATCGGTGTCGCATCCGAGAACCGATCGGGCCGTGCCGAGCGTCAGCCGCTCCACGAGCAGCGTCCCTGAGCCACACGCAAGATTCACAATCGTATCGTCGGGATGCGGTGCGCTCAAGCGCATCATGGCATAGGCCAGAGTCGCGTTGAGCGCGCCCGGCAGGTTGCAGACCCGCCAGGCGCGAGTCGCCAGCGGCCGCGGCGAGAGCCGAACCAGAGCATCCCATCCCTCGCCGTCGATGGCGCGGCGGAGTCGCAGCAGCAGATCGCCCTCGCCGGGAGCGATCTCTAGGCCGGCCTCTTGCGCGAGATCAGCTTTTAACCTGCTCATAACCGAGGAGGCTTCGCCAGCGGCGCTAAGACGCAATGTCCGGTAGGCGTCTTTAGGAAACAGCCCACGTGCCGTAGCGATCTGATCGAGCAGCGCTGTCCAATGCTGGTGACCGAGCAGCGCCCGCGGCCGCGGCACCGCGAATCGTCGCACGAGATAGATCGCGAGGATGCTGTGCATATCGAGCAGCGCACGAGGATCGCCGGCGTAGTGAAATCTGATCCTGCCATCATGTGGTGCGCCTACAAGCCTGGCAGAGCCATCCAGGCGCTCATTCAATTCGGCGTATCCGAAGCGCTCCAGCCCCTCCAAAATGTCGGCTTCGTAGTTAAGCGGCGCTGAAGGTCGGCCGCCATGCCCCGGTGTGGCGCCGCGGATTCGTCGTTGTGGTGGGTGTTTGGGCATCGAGCCTCTTGGATCAAGACGGTATTACTGGGATCAATTTTAGCATAGGCCAAGCGAAAACAACGCGCTGGGCTGTGTACTCGGCCATGCTCTGTCTGAGGCAGGAAACGCGCCAGATGCGCCAACAAAAAAATACCAGGATATGAAATCGCAAGAT
>WNGB01009194.1_pt1 | contig 13911 bp, 10 predicted proteins | sample 5400681 | NCBI WGS metagenome assembly WNGB01 (sample SAMN13153367, study PRJNA577476) | soil metagenome | isolation source: 115 cm soil or saprolite under grassland replicate 2 | place: USA:California | collected 2016-06-15 | reverse complement strand
GCGACCCGCGCCGCGGCCCAGGCGCTCGACCGCGGCGATGTGGCGGGCGCGGCGCGCGAGCTGCGCCAGCTGGCCGATCAGGCCGGCCAGCTCGGGCAGTCCGCGCGCGAGGAGCTGGCCGGCCGGCTCCGCGACGCGGCCGGGGAGATCGCCGGGCGCAACCAGCAGCTGCGCGACCAGCTTCGCCAGAGCGCCGCTGGGCTGGAGCAGGACGGCCAGAGCGCGGCCCAGGCGCTCGACGACCTTGCCCGCGCGATCGAGCAGCTCCAGAGCGGCCAGCCGGATCAGGCCAGCCAGGCCGGCCAGGGCCAGGATCAGAGCCAGGGCGATCAGCAAGGCCAGGGCAACGGCCAGAACCAGAATCAGGGCCAGGGCGGCGGCTCCGGCGCCGGCAGTGGCCCGGGCGGCGAGCAGCGCCAGGCCAACCCCTCGGATCGGCTGGGTGTCGAGGGGCAGCCGGTGCCGCTTGAGTCGGCCGGCGCGGGCACGGTGCCGGCCCAGCCGTCCGGCCCGCTTCCGCAGGTGGCCGGGCCGGGCGGCAGCACAGGATTCACGCAGGGCGACTCAAGCAGCGGGCGGCGCGTCCAGATCGGCGCCGACCCGCTGCGGGTCCCGATCGACGAGCGCGATGTGGTTCAAGACTATTTTCAGCCGTAAAGCAGCCGCGGCGGGGCCGCTGTTCGACGAGGCGTTTCTCCGGCGCCTCGAGCGCCTGAGCCTGCAGGCCCAGCGGACGCTGCGCGGGCGGCCGGCTGGCGGCGAGCACCTGAGCCGCAACCGTCTGCCGGCGACGATCTTCGACGACCACCGGCCCTACAGCTACGGCGACGACTATCGCTATATCGACTGGAACGCCTACGCGCACCAGGACGAGATGCACGTCCGGCTCGGCGAGGTCGAGCAGAGCGTCGGCGTTCACCTGCTGCTGGACGTCTCGCGCTCGATGGCCTGGGGCGCGCCGCCGAAGATGCGCGTGGCCCAGCAGCTGGTGGCGGCGCTCGGCTACCTGGCGCTGGCCCACCACGATCGGCTGCACGTCGCGCCGTTCGGCGCGGCGCCGCTCGCGCCGTTCGGCCCGGCCCGCGGCAAAGGGCGGCTGGTCGAGCTGCTGCGCTTCGTCGAGCGGCTCCAGCCGGACCAGCCAACCGCGCTGGCGCGCGCGCTCGGCGCGTACGCGCGGGCCGACAGCCGCAGCGGGCTGCTGGTGATCTGCTCGGATCTGCTGGCGCCGGAGGGGCTGGAGCAGGGCCTGCGCGCGCTGCCGCCGCCGCTCTGGCAGACGCTGGTGCTGCACGTGCTCGACCGGGGCGAGCTGACGCCGGATTTGCGCGGCCCGATCGAGCTGGAGGACGCCGAGACCGGCCAGCGGCTGCCGCTCACGCTCGACCCCGAAACCGTGGCGGCCTACCGGCGCAACGTGGCCGCATGGCAGGAGCGCGTCGCCGATGTCTGCGCGCGCCGCGGCGCGATCTACGCCCAGGTGCTGACCGACTGGCCGCTTGAACAGCAGGTGGTGCCATATCTGCGGGCACGCCGGATCCTTCGGTGAGGGGCCAGGGGCCAGGGGCCAGGGGCCAGGGGCCAGGGGCCAGGGGTCAGAAGCCGCCCGTCACCTATCGCCTATCGCCTATCGCCTATCGCCCATCACCTTGTCACCTTGTCATCTTGTCATCTTGTCAGTCTAGATAGACCAATGACCTTCTTACTGCCACTAGGCCTATTAGCGCTCCTGACGCTCCCGCTCATTCTCCTGCTCCATCTCCTGCGCGAGCGGCGGCGGCGCGTGGCGGTGCCCAGCCTGATGCACTGGCTGAATGTGCCGCGCCGGCGCGAGGGCGAGCGCATTCGCCGGCTCCCGCTGACGCTGCTGCTGCTGCTGCAGCTGCTCGTCGCCGCGTTGATCGGGCTGGCGCTGGGCCGACCGCAGCTGGCCGGCGCGCTGGGCGGCGGGTCGCGCCAGGTTGCGGTCGTCGTCGATACGTCGACGAGCATGGCCGCGCGGCAGGGTGCGACGACGCGCTTCGCGCTGGCGCAGGAGCGCGCGCGCGCTGCGCTGCGCGGCCTCCGCGCGGGCGACCGGGCCACGCTGATCGCGGCCGGCCCGGCCGCGCGGGTGGTCGCCGCGGGCGGGGCGAGCGAGCTGGCCGGTATGCTCGCGGCCATCGACGGGCTGCAGCCCGGCGGCGCCGGCGCCGATGTGGCCGGCGCGCTGACGCTCGCCGAGGCGTCGTTCGACAATCAGCGCCGGCGCCAGGTGGTGGTGATCACCGACGGGGCGCTGCCGGAGCAGCAGGGCGCGCCGGCCACAGAATTGTCCGGGCAGCTGGACTGGCAGCAGGTCGGCGACGAGCAGCCGAACCGTGCGGTGATTGCCTTCGCCGCGCGGCCGTGGGGCGGCAAGGTGCAGATCTACGCCCGCGCCGCGAACTATGGCCCCATGCCGTTCCAGACGACAGTGCGGCTCTACGGCGACGATCGGCAGGTCGATACCCGCAGCATCGCGATCGCGGCCGGCGGCGAGACCGAGCTGACCTGGACGCTGCCGAAGGGCTACGCGCGGCTGCGCGCCGAGCTCGACGGCCGCGACGCCCTGCCGCAGGACGACGCGGCGCTGCTGAGCCTCGCGCAGGTGCGCCCGCTCAAGGCGCTGCTGGTCTCGGCCAAGCCCGATGCGCTGCGCCGCGCGCTCGCGGCCGTGCCGGGCGTGAGCGTTAATGTGGTCGATCCGGCGAGCTACACGCCCGGCGCCGTCGACCTGACGGTCTTCGACGGCTTTCTGCCGCCGGCGTGGCCGGACGGTGCGGCGCTGGCGATCAACCCGCCGCCCGGCGGCCCGCTGCTCGAAGTCGGGCCGCAGCCGCGGCGCGCCGGCGAGGATGCGCTTGTGCAGAGCGGCGCGCTGCTGGCCGGGCTGAGCCTGGACGGCGTGAGCTTTGGCGCCGTCCAGCCCGTGACTGCGCCGGCCTGGGCCGAGACACAGCTCGCGCGCGGGCCGAATGCGCTGATCCTTCGAGGCCGCAGCGGGGCGCACGAGATCGCGGTCTGGACGTTCGACCTGGCGTCGAGCAACCTGCCGACCCGGCTGGCCTTCCCTCTGCTGGTCGCGCGCACGGTGCGCGACCTCACGCCGCCGCCGCTGCCGCCCAGCCTGCAGGCCGGCGCGCCGCTGATCCTGCGCCCCGACCCGCGCGCCGCCGAGGTGCGCGTGAGCGGGCCGGACGGCGCGAGCGCGAGCTTCGCCGCGGCGCCGTCGGTCGCGATCGACACGCTCACACAGCCCGGATTCTACCAGGTCGAGGAGCGCGGCGCCGGCGGGGATGTCTTTCGCGGCCAGGTTCCCGTGAACGCCGGCGCGGCGATCGAGTCGGACCTGCGGCCGCGGCCGGCGCCGGCGATCGCCGGCGTGGAGCAGGGATCGGGTGGAGCGCCGCAGCGCGAGATGAAGGATCTCTGGCCGTGGCTGGCGCTCGGCGCGCTGGCCGTGCTGATGCTGGAGTGGGGATATATCCATCGATAAATGATGATTCTTCCCAGCCTGCGTCAGCTTGAGAGTTCGTTGCACGTCGCAAGCCGCACGTCGCAAGGTGATGCGACCTGCGACCTGCGACATGAAGACGGCTGTGTATTCAAGAACCCTGTCATAGACGTCGAATAGTAACAGATGGTCTTTCGCAGCCCACAATTCCTCTTGTTCCTGGTGCTGATCCCGGCGGTCGCGCTGGCCTGGTGGCTCCGCCACGGTCGTGCCGGCGCGCCGGCGCTGGCGCTCCGGCTGCTGACGGTGGCGCTGCTCGTCGTGGCGCTGGCCGACCCGCTGCTCGGGAGGTCCGCGCCGGCGCAGGGCGCGCTGGTGGTGCTGCTGGATCAGTCCGACAGTCTGGGCGACGCGGGCAAGGCCGCGCTGAGCGCCCAGGCCGAACGGCTCGTGTCTGATCACGGCGGCCCGGCCAGCGTGATCGCCTTTGGCGCGAACGCCGTCGGCGAGCCGCCAGGCGTGACGGGGCCGGACCCGACGCTGCGCGCCGACAACACCGACATCGCCGCGGCGCTGCGGGCGGCGCGCGGCGCGCTCGGCGAGGGCGGCGGGCGCGTCGTGCTGCTCTCGGATGGTGGGCAGACCCGCGGCGACGCGCTGGCGGCGGCGCGGTCGCTCGGCGTGCCGGTCGATACTTTGGCGTACGCGCCGCCGGCCCGGCCCGAGATCTGGATCGCGGCGGTCGACGCGCCCCAGACGCTGCGCGCCGACGAGGAGTTCTCGATCACGGTCGTCGTGGGCAGCAGCGCAGCGGCCGCGGCACGGCTGGAGCTAATGGAGGACGGGCGGCAGATGGCGGCCCAGCAGGTCGATCTCACGCCGGGCGAGAACCGCTTCACCTACCAGAGCCGCGCCGGCCAGCCGGGGATCGCGCGGTTCCAGGCCACCGTCGCCGGCCAGCCGGACACCTTCGCCCAAAACAACGTCGGCGCAGCGACCGCGCTGATCGCGCCCCAGCCGCGCGTCCTGCTGGTCGAGAGCCGCGCGGGCGCCGCGTCGCGGCTGCGCGCGGCGCTGCGCCGCGCGGGCGTTCAGGCCGACGTTCGGCGCTCGGGGGATCTGCCGGCGCGGCTCTCGGAGCTGGACGACTACGAAGGGGTTGTGCTGATCGACGTGCCGGCCGGCGACCTGACGCTCGACCAGATGGCGACGCTGCGCGAGTTCGTGCGCAGCGAGGGGCGCGGGCTGGTGGCGACCGGCGGGCGCTCCAGCTTCACGCTGGGCGCCTACAAAGACACACCTCTCGAAGAAGCGCTGCCGGTGGCAATGACCCCGCCGCCGCGGCCCGAGCGCCCGCCCGTCACGATGCTGCTGATAGTCGATCACTCCTTGAGCATGGGCGGCACCGACCGGGTCAGCAAGCTCGACATGGCCAAGGAGTCGGCCCTGCTTGCGACCGAGGCGCTGCGCCAGGACGATCGTATAGGAGTGCTGGCGTTCGACGACCAGCAGGCCTGGGCGGTCGACTTCCAGACGATCGGCGCGGGCCTGAGCCTGGCCCAGGTGCAGGAGCGCATCTCCGGCATCACGCTCGGCGGCGGAACCGACATCTGCGCCGCGCTCGACCGCGGCCTGACGGCCCTGGCGCGGCAGCCGGGCAAGGTGCGCCACGCCGTGATCATGACCGACGGCCAGTCGTTCCCCAACGACCGTTGCGGCCCGTACGCCGCGCTGATCGAGCGCGCGCGCGCCCAGAACATCACACTCTCGGCGATCGCGATCGGCGAGGACGCCGACACCCGGCTGCTGCCCGACCTGGCGCGCTGGGGCGCCGGCCGCTACCACTTCGCCGCCCAGCCCGAGGACATCCCGCGGCTGACGCTGATCGAGAGCCAGATCGCCAGTGCAGAGCCGCAGATCGAGGGCGACTTCCGGGCCAACCTGGCGGCCCCGCACCCATTGCTGCGCGATTTCACGCCGAACCAGATCCCCAGGCTGGGCGGCTACGTCGGCACGACGATCAAGCCGGAGGCCGAGCTGGTGCTGAAATCGCCCGAGGACGACCCCGTGCTGGCGACCTGGCAGTACGGCCTAGGGCGCGCCGTAGCGTGGACGCCCAGCGTCGACGCGCCGTGGGCCGAGCTGTGGCCGAACTGGCCGGAGTACGGCAAGTTCTGGGCGCAGATCATCCGCTACACGCTGCCCGAGCCCGACAGCGGCCCGCTCCAGGTGCATGCCATCGCCCACGGCGACGCGGTGACGGTGGCGGCCGACTCGTTCGCGCCCAGCGGTGAGCCGGTCGACCTGGCCGATACAACGGCGACGATCACGCTGCCCGACGGCAGCGCACGGCGCATCCCGCTGCGCCAGACTGCGCCGGGCCACTACGCCGCTGACGTCGCGCTGCCGGCGGACGGCGCCTACGCTATCGACGTGCGCCAGCGCAAAGGCGACCAGGAGCGCAGCGCCGGCGCCGGCTACGTCCAGCGGCCCTCGGCCGAGTACGCGCCCGCGGCTGGCGGCGCGGAGCTGCTCGCCCGGATCAGCGCGGCAACCGGCGGCCGTGCGCTGGATGGCCTGTCTTCTGTGGCCTCCCCGGCAGCCCCGGCGACCGGCGGCGCGCGCGAGCTGTGGCCCTGGCTGCTGCTGGCGGCGGCGCTGCTGTGGCCGGCCGAGATCGCGCTGCGGCGCGGGTGGCTGCGGTGGCGAGGCTAGCGCGGGCGGCGCTCGTGCTTGCTCTGGTAGTGAGAAGATGAGGCTGTCGCGCGTTTGCGCTTGATTGCAACGACGACTGTTTCATGACACGATAGAATTGATGCCCAATTGTTCTTTTAGGAGGGCTCTATGTTGCACAGTCCGACAAGGCGATCGACGTTGGTGTTGGTGCTCCTGACGCTTATACTCTCCTACGGCGCCGTTCCCATCAGTTCTGCGAGGCAGCTCTCCGCCGCCCCCGCGCTCGTGTCGAAGCTGCTGACGGCGGCGCCGCCAAGCCATCTGGTAACTCGTATCGGGCTCGATCCGCCGAGCCCCAATATCCTGGGGTTCAACCAGAATGTGACAATCTCGTTTACCTACACGACCACGCAGACCGGTGGGGTGCGGATTTTCGCGCGCCCGTTCGCCCACGGCGCGCTGGCGCCCAACTATGCCGCGAGCGGGTCGCCGCTGTACCCGATTGGGAGCGGCACGGGCAGCGGGACGTTTACGATCACGGCGGGGGACGTCACGGTTGACCAGATTCGGTTCCAGATCCTGAACGCCGACCAGACGCAGCTGCTCTTCGAGGGCTTCATCCCGGTGTATTACCAGTTTGGAAGGGGCCAGAATTACCGGGTGCGCCTGCCCCTTGTTCTGAAATAGATGAATGGTGGGGGTGTGAGGGCGGCGGAGCCGCCCTCACACCCCCACCAACTGGGGAGGTCAGGAAGGGCCGCAGGCCCCTCCTGACATATGGCAAGAGCAACGGCGAGATCGCGATATCGCTCAGCCTGAGCACAAAGACGGTCAGCAACTACGTCTCGAATACTCTGAATAAGCTCCAAGTCGCGGACCGTACGGAAGCTATCATCCGAGCGCGCGATGCTGGGCTTGGCATATCCTAAAACCTTCGTGCGTCTTGTCCTAAAACCTGAGGACATCTTCCCAAAACTATGTGACACCCGCCTCGTGACATTCGGACACGCGTCCAGTACGCTGTCTCTCATCCGATACTCACCACAAGCAAAGGAGAGAGACCATGAACCGCCTGAGCCGTCCGACCGCGCTCAAGATCGCTGCCGCCATCATACTCGTGATGAGTCTGGTTGAGATCTTCGTCTATGATCTTCCTGATCTGTTCCGCGGCGCGGCTGCCGTCGATCAAGTCGCCGCTGCAAACGGCGGGCCGCCCTACATCGCCGTGCTGCTCATCTTTGTGGTCAGCATCGTCGGGATCGTGGCCGCCTATGGCGCCTGGCGCGGTCAGAAATGGGGGGTTGTGCTGGTGATCATCGTCGCTGTACTTCGCGAGCTCGATAGTCTGGCTGGCTTTTTGTTCGCGCCGCTGCTCACGACGCGGATCTTGGGCGGGGTTGGGGTCGTACTCTGCCTGCTCGTGATCGTGCTCTGTCTCTGGCGCGAGCGCAAACCGGCGCTGGCCTAGCTTCGAAGAACGATACGAATCGACGATGCTCGTACGATGTGTCATGCTGAGCGCGGTGAAGCATCAGGTTCTCCAGCCGCGTAGACCCTTCCCCGCGCTCAGGGTGATATACTGCACGCTATGCTAGATCAGATCCGCCGCAGATGTGATGCCGATGCCATCCTCTACCAGGCGCTGCTGGGCCTGGTGCTGTTCAGCTATGTCGCGCCGGTCTACGCCGGCATTGTCTTTGTTGGCACCATTCCATTTAGCGATACGCGGATCAGCTTTGCGCCGCCGTGGTGGCTCAACCTGCTGGCGCTGCTGGTGATCCTGCTGACAATCGTGCCGGTGTGGCGCTGGGCGCGCCTGCACGTCCATCATGTCGTCTACGCGCAGGACGACGCCAGCGTCGATGTGATCGGGCAGATCAACGCATCGCTCGACGTCGCTCATTCACGACCCTCCGTGCTCACCACGGTTGCCGAGACGATCGCGCGCAGTATGAAGCTGCCGTATGTGGCGATCGAGGCCAGTGGTGGCGCTGTGTCGAGCTTCGGGCAACCGCTCAAAGGCGGTATGCTCACCCGCGTGGAGCTAATCTATCGGGATGTATCGGTCGGCTGGCTGGAGGTCATGTCGCGCCTGCCGGATGAGCCGCTCACCATCGGTGAGTATCGGCTGCTGAGCAGTCTCGCTCGCCAGGTAGGGATCACCTTGCACGCGGCTCAGCTCAGCGACGCGCTGCAAGCCTCGCGCGAACAGCTGGTGACGGCACGGGAAGAGGAGCGCCGCCGCATCCGCCGCGACCTGCACGACGGCCTCGGCCCGACCCTGGCGTCGCTGCGCTTGCAGTTGAGCGCGCTGCGCCACACCGTACGCCAGAACCCCGAGCAGGCCGAGGCCGTGATTGACGAGCTGCGCGACGACGTGCGCGCCGCCACCGCCGAGATCCGCCGCCTGGTCTACGACCTGCGCCCGCCGATGCTCGACGAATTTGGGCTGGTGGGCGCGTTGCGGAACCTCAGCCCGGCCGCCGACGGGCTGACCCGCAGCATCGACGCGCCCGACGCGCTGCCGCCGCTGCCCGCGGCGGTGGAAGTGGCGATCTACCGCATCGCCGCCGAGGCGCTGCACAACGCCGCCCGCCACGCCCATGCGACCCACTGCGCTATCCGGCTCACCGTGACCGGCGCCACGCTAACGCTCAGCGTGACCGATAACAGCCGGGGCCTGCCGGCGGACTATCTCGCCGGCGTCGGCCACGTCTCTATGCGCGAACGGGCGGCGGAGCTGGGCGGCGTCGTCAACATCGTACCCGCGCGCGAGCGCGGCACGTGTGTCACCGCGACGTTCCCGTTCAAGGTGGTGCGCCATGACTGAGCCGCTCACGATTCTGATCGCGGATGACCACCCGCTCTTTCGCAAAGGTCTGCGCGCCCTGCTCGCCACCTTGCCGCAGGTGACGGTGGTGGGCGAGGCGGCTGGCGGCGCGGAAGCGGTGCGCCTCGCCGAGCAGCTTCAGCCCAAGCTGGTGCTGATGGATCTGCAGATGCCCAATGGCGACGGCCTCACGGCTGTACGCCAGATCGCCGCCTCCAGCCCGCATATCCACATCCTGGTGGTGACCATGTTTGAGGACGACGACTCGGTCTTCGCGGCGCTGCGCGCCGGGGCGCGGGGCTACGTGCTCAAAGACATGGACGACGACGAGATGACGCGCGCGATCCTGGCGGTTGGGCACGGCGAAGCGATCTTCAGCCCGGCGATTGCCGCCCGCATGATGACCTTCTTTGCCAACCGACCAGCCCAGGCCCCCGCCATGTTCCCCGAGCTGACTGAGAGCGAGCGCAACGTGCTGCGGCTCGTGGCGCGCGGCATGACCAACGACGCGATCGCTGCCCAGCTGGCCTTCAGCCCCAAGACCGTGCGCAACTACATCAGCAGCATCTTCGGCAAGCTGCAAGTCGCCGACCGCGCCCAGGCGATCGTCCGCGCCCGCGATGCAGGATTGGCATAAAGATCTAAGAGACTGTTTGAAAAGGTCACATAACAGCCAGCCGTCGGATCATCAATCGGGTCATGGCGATGTAAATCATCGCCTCGCTACTGGCTGGCAGTACTTCATAGTCCTTGCCCAACCGTCGGCACTGAGTTAACCAGGCAAACGTCCGCTCGACCACCCAGCGCCGTGGCAAGACCACAAAGCCTTTCTGATCATCTGAACGCAGCACTGGTTGTAACAGGAACCAGCAATGATCGACCACCCATTCCATCAGCTTGCCGCGGTAGGTGCCATCGACCCAGATGCGCCGCAGCTTTTTGCACGCTCCGCCCATCCTCTTGAACAGCAGCCGTGCTCCTTTCGGGTCAGACACCGAGGCGGCGGTCACGATGACCGCCAGCACCAAACCCAAAGTATCGACCAACAGGTGGCGCTTGCGGCCCTTGACCTGTTTGCCACTGTCGTAGCCGCGTATGCCGGCTACCTGGCTGGTCTTGACACTTTGGCTGTCCAGACAGCCGGCAGTCGGGTGCTTATGGCGGCCAGCACGGCGGCGTACTTGAGCGCGCAAGGTGTCGTGAATGCGCTGCCAGGTTCCGTCATCCCGCCAGCTGCGGAAGTAATAGTAGACGCTTTGCCACTTCGGATAGTCCTTTGGCAGCATGCGCCATTGGGCGCCAGTGACCAGAATGTAGAGTATCGCGTTGATGACCTGGCGCATCTCCAGGCTGCGTGGTCGACCACCTTCTTTGGCGGCAGGGACCAGATCTTTGATACAATCCCAGTGGCGGTCGAGCAGATCGGTGGGGTATGGTTGTGTGTTCATACCCCAAGTCTACCCTATCATCTGACCTGACCGCCACCCTTTTCAAACAGTCTCTAAGGTGCGAGGGGGCGCGGAGGAGGGCTGCAGGTCGCCGACCGCGCCCCCTCGCACTTCCGAAGAGCTTGAGCTGTTTATGCCGGACTCAAGGCGTATCCGCGCAGTTGACAATCGACTGCGGCAGGTGTATCGTGCAGGCTGAGCAAGATCACGGGTAGCTCTTACAATGCTAGGGCGTAAAGCCCAGGAGCTTTAGCCCTGGGATATACGCCCTTCATCCGCTTTAGCCGCTTTAGATGCTCTCGGGCTTGCAATTTCGTACCTCCTATGGTATAGTTAGCACAGGTGTTCGCACCCTCAGCCCTGCGGCTGATTGCACATCAACAACTGAGTTTTGGGCGTTTCGGCAGGTAATCCACTGCCGAGTAAAAGACTCATGGTCATGTGGCGTACTGGTTCGGCGGAAGGAGCCAACCTGAGAGTCAGCACAGACAAGTACATCGGTCAGGCCACACCACCAACCAACGTTCTCAGAAGAGAACAAGGGCTGGGGCGGCATCCCTTTGAAGCCCAAGCGTTTACGCTTGGGAGCCGTCACACGATAACACCTCGCTTCACTATGCCCGCTTTCAGCGCTGCATCTCCTGACCATAACATGCCGGCCATCCCGGCCCGCCACCGCCGCCTCGGCCACGCGCTGGTCTACTGGGGGCTGGTGCGCTCGGCGATCTGGTCGCAGTTCGACCGGGTGTGGATCAAGATCGACGGGCCCATCCCGCAGCCGCACGAGGGGCCGCTGATCGTCTACATGAACCACCCGTCGTGGTGGGACGGCTACATGGCGTTCGTGCTGAATCACGTGGTGCTGGGGGGGCGCTTCGAGGGCTACGCGATGATGGACGAGCAGCAGATGCGGATGTACCGGTTCTTCTCGTGGAGCGGCGCCTTCTCGGTGAACCGGCAGGACCCACGCTCGGCCCTGCGCTCGGTGGCCTACATCAGCCGGCTGCTGGCCGAGCGGCGCGACCGCAGCCTGTACATCTTCCCACAGGGCGAGATCACGCCGAACGACCGCCGCCCGCTGGACGTGTTCTCAGGTGTGGCCCACATCGCGCGGCGGGCCGGCGGCGCCACGCTCTGGCCGGCGGCGCTGCGCTATGAGTTTCGCGGTGAGCAGCGCCCCGAGGCGTTCGTCCGGGCCGGGCCGGCGCAGCGCGCCCCCGCCGGCGCGGACGTGCGCGCGCTGACCGCCGAGATCGGCGAGAGGCTCACCGCCGTGTGCGACGCCCTGCGCGACGAGGTGAACGCCAGCCGGCTGGACGGCTACCGCGTGCTGCTGCGCGGGCGGGCCGGCGTGAACCGCGTGTGGGATGCCGTGCGCGGCCTGCTGCCGGGGCGCGGCTCGAAGCCCTAGCGCAATTGCAGATTGCAGATTGCAGATTGCAGATTACGTGACGGGCACTGTTATGTGATTGAGCCCATGATGAAAACCGGTGCATGTCGCATGCCTCAGGTCGCACGATCTTGGGATATGTGACAAACGGTAACGCTGAACGGTGTCGTGCGAAACCTCATCTTACTCGGCGCGCTCGGCCTTCTCCACGCCAGGAAAGGCAATCCTGATCACGCTGGTCGGGATGAGCGTGAGGGCGACGGCCAGCAGGACGCCGACGCCGACCATCCCCGCCACGATGTATCCGTGCGCCAGATTAATGATCGCGAACATCAAAGTGCTCAGCAGGTAGAGGTTGGCCGGGATGCGCGACATAGGTTGCAGGTTGCAGGTCGCAGGTCGCAGCCCGATTGAGATCTGCGGCATGCGACCTGTTACTTGCGACTTGCGGTCGGCGCCAGCTATAGAGCTTCCATCACCCAGCACCCTGGCGACGACGAGCGCCATCCCCAGGCCGACCAGCCACCAGGCGATGAAGTTCGCCGTCGGCACGCCGTAGTATGCCCCGCCGTCGAGCCATACCCAGTAGCGATTGACCTTCGTCGCGACGGTTTCGATCTGGAGATCCAGCAGCAGCACCAGCGTCGCGGCCACGAACGTTTGAACGTTTGAACGTTTGAACGTTTGAACGTTGGCCGTCGCCAGCTGCCACGCGCCGATTGCCACCATGAGCCAGGCCGACGTGATCGCCAGCGGGACCACGCCGAGCAGCTGCGGCTGCAGCATCTCGGTGTAGTGGTAGCGCCCGAATGGGAAGCCGGTGGTGACGCCGACGTGCTCGAAGCCGCACGCGATCAGGAAGACCAGTAGCGCCGCCAGCGCGCCGCGCCGCCCGTGGCGGCCGAGCAGCCAGCACAGCACCGCCGCGCCCTCGGCGATCAGCAGCGCGCCGCCCATCCAATCGCCCCAGGCCGGCACGCGGTCGAGCGCGACGAGCACAGTCGATCCGGGGAGCACGGCCAGGTACACCAGGAATATCAGCAGCGAGAGACGTTGAAATAGACGCATATGGGTATGCATTACACGAGAAACCCCCGCCCCAGCTCGTCGCGCGGGTCGACGATGAACTGGTGGCGCCCGGTGATAAACGCCGTGCCGCCGATCTCCGGCACGACCGCGGCATGCGCGCCGACCTGCGTGGTCTCCACGACGCGCCCGCTGAAGGTGCTGTGCCGGCCCAAAATGCTCTCGACCACAATCGTTTCGCCGAGCGCCAGCTCGCCTCTGGCGGCGTGCAGCGCCAGCCGCGCCGACACGCCGGTGCCGGTCGGCGAGCGGTCGACCTCGGCGCTGGCGAAGACGCAGATGTTGCGACTATGGTGGCGCGGGTCCTCGGGCGGCCCGGTCAGGATCGTGCCGTAGAGGAACCCCAGGTCCTCCTCGAACGGGTGCCGGATCGGCAGCGCGGCGTCGACCGCGCGCTTGATCGCCTCGCCCGCCGCCACCAGCGCGCGGGTGTGCTCGGGGGCCACGCGCAGCCCGACGCGCTCGGCCGGCAGCACCGCATAGAACGCGCCGCCGAAGGCCACGTCGGCCACGACACGCCCGTAGCCAGGCACGTCGACCTCCAGGTCGCGCGCGTACAGGAACGAGGGCACGTTCAGGAACGACACCCGCTCGACGCGCCCCTCGGCGTCGAGGTGGGCCGTGGCGCGTACCAGCCCGGCCGGCGTGTCGAGGTTGACCGGCGTCCGCGGCCCGCTGGCCGGCAGGGCGCCGGTCTCCAGCAGCGCGGTGACCAGCGCGATCACGCCGTGCCCGCACATTGTGCTGTAGCCCTCGTTGTGCAGGAACAGGACGCCGAGATCGGCCTCGGCGCTCACCGGCGGGGTGACGACGCAGCCGTACATATCGTAGTGGCCGCGCGGCTCCCATATCAGCGCCCGCCGCACGTGGTCGAGCCGCTCGCGCATGAAGCGCCGCCGCTCCAGGATCGTCGCGCCGAGCAGCTCGGGCAGCCCCCCGGTGATGATCCGCAGCGGCTCGCCGGCCGCGTGCGCGTCCAGCGTGGTGATCGCCAGCGCGCCCGCCG
>WNGB01017214.1_pt1 | contig 13912 bp, 16 predicted proteins | sample 5400681 | NCBI WGS metagenome assembly WNGB01 (sample SAMN13153367, study PRJNA577476) | soil metagenome | isolation source: 115 cm soil or saprolite under grassland replicate 2 | place: USA:California | collected 2016-06-15 | reverse complement strand
GGGGTCATGGAAGCCTCCCTGGCACCGGCCGCCGCCGCGCGATGAGCCAGGCGACGACATCCGAGACCTGCTGTGGCGTCAGCGGCGCGGCGCCTCTGTCACCCCGCCAATCCGGCATTCCAAGATCGGAGCGCCCGGCGATGACCGTGGTCCTCAGGTGCTGATCGCTGACGAGTGCGAGATAGGACGGATCGGTGACACTCCCGCCCTTTGCGCTTCTCCGTCCCTCGTCGCCGTGGCAGCGAGCGCAGGCGCTGGCAAAGACGCCACGTCCGCGATCCGCGTTGCCGGGCTCGCGGTCCCCCGCTCGTCCTCCGTCGTAGGGCGGAATTTCCTGTCCCAGCGCGGCGCCTGGGCGCCGCCAGCGATCCTCGATTCCGCGAACGAGGACGTCGATCTGTTGATCCGTGAGCGGGCCGCCCGCACTCAGGGCAAACGCGGGTTGCGCCGTCCCCGGCACGCCGGTGGTGATCACCTGGCGCACGTGCTCGGGCGGCACCAGAGCGAGATAGACCGGATCGTTCAGCGCCCGCGCCGGCCCCAGGCGCCCGGTCTCGCCGTGACACCCGGCGCAGTTCCGCGCATAGAGCGGCTCGAACGCCATGACCTCGGTCGGCGCCAGCTCGCGAGCGTCCGGCCTCGGCCTGCCGGGCACCGCGTCACATCCCGCGAGCGCGAGCGCCGCCACGAGGGCCGCCATGATCAGTCGCGTCGTCATGGCCGGAGATCCAGACGAGGTCCGCGTCCCGTCGCCTCGACACGCGCTCGCGCGACGAAGAGCCGCGTCTGCGCGGTGGCGACCGGCGTCGCGCTGGCGACGACGTAGCCCGCCGTGATGCCAAACGCGATCTGGGAGGCGACGAACCAGGGCCACGCGATCCGCGCGTTCAGCGCGGGATTGATGACGCCGAGGGTGGCCCACAGCAAGCCGCTCCACAGTAGCGGGGCGAGCAGGCCGCCCCAGAGCAGATGGCGCCGCGGAAGCAGCGGCAGGATGGCCGCGTAGAGCGCGCCCACCAGCACCGAGGTCACGCCGTGCGCGACGATGCCGATGACCACTGCGAGGCCGTCGAACGCCCGCAGCGTCGTCAGATCGGCCTCCGCCATCCGGGGCATCGCGATGGCAGCGAGCAGGTTGAGCGGATACCAGACGCTGCGCTGAACGACGATGCCGTAGATCGCGGCGCACACGGCCATCGCGCACCCACCGACGAGCCCGCCGATGACTCCCGCGGACAGCGGCTGCACCTCCACCGGAACTCGCACACGGTGGCGCTCGTCGCCGAACCAGAACCGTTCCACGCTTCGGGGCGGCGATGTCACGCGCTGCGACGGGCGGGGCGCCGGCAGCACCGGCACGTCCTCCTCCCGCTCCTCCGGGAGCACGCATCGCCACCACCCCACACCGCCGACCAGGGCGAGCGCCACTCCGACCGCGCTCACGGCGACATGCATCACCAGCCCCCCGAGTCCGAGGGTCACGCCGAGCGCGACGACCATCGGCCACACGGTCGGCGCGGGAAGGGCGATGCGGTCCGGTTCCTTCGAAGCGGTCATGGCTGGTCGAACGCCAGGACGGCGAGGAGCAACGGGAGATAGAACAGCGTGGCGATCAACACGACCCGCGCCGAGGCCGTCGACCGCGAGGTCGCGTGCGCCAGACCGACGCCGAGCAGCCCAAGGCCGAGCACGCACGCCGTCGCAAAGTACGCGGTGCCGCTGATCCCGATCACCGTCGGGAGCAGGCTGACCGCGACGAGCGCCAGCGTCGACGACACGATGTGACGCTCGGTCATCGTCCCGTGCACGTCGACGACGGGAAGCACGCGCACGCCCGCGCGGGCATAGTCGTCGGCATAGAGACGAGCGATCGCGAGCGTGTGAGGGAGCTGCCAGAGGAACACGATCGCGAACAGCACCGCGGCGCCGAGCCCGAGGTCGCCGCGCGCCGCGATCCATCCGGTCACCGGAGGCAGCGCGCCGGGGGCAGCGCCGACGAGCATGCACAGTGCCGTGCGCGTCTTGAGCGGCGTGTACGCGAACAGATACAGCACAGTCGTCGTCAGCGTCAGGATCGCGGCGGCGACCCCGACGCCGATGGCGAGATAGGCCACACCCAGCGACGCGAGCGCGCTGGCGAAGAGCAACGCCTCCGGCGGCTTCAGCCGCCCCTCCGGCAGAGGGCGCCGTTTCGTGCGCTCCATGCGGGCGTCGACGTCACGCTCGAGGTACTGGTTCAGCGCCAGTGTCCCGCCGGCAGCCAGGAGGGTCCCGACGAGCAGGTGCGCCACATGGAGGAGTTCCGCCGGTCCGCGGAGTGCCGCGAGATATCCGACGAGCGTGGTCGCAAGGACCATCAGGAGGACGCGCGGCTTCGTCAGCGCGATCAGGTCGGATGCCACCTGGTCCCGGTCCCGCGGGACACTGGCTGCGGCAATGGTCTCGACGGCCGGCTTGCTCATCGTCCGATCAGATACACGACGGTGAAGACGACGGTCACGACGTACATGATGCCGAGGCGCTTGTGATCCACTGTCACGACCCAGTCGTGCAGGACTGCCAGGACACCGGAGCGGCTCGAGGTCTCGACGGCGTCGAGTGACGGGGAAAACGGAGCGGGCACGGGCGTCGTCGCCATGGTCGTCAGCGCAGCGTGACGAGATACGCGAGCAGCTGGTCGAGCTGAGCGTCGTCGAGCTGCATCGCCGGCATCAGGGCACCGGCCTTGACCGCGCCCGGGTCCTTCACCCACGCGCGAAGATTTTCCGGCGTGTTGCGGACGGCGCCCGCGCCGAGCGTCGAGCGGCTCATCAGATGGGTCAGGTCCGGGCCGAACACGCCGTTGCCCGGCGTTCCCCGGACGGTATGGCAGTTGATGCAGGACAGGGACGAGAAGAGCTCGCGCCCCGCCCTCGCGGCGGCCGGCTCTGCCGGCGTCGCCTGCTGGGCCGCGACCCATGTCCGGAACTCGTCCTGCGGATGCACGACCACCATCAGGAGCATCAATGCGTGCTGGAGCCCGCAGTACTCGGCGCATTGGCCGACGAACGTCCCCACCTGGTGAGGCTCGATCCAGACGCGATTCGTCTTGTTCGGGATCACGTCCATCTTCCCTGCGAGCTGCGGAACCCAGAAGCTGTGTGCCACGTCGGCCGACTCCAGGGTGATGAACGTCGGCGCCGGATTGGCCGCGTCACGCACCGGGACGTGGATCTCGTTCGCCGTGACGATCCCGAGCTTCGGATAGCGGATCTCCCACCACCACTGGTGGCCGATGACGGTGAGCTCGAGCGCGTCCGGCGGCTGCGGGCGGCGCTCGATCCCGTAGATGTAGCGGGCGGTGACCAGGAAGAGAACGACGACGATCAAGAGCGGCACGACCGTCCACGCCAGCTCGATCTGCGTGCTGCCATACACCTGCGCCGGCTCGACCTCGGGGTTCGGCGACCGTCGACCGAACCGGATGAGCGTGTAGATCGCAAAGCCCGCGACGATCAGGAAGATCGCGGCGCTGATGGCCAGGACGATGAAGGACAGGTCGCGAATCGCGTATGCCGGAGTCGAAACCGGCGCGAAGATGCTCGGCGTCTGGATCGGCGTCATGCCCTATCCTCGAGCGTGTGTTCAGCAGCAAATGACGTGCCGTGTCTACGACGAGAATCAGTTGCTCCAGAAATGGTCGAGTCGCAAGGCGGCCGACCTCGGTTCTACGGCTCGGTCCAAGGCGCCGCCAACGTTGGCGTGCTACCGGGCTAGCGCCTGCCAACGATTGGCAGCCCCATTCTGACGCCGTCGGGATCCGGGACCTCCTCTCGCCTCCCTTCACCCATCGTTTTTCGCGACGCCTCGTAAGAAATTCGCGAAGTCGAGCACCGCCCTGATTGGAAAGCAAGCACTTAGGGTTGGCCGGCTCGTTGCTCTGTAAGATCCCTCGAGGCAATGATGACGCTGCTGGCCGGCATCGGCGTGACGGTGAGCGCCCTCGTAGTCCAAGGCATGGCGGCTGCACTGGGCGTCGAGGTGATTGGCGCGCTACTGGCAAGGCGAGCGGTCGGCACCATCTGGCGCAATGGCCTGGCCACGTTCATGCTCATCATGATCTTGTTGACGGGACACCTGGCACAGATGGCCGTGTGGGCGCTCGCCTTCATGGCGGCCGGGGAGTTCGGGACTTTCGCGGTCGCCTTCTACCACTCGGCGGTCAACTACACGACGCTTGGCTACGGCGACATCGTCATGTCTCCGCGCTGGCGCCTGCTCGGGCCGCAGGAAGCCGCGAGCGGCACTCTCGCGTTCGGCTGGTCGACCGCTGCGATCGTGACCCTCGTCATCCGGCTGGTCCGTTACCGACACCGCGTGCAGGTCCGAGATGAAAGTCGCGGCCGATCGCGAGAAACTCGCGAACCCCAGCCCGTCCATCAATAAAACCAACCGTTTACGTTTGGCCCACGCATTGCTGCCTCCGGGGCGCGTGTTCCCGGAGCGCGGACGTGACCTACAGAATCCACCACTCCAAGCAAGCCGACGGCAGCGTCTTCGTTCTGAGTGGCGTGCTGGACAGCGAGCATGTGGCGCGGTTGCAGGAGCTGCTTGCGACGGCGGCGGCCGGCCGGATCGTTCTCGATCTGAGGGACATCACCCTCGTCGATCGCGCAGCGGTCCGGTTCCTCGCACGCGTCGAGATGGCCGGGACCGAGATCATCAACTGCCCCGAGTACGTGCTCATCTGGATGTCTGCGGAAAGGGACGGCCGATGATCTGTCAATCGGTCGCCGCCACGGAGCATTGTCGCGGCGAACGGACCCGCGCGTCATCGCATGTGCGGACGCGCATCGGCCGGGACGACCGCGATGGTCAGCTCGCGGAATCGCTACGGCTTCGCGAGGACGGCGCCGCCGAGCGTCTCGTCACGGCGTACCACAGCCGAGCCTATCGTCTGGCCATCGGCATCACGGCGAACGCCGAGGACGCGGAGGAAGTCGTCCAGGATGCCTTCCTGAACGCCATCACCAAGATCGACACGTTCCGAGGCGAGTCGGCCTTCGGATCGTGGCTCTATCGGATCGTCGCCAATAGCGCGCTTGGCAAGGCCCGCCGCCGGCAAGGGCCGCGCGTCGCGCTGCCCCTGGACCAGGTGTTGCCCCTGTTCGACGCCGACGGCCGGCATGCCGCGCCTGTCGTCGACTGGTCCGCCGTCGTCGACGACCCTTCGCGTCGGATCGAGGTGCGGCTGGCGGTGAGCGCCGCCGTCGAAGAGCTGCCCGCTTACTATAGAGCCACCGTGGTGCTGCGGGACGTGGTGGGTTGGACGTCTGCCGAAGTTGCCGAGGCCTTGGGCATCAGCATCGGCACGGTGAAGACGAGGGTGCATCGCGCCAGGTTGTTCATCCGGAAGCGCTTGGCGGAGTCCCTGCCCATCGCGAAACCCCGCGGCTCTTCGATCGTCTAAAGGAGGCCGACGATGATGACACGCGTGGCCGCGACTGTGGGTGCCGTCTTGCTCATCTGCAACGTGCAATCCCCTTCCGCACAGGAGTCGCGTCTCGAACCACAACCCACCAGGGATCTACCCGAGCGGTATAGCCGTCAGGTCGCCCCGACGCCGAGCACGTTCTGGCGATCGCCCGACCTCCGCGATTACACCCGGGTGCTCAAATCGACCGAGACCCCCGTGATCGAACCGAACACGCGCTATGCGCTGCCGGAGCTGATCGATCTCGCCCAACGCTTGAACCCCGAGACGCGCGTGCCGTGGGAGGCCGCCCGCCGGGCCGCGCTCGCCGTCGGGCTCGTGGAAGCCGAATACTTCCCGGTGTTGGCCATCTCGGCCCTCGGTGGCTACAAGAGCGTGGGAGTCCCCATCCCCAAGGATCTCGTCTCCGACGGCTTCTTCCGCTTCGACCTGGCCCAGGTGGTTCCCACCTTGAATCTGCGCTGGTTGCTGCTCGACTTCGGTCGTCGCGGGAGCGCTCGAGATGCCGCGAAGGAGCGGCTGCTGGCCGCGAACCTCGGGTTCAATCGGAAGCACCAGCAGATCGCCTTCGCCGTACAGAGCGCGTTTTACAGCCTCACCAGCGTCCGCGCGCGGATCGCAGTCGCTCAGAGCTCACTGGACGCCGCCCGCGCGGTGCAGGAGGCGACGGAGACCCGTCTGAGAAGCGGGCTCGCGACTCGTCCAGAGCTTGCTCTGGCGCGACAGCAAACGGCCCAGGCCATCTTCGAGCTGGAGGAGGTGCTCGAGAAAGAGCGGGACGCGCAGGTGACACTCGCGGAGAGTATCGGCACCACGCCCACGACACCGATCCAGGTCGCCGATTTTTCGGTGCTGCCTCCCCCGGCCGAGCTCCAGGAAACCGTCGAGAAGACGATCGATCGCGCACTCGAAAAGCGACCCGACCTCATCGCTCGGGTCGCGGCGCTACGCGCGTCCGAGGCAGAGGTCGGGCGGGCCCGTGCCGCCTACTGGCCAACGCTGTCGCTGGTCGCCGATGTCGGATCGATCCTCGGCAAAGCGAGGATCACCGCCGACGGGATGTCCACCGGATGGTTCGGAGCGACCCAACCGAGCTATGGCGCCGGGTTTTTGCTCGAGTGGGAGATCTTCGACGGCGGTGCGCGTCGGCGCCGGGTCGAGCTGGCCGAATCGGCGCGTCGGGCCGCCCAGGACGAGATCACGGCCACGCGCGACCGCGCCGTCAGCGAGATCTGGAAGGCGTACACCGACGTCAAGCTCGCCTTCCGGCGTCTCGACGTCGCCGCGGCGCTGGTCGAGGCATCGCAGCTCTCGTACGAGGATTCGCTCAGATCGTATCGTCTGGGGCTCGGCACGCTCACCGACCTCCTCGCTGCCCGGCGCGAGTTGAGCCGGGCGCGGTTCGTCGAGCTCGACACCAAGGTCAAGCTGCTCGAGTCTTCCGCGGCCCTCGCGTTCACGACGGGCGAGGTCGGGAACGCACCCTCCGGGCCGGGGCGCTAGGGGGAGATCTTGGGACCGCAGATCAACGTCATCGGTTCGTTCTTCCCGTCGTGGATGCTCTGCGCGGCGATCGGCATCGCCGTCGCCGTCGTCGCGCGATGGCTCTTCCTCCGCGTGGGCGTCGACCCCTACCTCGGCCCGCGAGCGCTCGTCTATTCGAGCCTCGCGATTCTCGTCACCCTCGTCCTCTGGGTGGCGCTGTTCAGGACCTAGCCGATGGCGCAGCGTGAAACGGCCGCGGATTCGACTGCACGCCGTGTTGCTGGACGCCTGATCGGCGGCTTGATCGTCGCTGGCGCCGTCGTCGCCGTGGTGGTCACCCTGCTGCAGTGGGAGACTCGCCCGCAGACGGACGACGCGACGGTGCGGGCCAACTTCGTCGGCATCGCGCCCCAGGTGAGCGGTCACATCGTCGATCTGCGTGTCCGGGACAACCAGCAGGTCCAGGAAGGCGACCTGCTGTTCGTCGTTGACCCGCGGCCATACGAGATCGCCGTCGCTCGTGCCCGGGCCAACCTCGCGCTGACGCGCAAGGAGGTCGAGGGCCTGCACAAGGGCGTCTCCACCGCCGATGCCGGCGTCGCGCGCGCGACCGCGCAGCTCGATGCTTCGGCGGCGGACGTCGTGCGCCGTGAGACCGACCCCGTCGCCGCGGATGCCGAGATCGCACGTCTGGAAGCGCAGCGGGTCGCCTCGGAGGCGGCGCTGCATCGTGCAAACGCCGAGTCCCGAAACGCCGACGCCCACCTCGCCCGGCTCGAACCGCTGCTGCCCGAGAAGTTCGTGACCGAGGACAAAGTGGACGAAGCCCGCACGCGGCGGGTGTCGGCAGCCATGGCCGCCGAGCAGGCGCGGACCTCGGTGCTGGCTGCCGATGCCGCGCTCAACGAGGCTCGCGCCAAAAAGCGAGCGGCCGTGGCCACGCTGGCGGCCACACGCGCTCAGCATCTCGCGACCGAGGCCGCACTACGCCAGTCCAAGAGCGAACGCGCCCGGGCGGAGGACGCAGTCGGTCAGGTGGCGAACATGAACGCGCGCGTCGCCGCGGCGGAGGCCGCGCTGCACTCGGCCGAGCTCGACCTCGAGTACACCCGCGTGCGGGCGCCGTTCAGCGGGCGGGTCGTCAATCTCAATATTTCGCCCGGAGCCTTCGCGCGGAGCGGCGCCGAGGTCTTCACGCTCGTCGACACCGGCACCTGGTACGTGATGGCGAACTTCCGGGAGACGCAGCTCCGCCATATTCCCGCCGGAGCGCCCGTCGACCTCTATCTCCAGTCGCAGTCCGGACGGCGCTTCCGGGGCACGGTCGTCGGGCTCGGCTGGGCCGTGCTGCCCGAGAACGGCACCAGCGTGAATGGATTGCCGCGCGTCGAGCGGTCGCTCGACTGGATCCGGCTCGCCGCGCGGTTCCCCGTACGCATCAAGGTCGAGGACCCGGACGAGTCCTTTCGCATCGGGGCCTCGGCCGTGGCGACCGTGCATGGCCCGCTCAGGAGCGTGAGCCGGTGAGCGTGGCCGCGTTTCTCGAGTTCCTCCGCCGGGAGCTCGCGCCGACCCCCGGGCGTGGCAGCGCAACCTTCCGGCTGACGCTCGCCTGCGTGATCGCCACCATCCCGATCCTGACCCATCGCATCCCCCATGCCCTCATCGTCATGATCGTCATGTATCTCATCACGCAGGAGGACACCGCGGCAACGCTGGTCGGCTCCATCCTCGCCGTGGCCGGTGTCACGCTCGGCCTGGGCGCGGCCCTGCTGGTCTGGATCGCGGCCATCGATATCGCCTGGCTGCGCATCGCGTGCTTCATCGGCTTCGTGTTCCTCGGATTGTTCCTCAAGCGCGTGCTGGTGGTCGGCGCGCTCGGATCGGCGATCGGGCTGCCGGCGGCCCTCGTGATGATCCTGCCGGACGTGGCGCCGATTCCGCCGGAGAGTCTCGTCGAGTTCGTGCTGTGGATCTGGCTGTGCGTCACGCTTGGACTCACCGTCAACCTCGGTGTGCAGCTTCTGCTTGCCCCGGGCGACCCCTTGACCCTGCTGCGACGTGAGGTCGACACGAGGCTCCGCTGCGCCGAGGACACCGTACGCGAGCTGGCCGGCGCGCGCGATGTCGCGCCGGCGCCGCTGGCGACGTCCCTCGACGCGCTGACCATCGCCGGCATGTCGCGGCCGCTCGCGCTGCTCAAGACAGCCTCCCTCACCAACGCCCAGGCCCGGCAACAGCACGAGACGCTCGCGACAGCCATCACGCTCGTCGATCGACTGGTGACCGACGCGGGCGCGCTGCGCCTGCTCGGGTCATCGACCTCGAGCGCGCCGATGCGTGAGTCGCTCATGCGCGTGGCCGAGGCCTGCGCCCGCGTACGGCAAGCGGTCGCCGAGCGCCGGTGGCGCCAGGCCGCGGACGCCGCGCCTCGACCGTCGGCCGTCGACGTGGGTGCGGCCATGCCGCCGCCGCTGGCTGACATGGAGCGCACGCTCGAGCAGCTCTCGGCAGTCGCCCGCATGGAGGCCCGGACGCCGACGACGAAAGAAAGCGGGCCGCAGCTCCTGCTGCCCGACGCCGCCACGAATCCGGAGTACGTGCAATTCGCCGTCAAGGGCGCCCTGGCGTCGCTGATCTGCTACGTCCTCTTCGTCGGCTTCGACTATCCGGGGATCTACACCTCCGTCATCACCTGCTTCGTCGTCTCGCTGTCGACCATCGGGTCGAGCAACCAGAAGGGGCTGCTCCGCTTCGGGGGCGCGGCGGTCGGCGGTGTGATGGGCCTGGGCGCGCTCGTGTATGCGTTTCCAAACATCGACCGTCTCGGCGGGTTCTGGCTCGTCTTTGCGACCGGCACCGCGGTGGCCGCGTGGATCAACTTCGGTTCGCCCCGGATTTCCTACGGCGGGTATCAGACCGGCCTCGCCTTCTACAAGGCGACGCTGCAGAACCTCGGGCCCCCGGCGAGTGCCACCGTCGTTCGCGACCGGCTGATCGGCGTCGCCTTTGGACTGATCGTCTTCGGCATCGTGGAGCACGTCTTGTGGCCGGTCCGCGCGTCGGATCGCCTGCACGCGCGGCTGGCCGACGTCTTCCGCTCGCTCGCCGCCCTCGCTCGCGTGGCCTCGCGACCACTGGACGATGGGGCCGACGTGGACGCACGTCGCCAGCTGATCTCGCAGCAGGTGACGGATGTTCAGGGGTTCATCGAGTCGTCGAAGTTCGAGGCCGGCGCGGGCGCCGCTGACGCGCAGGCCGTCGAGCGGCTGACCGCCGATGCCCAGACGGTGTTCCTCGTGCTCCTGGCGATCGCCCGCGACGCGGCCGCAGCCGCCACGCCTCCGGACGTCGTGCGGGCCGCGGCGATTCGCGTCGACGAGGACGTGGCGGCGATTCTCGAAGGACTCACAGAGCGCGTCCGGCCGGGCGAAACGACGGCGGCAATCGACGTCAATGGATCGCTGGCCGCCTTGGAGCGGTCGATCGCCGCGCAGGTCGACGCGATCGGCGGGGATGTGACATACGCGGGCACACTCGAGCTGTACCGTGAGCTCGCGGTTGCCTTGAATCGCGCCGCCTCGAGCGAAGGACGCTCGGTGCATGCGGCGCTTTCGCCGGTGATTCCTTGAGCGCTGCGCTCCTTACGGAGAAGGATGCCGTAGACGATCCGACGCTGACCGTCCGGCGTTGCGAGCCGGACTGCCTATGAAGAGCACCAAACACTTGTGGGCAGTCGGGTACGACGACATGGGACGTGCCAGTCAGGTCCGCGACGAAATCACCCGCCTGGGGTGGGTCGACAATCGCCTCATCCTCGAGGACGTGGCCGTGGTCGTGCGGCATCCCGATGGATCATTCACGATCGACCGAGAGCGGTTCCCAACTGCCTCCAACATTCTGGGCTGTTCTGCGGTCGGCTTTCTCGCCGGCCTGGTGCTCGGCGTACCGGTGGTTGGCGCGATGATCGGAGCGGTGGTCGGAGGCGCCGGCACGGCGATGAGCTTGACGTCGGCCGGCATCGGTGACGACTTCGTCACAGAGGCGCAGAGGTTGATGAAACCGGGGACGTCCGCGCTGTTCCTGCTCGACGGCGAGGGAGACATGGACGTGATCCTGCACGCGATTCGCGGCCTAGGCGGGACGGTGTTGAAGACCAACGTGGATGTGGAGCGGGCACGGTTGATCCAGTCCACGCTGCAGGAGAACCTCCATGATCGACCTCGATAAAGCGATCCTCGAGCACCATTCGTGTCGTGTTCGCGTCCGGAGCGCGCCGAGACCGCCTCGTCGCCGCCCTGCTCCACGAGGCCAGGCGAAGGCCGCCGAATTTCCCACCGCTGCCGGAGATGTTCCAGCACTACCGACGCGAGCAGGACGCCGGACGTCCCGCCATCCTTCGCGAGCGACGGCCGAGCTTCCGCATCCCCGCCTTGGCTGGTATGCCGGGCTCGCCGTGATGGCAATCTTCGAGGTCATCGAATGGCCGCTCGTGATCGTGATGATGCTAGGCCATGAGATTGCGCACCGCGCACTCAGCGAGGCTCTGCGTGACTTCGCCGAGGGCGTGGAAGCAGGAGCGTGAGCATCGAGCAAGACGAGCGCGCCGATGGCCTCGTCCTGGACGGCCGTCGTCGAACCTACTGTCGAGACGCACGGCGGGCTCTGACGAAAATGCAATCGTGCCGAATCCGATTCCAGGGTGGGCTTCCCCGGCGCTGTCGTACGAGCGTGATGACATTTCCTCCCTCACAGCATCTCTCGCAATCTTTGGCTCGCACGGGAACCATCGAACCCGGGGCCCGCGTCTCAAGGGCGGGAGGGAATCACGATGGAACGCCGTCTCGCGATCGTCCTGGCGACGCTGCTCGGAAGCTTCTCGCTCCTCTGGATCATCAACTTCAAGGTCGTGGCGCTCGACCAGGTCCTGATGGTGCTCAAATAGCCGAGGAACATCGAGCTCCGCAACGCCGTCGGTGGCCCAGATGGCGCCGTTGACTCGTGCGCGATTACCAATCTGTCCTTCTCTCCTCCGACGGTCTGAGGAGGCAGGATTGTGCTTCGCGAGAGGATCATTGGGATTCGCCGCCGAGCAGTCCCAAGAGGCGCTTCCACATGGATGCGGGTGACGGCGGGTACCGGACGGCGCGGCGCGCCGCGCGATCGACCTACAGCCGCGAGGACAGCACTCGTGCGCGGTCAAGCGCACATCTCGCCGGACGCCGTGATGGCGGACGGCGTGGCCCTCTTCATGGAATCGTGATCATGCCGGCCGTGAACCGAGCGGGTTCCATCGGCCGCCGAGAATATCAACTGCGCCGGCGCCACCGGTCAATTCGGGGCTCCTGGACTATCGCCGGACTCAACGAAAAGCTTCGGATCGGAGCCGCTGACCTCGTCGCGAGAGAACGGTCCTCGACCCACTCACTAGCCTGGGGGATTCCATGGACGCTGTGATGCTCTTTTCCACGTATGCGGCGTGGTCGCTCCTGATCGTTCGCCTTTTTCTCGGAGTGATCTTCTTCGCCCACGGCGCTCAGAAGGTTTTCGGCTGGTTTGGTGGCCCCGGTCTCAAGGGCACCATCGGGCACTTCCGGAGTGCGCTTCACATCCCGCCGGCTCTCGCCGTGCTGGCCGCCTTCACCGAATGCTTCGGCGGACTCGCCGTGTTCGTCGGCGTGTTGACCCGTCTCGCTGCTTTGGGACTCGTCGTCGTGATGGTCGTCGCGATCGTTACCGTCCACGCGCGCAACGGGTTCTTCCTCAACATGTCCCTTCAACCCGGAAAGGGTCATGGCATGGAGTTCAATTTGGCGCTCCTCGGTATGTCGCTCGCCGTACTGGTGGGCGGGGCCGGGTTGGTATCAATCGACGGCATGATCGTGAAGTGGCTCACCTCGTGATGTTCGCCACGCGACAGCCCCAGATGTTGCAATCGCGCTCGCACGATCAGGCGTCTCGAGGGCGTCGCCGCGCTCGGCAATGCCACGCAGGAATCCCTGATCGCATTCGAGCGTAGCGTGTCTATGTCGGGCTGCCTACCGTTGTCGGAACGGGGCCCGCCCGACACGACAGAAGTTGGAGGAGCCCCCGCTCCTGAGCCACCGCCGAGATGCTTCCGATCGTCCAGCACGCGCTACGCGAACAACGAGCGGCAAGCCAGCTCCGCAGCGCTTTCATCTTCCCGAACGGCACGGGCGGGCCGCTCAACATCACTTTCGACTTGCCCCCCGCTCGATATGCCGAAAGGCCTCGGGCGGGGTTATTTTTTGCCCGGAGGCTCGCATGCCGCCTGAGCCCACTGCCAAGCGAGCCGACGTGTTCATCGACGGCCAGAACCTCTTCCATGCCGTCCGGGAATCGTTCGGCTACACCTATCCCAACTATGACGTGTTGGCCCTTGCAGACGCCGTCTGTAAGGCGCAGGGGTGGACGCTCGCCCAAGCACGCTTCTACACGGGAATCCCCGATCCGACCGACAATCCCTTCTGGCACCACTTCTGGTCGGCCAAGCTGGCGGTGATGGGGCGCCAAGGTGTCGTCGTCTTCAGCCGCTCGCTCCGGTACCGCAACAAGACGGTGACGTTGCCCGACGCGACCGAGCTCACCCTGCCGGTTGGCGAAGAAAAGGGCGTCGACATCAGGATTGCGCTCGATGTCATCCGCATGGCCCACCGCGGAGACTATGATGTCGCGGTCATCCTCAGCCAGGACCAGGACTTCTCAGAAGTCGCCGACGAGATCAGGGTCATCGCCCAAGAACGGGGCCGATGGATCAGATCGCCTCGGCATATCCGCTCGGCCCCACGACCCGAAACCGTCGAGGCATCAACCGGACCGGCCGCGCGATGTACGACGGCTGCCTCGACCGTCGCGACTACCGCCCCACTCGCTAACGCGAATGGTACCGAGGGCCGGCCGGCTCGATGTTCCAGCGGCCGAAATGTCAGAAAG
>WNGB01009190.1_pt1 | contig 13914 bp, 11 predicted proteins | sample 5400681 | NCBI WGS metagenome assembly WNGB01 (sample SAMN13153367, study PRJNA577476) | soil metagenome | isolation source: 115 cm soil or saprolite under grassland replicate 2 | place: USA:California | collected 2016-06-15 | reverse complement strand
TGGCGATGGTGCGGGTCTTGGCCAGCCCGGGCACGCCCTCCAGCAGCAGATGCCCCCCCGCCAACAGGGCCACCAGCACCCGCTCCAGCATCCCCTCCTGCCCCACGATCACCCGCTTGATCTCAAACAACGCCGCCTCGAGACGCGTGCGGGCTTCGGTGGTGGCGCCGACCGTGGCGAGCCGGGGTTGTTGCTCGGTCACCGTGGCTGGCTCCTTGCCGTGGGACGGCGGCCACGGGACCGCGGCCGGTTTTTCCACCTTAGCGTGCCCTGCGCGATCCGGCACGACCCATCTCCATGGCACGGCAAGGTCGTCCTTGCTGGCTTGCGCGCAGAGGCGGCCCGTAACCTCGGGGCCCCGAGGCCGGAGCGAACTCCGGCCTCGTCCCACCATCCGGGCCTCGGGCAAGGCCGCCACGACCGGGCGGCTGACCTTGCGGCCGCCCACGCCCGTCCGTCGCGGAGGTCACGGTTCTACCCGGCGTCCCTGAGAGCAGGATGAGAACAGCTTAGGGAGCTGTTAAGAATGCTGTCCCGTGGCGGTCGCGCGGTTGACACCGATCAGCTGGCCGGACGGCCGGTGGGCCCGCCCGCCGTCGCGCCCGCGGGCCGGGAGCCTGACCACGAAGCTGGTGCCCTTGCCGAGCGTCGACTCGACCGCGACCGTGCCGTCGTGCGCCTGGGCGACCCACCTGGTGATCGCCAGGCCCAGCCCCGACCCCGCCGTGCCGCGCACGCCAGGGGCGCGCCAGAAGCGGTCGAACACGTGTTCCAGGTGGGCTTCGGCGATGCCGATCCCGGTGTCGCGCACGGCCAGCTCGGCGAGGCCGTCGGTGGCGCGCAGCCGCAGGTCGACCCGGCCGGCCCTGGTGTACTTGAGGGCGTTGTCGACCAGGTTCCAGACCGCCCGGCGCAGGTCGTCGCGGTCGCCGGAGACCCACACCTCGGGAACCGGGTCGAGCGAGACCTCCACCCCGGGCGGCGCGACCCGCAGCGCGTCGCGGTGGACGTCGACCAGCAGGTGGTCGAGCCGGAAGGCGCGCCGGGGCTGACGCGAGGCGGCCTCCAGCCGGGCCAGGGCGAGCAGGTCGCCGACCAGCGACTCCATCCGGCGCAGCTCGGCGAGCACGTCGTGCAGGGCGGCGGCGCGGTCCTCGGTGCGTGCGCCGGGCACCCTGGTGAGGAACTCGACGTTGGTGCGGATCGCCGTCAGCGGCGTGCGCAGCTCGTGCGAGGCGTCGGCGACGAAGCGGCGCTGGGAGTTCAGCGTGGTCTTCAGGTCGAGGTTGGACTGCTCCAGCTCGGCCAGCATCTGGTTGAACGACCGCGACAGGCGGCCGAGCTCGTCGTGGAGGTTGCCCTCCACCGGCATGCGGCGCGAGAAGTCGCGGTCGTCGCCGATCCGCTGGGCGGTGGCCCGCATGCGACCGAGCGGCCGCAGCAGGGCGGCGGCGAGCCCGAGGCCGAGGAGGGCGGCGACCAGCAGCACCGCCAGGCCGCCGCCGAGCAGGATCGTGCGCAGCAGGCGCAGTGACCGCTCCACGCCGGCCAGCGAGCGGGCCACCGTCACCCGGCCCTTGATCGTGTCGACCGCCGGCGCGTCCGGCGAGGCGTCGCGGGGCCGCCCCTTCGAGATGGTCGCCTTGAACGTCTCGGCGTACACCGCCAGCGGCAGGCCGAGGTCGTTGCCCTCGCGCGCGACGATGGTGACCCGGCCGGTCGGCACCACCGGCAGCTCCCGGTCGACCAGCGCCGTGGCCGGGTGCTTGGCCACCGGGGCGAGCGTCCGCTCGTTGTCCTTGCGGGTCTCCACCACGATGTAGGTGTCGGCCTCCTGGTCCCTGGTCCACTGGTCGAGGATGGACGAGCCGACCGTGTTGGCGGTGTCGTAGGTGGTGAGCACGTGGGAGAGCTGGACGCCCTGGCGCTGCACCGAGCCGTAGAACTCCTGGTGGAGGTTGCGGTCGACGTAGGCGTAGACGCCCAGCCCGAAGACGGACAGGGCCAGGGTGAGCAGCAGCAGGTAGGCGAGCGTGAGCCGCGCCCTGAAGCTGATCAGGCCGATCACCTGACACCGTCCGGGTCCTCGCGGAGCACGTAGCCGACCCCGCGGACGGTGTGGATGACCCGCTGCTCGTCCTCCGCCTCCAGCTTGCGGCGCAGGTAGCCGACGTAGACCTCGAGGACGTTGGAGTCGCGGCCGAAGTCGTAGTCCCACACCCGCTCCAGGATCGTGGAGCGGGTCAGCACCTGCCGCGGGTGCTCCAGGAACAGCGCCAGCAGGTCGAACTCCTGCCTGGTGAGCGAGATCGTCCGCTCCCCCCGCCAGACCTCGTGGGTGGAGCGGTCCATGCGCAGGTCGCCGAAGCGCAGCTCGGCCGCGCCGCCGCCGTTGCGGCCACGGCGCAGCAGCGCCTTGACCCGCACCAGCAGCTCCTCGAAGGCGAACGGCTTGACCAGGTAGTCGTCGGCGCCCGCCTCGAACCCGGCGACCCGCTCCGGCACCTCGCTGCGGGCGGTGAGCATCAGCACGGCCACGTCGCCGGCCTGGCGCAGCCGGCGGCAGACCTCCAGCCCGTCGATGCCCGGCAGCAGCACGTCCAGGATGACCAGGTCGGGCGGGTGGTCGAGGGCACGGTTCAGGGCCTCCTCCCCGGAGACGGCCACCTCCACCTCGAACCCCTCGTAGGCGAGTGGGCGACGGAGGGCCGCGGCCAACAGCGGATCGTCGTCGACGACCAGGATGTGGGCACCCATACGTTCGCCGTCCTGACCTGCCGCCGCCTGGCGGCGTTCGCTCACATGCTGACTTGGCGCCATTCTGCCTGCTCGCGGTCCTTCCTGCCTAGCGGGGCGCCGCCACCGGGTCCTCGCGGCGGCAGTCGGTGGGAAGCTTGTCCGGGCGCAGCCCCTTGAACGAGGCGGCCCGCAGCTTGCCGTCGCCGGTCCACTTCAGGTACTCGACCTCGCAGACCAGCTCTGGGCGAGCGAAGCGGGCGCCGCGCAGGCGGGGGGCGCCCTGGAACTGGGGTTCGGAGACCTCCCGCTCGGCCAGGTCGGCCAGCAGCTCGGCCAGGAACGCGTGGGTGAAGCCGGTGCCGACGTTGCCGGCGTAGCGGAACCGCTCGCCGTCGTAGACGGCCAGCAGCAACGACCCGAGGGTGGCGGCGCGGCCGCCCTGCCCGGGCGTCCAGCCGACGATCACGCAGTCCTGGCGGCGCAGGGCCTTGACCTTGCGCCAGTCGGGCGAGCGCGTGCCGGGCCGGTAGGGGCTGGCCGCCCGCTTGGCCACCACCCCCTCCAGCCCGAGGCCCCTCGCCTGCTCGAAGAAGGCCACGCCGCGGCCCTCGACCACCTGGGAGAGGCGCACGTCCCTGGTCTCGACCAGCACCTCGGCCAGCCGGCCCCGCCGCTCGACCAGCGGGAGGTCGAGCAGGGGCACGCCGTCCAGCCACAGCAGGTCGAAGGCGAGGAACTGGATCGGCACCCTGCCCTTGTTGCGGTTCAGCTCCTCGGGTGCGCGGTGGAAGCGGTCCTGCATGCGCTCGAAGGAGGGCCGGCCGTCGCGATCGAGCGCGACCACCTCGCCGTCGACCACCGCGTTGCGGGCGGCGAGCTGGCGGTGCAGGTCGATCAGCTCCGGGAACTGGCCGGTGACGTCGCGCCCGGTGCGGGAGGTGAGGCGGGTCGCCCGGCCCAGGTTGGCCAGGCAGCGGTGGCCGTCCCACTTGACCTCGAACAGCCAGCCGTCGCCGTCGAACGGGGTCGCGTTGAGCACCGCCATCATCGGCTCGTAGGTGGGCGGCGGGGCCGGCTGGGGCAGCGACAGCCTGCCGCCGAGGATCACCAGCCAGTCGTTGTCCCTGGTCCGGAAGAAGTGGTACTCGGCGCCCCGGTAGCGGCTGCCGTGGAGGCGGACGGTGAGCTTGCCGTCGCCCACCTCGACCGGCTCGTAGGTGCCGAGGTCGAACAGGCGCACCTCGCCGCCGCCGTACTCGCCGGCGGGGATGGTGCCGCTGAAGGTCAGGTAGTCGAGCGGGTGGTCCTCGGTGTTGACGGCGAGGTGGCGGACGCCCGGCTCCTCCGGCAGGCGCTTCGGCACCGCGAACGACACCAGCACCCCGTCGCGTTCGAAGCGCACGTCGTGGTGGAGGCGGCGGGCGTGGTGCTGCTGGATGGTGAACCGCCGGCCGGGCTGGAGGGGCGCGACCTCGGTGAGGCCCGCCGGATGGGCCTCCGCGGGCAGCCCCCGACCGACCGGGGCCCGACCGACCGGGGCACCCCCTTGGGGTTCCCCGGACCCCTCCGGCCCGTGCGGCTCTGGGGTGCGGCCGAAGTCCCGCTTGGCGGCATACTCGTCCAGCGCCGCCCTCGAGGAGGGACGGGGCGAGCCGCTGGCCGGGAAGCGCGGCCGGCCGCGCTGGCGCGGCGTGCGCTCGGCCGCGGTCAGCCCGAGCGCCTCCATCGCCGCCGCCAGCGACTGCTTGTCGGTCTGGACCGGCGCGAAGCGGTCCCCGGCCGCGAACCGCTCCCAGACGTTGTCGATGCGGAAGTCGCCCGGTTCCAGGTCCTCGTCCAGCTCCTCCCAGTCGAGCGGGGTCGAGACGGGCGCGCCGGGCAGCGGCCGCAGCGAGTAGACGCTGGCGATGTTGGCCCCAGGGCGGTTCATCTGGTGGTCGATGAAGATCTTTCCCGTCCGCTCGGCCAGCGGCCAGGCCATGGTGGCCTTCTCCGGGTAGGCGCGGACCACCAGCCTGCCGACCCGCTCCACGAACTCGCGCGCGTCGGTGTGGGTGTGGGTGCCGTCCAGCGGCACGAACACCTGCATCCCGGTGGCCCCTGAGGTCTTCGGGTAGCCGCGCAGGCCGAGGCCGTCCAGCACCACCTTGACCAGCTTGGCGACCGCGAGCACGTCGGCATAGGTGTAGGGGGGGAACGGGTCGAGGTCGAAGAAGGCGTAGTCGGGCCGGTCCAGCGAGCCGGCCCTGGCGTGCAGCGGGTGCATCTCGATGCAGCCGAGGTTGACGACGTACAGCAGGCTCGGCAGGTCCTGCACGACCACGAACTCGACCACCCTCGACTCTTCCTCGCTCGGCACGGCCGCGGTCGGCAGCCAGTCGGGGGCGTGCGCCGGCACCTGCTTCTCGTAGAACGGCTGGCCGGCCAGGCCGTCGGGCATGCGCTTCATGGTCAGCGGCCGGTCGCGCAGGTGCGGCAGGATCAGCTCGGCCACGTTCCAGTAGTAGGCCAGCAGGTCGCCCTTGGTGATGCCGTCCTCCGGCCAGTACGGCTTGCTCAGGTTGGAGAGGCGCAGCTCGCGGCCTTCGGCCTCCAGCCGCCAGGCATCGCCCGCCTTCGCCGCGGGCAGCGGCGAGGGGAAGGGCAGGCGGCGGCGCTTGCCGCTGGCCACTGCAGCGAGCCTCCTTCAGTTGGGCTGCTTGCCAGCGTACAGTGGTCGTGGTCCGTACCCGCCGCCTTCCGACGGGCCGCCGCAGCCGCGGTGCGTACCCGGTGTCAAGGAGGCCTGGCTGATGAAGACGATCTGGAAGGGGGCGATCTCCTTCGGGCTGGTCACCATCCCGGTGCGCGTGTACGGGGCCACCGAGGAGAAGAGCCTCCGGTTCCACCAGCTCCACGCCCCCGACGGCGGCCGGATCCGCTACAAGCGGGTCTGTTCCGTCGACGGCGAGGAGGTCGACTACGGCGACATCGTCAAGGGCTACGAGTACGAGAAGGACCACTACGTCACCCTGACCGACGAGGAGCTGGACTCCCTGCCGGTGCCGACCACCAAGGCCATCGAGATCGAACGGTTCGTCGAGGCCGAGGAGATCGACCCGATCTACTTCCAGAAGTCCTACTACCTGGTGCCGGAGGGCACCGGGGTCAAGGCCTACCACCTGCTGCGCGAGGCGATGGGCGACGACGGCAAGGTCGCCCTCGCCAAGGTCGCCTTCCGCGACAAGGAGCACCTGGCCACCCTGCGACTGCGCGACAACGTGTTCGTGCTGGAGACGATGTTCTGGCCGGACGAGATCCGCACGCCCAGCTTCGAGGCCCTCGACGAGCCGGTCGAGCTGCGGCCGCAGGAGATCCGCATGGCCCGCAGCCTGATCGACAGCCTCTCGGACGCCTTCAAGCCCGACGAGTTCCACGACGCGTACCGGGCCGCCCTGGAGGAGCTGGTCGAGAAGAAGGTCCAGGGCGAGGAGATCACCTACACCGAGGAGGCGGAGCCCTCCAAGGTCGTCGACCTGATGGAGGCGCTGCGCGCCAGCGTCGAGGCGGCCAAGTCCGATAAGCCGGCCGCCGAAGGCAAGGCGGGTGGCCGGCGGCGCAAGAAGGCGGCCGGGGAGTAGCGGCCCGGCGCGTGCGGCGCCGGCGGCGGGGGGGTGAGGGGGGTTGCGCCGGCAGGCGTCGGCCACGTTCCGGGAGGCGGTCGCCTCCGTGCTGGACGGGCTGCAGGACCGCACCGGTCTCGGCCTGTGGATGCTGCTGCGGCTGGGCGACGGCGGGGCGGTGGTGCTGGCGGCCCGCGACCGCTGCTACGGCATCGACCTGGACCGGGAGCTGGCCGACGACGAGCTGCCGGTGCGGGCGATGGTGGAGGGCCGCGGGCCAAGGGTGGCGCCGGTGGTCGCCGACGTCGAGGCGTACGCGCCGGCGCGCCTCGGCGGCACCCTGCCGATCGGCGCCTTCGCCGGGGTGCCGATCCTCGCGCCCGACGGGTCGCTGTTCGGCTGCCTGTGCGGCATGGACCCGGCTCCCGCGCGGCCGGAGCTGGCCGGCGAGCTGCCCACCATCGAGCTGCTCGGCCGCCTGCTCGCAACCCTGCTCGCCCAGGAGCTGGACCGCCAGGAGCTGCAGCGGCGCTTCGAGCGGGCCGAGCTGGACGCGCTCACCGACCCGCTCACCGGCGTCGGCAACCGCCGGGCATGGGACCGCCTGCTGGACGCCGAGGAGGCCCGCTGCCGCCGCTACGGCTCGGCGGCGTCGCTGGTCGCCGTCGACCTCGACGAGCTCAAGCGGGTCAACGACGCCGAGGGGCACGCGGCCGGCGACACGCTGCTGCGCCGGGCGGCGCGGGTGATCGACGCCACCAAGCGGACCACCGACGTGGTCGCCCGCCTCGGCGGCGACGAGTTCGGCGTGCTGGCGGTGGAGTGCGACGAGGGGGCGGCCTCCGTGCTGGCAGAGCGCCTGTGGCGGGCCCTGCAGGCGGCCGGGATCCGGGCCTCGGTCGGCCACGCCACCCGCCGCCCGTCCGCCGGCCTTGCCGCCGCCTGGCTGGAGGCCGACGCCGCCATGTACGCCCGCAAGCGCCGCGCCTAATCGTCCGCCGGATGGTCGGGCGCATGCCGCTGGCCCAGGCGCACGCCGTGCCGTTCGGCCCAGGACCGCCCGTCCTCGGCCTCCTGCAGCGACCGCTCCGCCAGCCGCCGCAGCTCCTCGGCGCGCCGCTCGGCCGCCCTGCGGCGCCCGTCGGCCGTCTCCTGCTCGACCTGGAGCGACAGGTAGGCCAGGAACCCCAGCGGGATCGGCAGCCAGAAGTTCACCAGCCGGTAGGCGACCACCCCGAGGGTGGCGATGCCCCGGTCGCAGCCGAAGAAGGTGAGCAGCGGGATCATGGTCGCCTCGACCACCCCGAGGCCGGCCGGCGTGATCGGGATCGCGGCGAGCACGTAGGCGAGCCCGAAGGCGACGATCAGGCCGTCGATCCGCTCCCAGTGCCCGAACGCTCCCAGGAACACCCACAACGCCCCGGCGGTGCAGAGCCAGAACGAGAGGTCCCAGAGCAGACCGCGTCGCAGCCGGTCGCGGTCGGCGGCGAGCGTCTGCAGCCGCGCGGCCAGCCGCAGCACCAGCTGGTGCACGTTGTCCTCGTCGAGGAAGGGGACGCGGCGGGCGACCGCCCGCATCACGCCGGCCGCGCGCCGCTCGCCGCGCATCAGCAGCACCACCAGCGCCGAGAAGCCGCCGATCAGCACCACCCCGACCAGCGCGGCGGTGGCGTACAGGGGGTTGTACCTGCCGCCGAGGATGGAGACGAGCAGGCCGAGCCAGAGGAGCAGGTTGAGCACCACCGCCGAGCCGATCCCCTGGGTGGCCATGGCGAAGGCGGCGTCGGTGCCGGACAGCCCCGACCGGGTCAGCAGGCGGAAGCCGAGCGCCCCGCCGGCCGCCGCGCCGCCGGGCACCACGTGGCTGACGGCCAGGGTCGAGAACTGGATGCGGAGCAGGGTGAAGAACGGCGGCGCCTTGCCGCGGGGGATCATCGCCCTTGTCAGGTTCGTGTAGCTCAGGATCGAGGCCGCCTCGAGCGCCACCGCCAGCGCCACCAGCCGCAGGTCGACCCCGGCGAGCAGGCTGAGGGTCCGGCGGGCGCCCGCGATCTGCGGCAGCACGAAGTGGATCACCACGAAGGCGATCAGCAGGAGCTGGACGAGGCGCCTGACCGGCGTGATCAGCCGCGTCTGGGTCCGTGCCATGTGCCCCCAAGTATAAGGTCGAGCGTCCGGCGGCACGCCGGCTGAGCTGCGCAGAAGGTCTCGTCAGTCCCGCTTGGGCGGTCCGCTGGAGCATCCGAGGCGGGCCAGCAGGCCGGCCAGCAGCGCCGTGCGGGGCACCACGCTGGCCAGGTCGAGCCACTCGGTCGGGCCGTGCGCCTCACCGCCGACGGGGGCGAGGCCGTCGAGCGTCGGCAGGCCGGCCGCCGCGGTGGTGTTGGCGTCGCCGGCGCCGCCGGTGGCCGCCTCGCCGACCTCGAAGCCGAGCGCGCCCGCGACCGCCTGCGCCTCCGCGACCAGGGCCGCGACCGCCGCGGTGCGCTCCATCGGCGGGTGCCGGTGACCGGGCAGCAGCCGGGAGCGGGACCCGGGGACGCTCGAACCCGCGACGATCCGCTCGACCTCGGCCATCGCCTGGTCGAAGGCGGCGCCGCCGGCCGCGCGCAGCTCCCCCTCGAGGGTGGCCCTGCCGGCGACCACGTTGCTGCGGGTGCCGCCCCGCAGCACGCCGACGTTGCAGGTCACGTCGTGCCAGCGCCCGTTCAGGGCGTGCAGGGCGAGGGTCTTATGGGCCGCCTCCAGGACCGCGCTCACCCCCTCCTGCGGGCGGATGCCGGCATGCACCGCGGTCCCGGTCACCTCGACGGTGAACGCCGTGATGCCCTTGCGGGCCGAGACCAGGGCGCCGTTGACCCTTGCCGCCTCCAGCCCGAGGGCCACGTCGTGCCCGGCCGCCAGGGCCTGGATCACCGGGCGGCTGAACGGCGAGCCGATCTCCTCGTCCGGCGAGCAGACCAGGGTGACGGCGGCGAAGTCGTCGAAGCCGGCCAGGTCGCAGAGGACCTCGACGGCCTCGAACCCGCAGACCAGACCGGCCTTGTCGTCGGCCACCCCCGGGCCGTAGGCGCGCCCGTCCCCGGTGCGGAACGGCCGGGCCGCGGCCTCCCCGTCGTCGAACACGGTGTCCATGTGGGCCAGCAGCAGCAGGCGGCGGCCTCCCTCCTCGACCGGCCTCGCCCCGGTCCGCCGCCCGATCAGCAGGTCCCCCAGCGGCGGCCTGCTCCAGCCGGGGTCGGGCCGGTGCCGGCGGCGCTCCACCGTCCAGCCACCCTCCCGGAAGCGGGCCTCGCAGCGGTCGGCGACCCGGTTGACCCCCGCCGCCGACCAGGAACCGGAGTCGAGGTTGACCAGCTCCTCGAGGCGGGCGAGCAGGTCGTGGTGGCGCGCCTGCAGCAGCGGCGGCAGGCAGGCGGGATCGGCGCGTGGGTCCATCACAGGCCGAGCTTGCGGATGACGTCGCGCACCGCGGCGGCCGAGCGGCGCAGCCCCGCCGCCTCCTCGTCGGACAGGGGCACCGGCAGGACCGTGTCGACGCCGGCGCGGTCGATCACCGACGGCACGGAGAGGCAGACGTCGCTGATCCCCGCGAAGCCGTCGAGCAGGGAGGTGACCGGTAGCACCTGGCGCTCGTCGTACAGCACCGCCTCGATGATCCGCGCGGCCGCTAGGCCGACGGCGTAGTTGGTGGCGCCCTTGCCGCGGATGATCTCCTCGGCGGCGCCGACCACGCGGCGGACGATCTCGGCGCGCGCGGCCGCGTCGAGCGCCGGCCGGCCGGGCACGTTCCAGCGCAGCAGCGGGACCGACCCGATGGAGGCGCTGCTCCACAGCGGGAGCTCGGAGTCGCCGTGCTCGCCGGCGACGTAGGCGTGGACGTTCTGCACGGCGACCCCGCAGTGCTGGGCGATCAGCAGGCGCAGCCGGGAGCTGTCGAGCACGGTGCCGGAGCCGAAGACACGGTTCGGCGGCAGGCCGGAGTACCTGAGGGCGGCGTGGGTGACCACGTCCACCGGGTTGGTGACCAGCAGCAGGATGGCGTCGGGAGCGACCTCCAGCAGCCGCGGGACCAGGTCGCGGCACATCCCGACGTTGGCGTGGGCCAGCTCCAGGCGGGTCTGGCCCGGCCGCTGCTTGGCGCCGGCGGTGACCACCACCAGGTCGGCGCCGCGGCAGACCTCGAGGTCGTCGGAGCCGACCACGGTGGCCATCGGGACGAACTGCAGCCCGTGGTTGAGGTCGAGCACCTCCGCCCTGGCCTTGGCGGCGTCGAGGTCGTACAGGGCGATCGTCCTGCCGACACCCCTGATCAGGCAGGCGTAGGCGAGCGTCGCGCCGACACTGCCCGCCCCGACGATCGCGATCCTGGTGGGGCCCGCCGCCGGCCCGGTCATGGCCGAACCTTAGCCGCCCGGCCTGGAGGCGGCAACACCGTCCCGGTGACGGGGGTCGGACCCGGGCTATAGTGCGTCCATGCGCCAGGCCGAGGTCGAGATGCTGGTCCACCGCTTTCTCCACGACGTCGTCGGCAACGGCTCGCAGCAGCAGGACGGCGTGCTCGCGGCGACGTTCGTCGACCACAGCACTCCGCCGGCCGGTTCCGGGTCCAACCGGCATGACGCGCTGGAGCTGCTGACCACGCTCAAGCGTGTCGTGTCCAACCTGGAGATCAGCGTCCACGAGGTCGTCGTCGCCGGAGACACCGCGGTGGTCCGCTGGTCGGCCAGCGGCACCTTGCGGCTGTGGCTGCTGCCACCGCTGGACCTGACGGCTGAGGACATGACCCACGTCTTCCGGGTCGAGGACGGCGCGATCACGGGCCTGTGGTCGCTCGATGGGCGACCCGACGACGATGACGACGATGAGCATGACGAGGACGATGACGACGACAACGGCGGGCCTGCGCCACCTGGGCCGCGCTGGGTCCCTCGGCGGCCCGAGCCGAGGCCGAAGCCGCCGAGTTCGCCTCCGGACCGATAGCGTGACCCTCGCCGCGCCCCGTGGCTGATCTTCTCGGTGGTCTCACCAGCTCGGGGTGGCTGTTCCTGTTCGCATGGGTGCTGCCGAGCTCCATCTTCGTCAGCGGCGTCGCCACGCTGGTGCTGCCCGCCGCGCGGGATGCGATCGCCCCGGAGGCTGCCATGCTGGCCTCCTTCGCCTTCGTCGAGCAGTCCCTGGTGCTCGCGTTCCTCGCCCTGGCGCTCGGCCTGGTGATGGGAGCGGCCTCCACCCCGCTGTACCGGCTGCTCGAGGGCTACAGCTGGCCGGGAAGGCTGCGCAACTGGGGCATGGACAGGCAGCGATCCAGGAAGGAGCTGATCGCCAAGAGCGTCGAGGAACTGGAGGACGGCCCGGAGAAGGCGCTGCGGTACGAGGAGCTCCAGCGGTTCCCAGGTGATCCGGACGTCGCTCCTTCGCGATTGGGCAACGCGTTGCGTGCCTTCGAGACCTACGGCGTGGACCGCTACAACCTCGACTCCCAGTCGTTCTGGACGGAGCTGCTGACGGTCGTCCCGGACAGCCTGAGAACCGAGCTGGCCCGGGCGCGCGCCAACGTCGATTTCTTCGTCGCCGCGACCTACCTCTCGGCCGCCTTCGGCGTGCTCGCGGTCGCAACCGGACTGGCCGCCCGCACCGCGGGCGCCGGACTTGCGCTGCTCGGCGTCGTGGCGCTGGTGCTCAGCCCGTGCTGCTACCGCCTGGCGGTGACCAGCACGACCTATTGGGCGTCGACGGTGCGTGCCCTCGTCCACCTCGGCCGCAAGGAGCTGGCGGCCGGTCTCGGGCTGCGCCTGCCACGCGAGCTGGAGCAGGAACGGGAGATGTGGCACCTGCTGGCGGCCTTCGTCTTCTATCCGTACGACCCGAAATGGGCCGACCGGCTCGACGAGTACCGGACGGCCACGGCGGCCGACGCGGGGGACGCGGGGGACGCGGGGGACGTGGAGCCGAAATGAGGCCCGGCCGTGACGGTGGCGTCGTCCTGCTCAGCGGGCTGCGGCGCCAGCCGGCGGCCGCGTCGATCCAGGTCACCATCGACCGGCCGGTGGCGATCGGACACGCGACCGCCGACGGGCCCGTCCCGGAGACCGCCGACAGCTTCCTCGCCGCGGCGCTGCTGCCCGCCATGGCCAAGGGTGCGCGGTTGCGCAGCGAGGCGGCCGTCTCGGCGCCGATGGCGGCAGCGGTGGAGAAGGTCCAGACGGTGCTCGCCGCCTGGTACCCGGAGCTCACCCGCGTCGCCGTCGACGCCCCGGTCCGCCAGGGCGCCACCACCCGGGACGGCGACCTGGTCGCCGCCTTCTTCTCCGGCGGGGTCGACTCCTTCTACACCGTGCTCAAGCACCAGGACGAGCTCGATGCCCTGGTGTTCATCCACGGTTTCGACATCCGTATGGAACGCACCGCCGTCCGCTCGGCGTGCTCGCGGCTGGCCCGGGCCGCAGCCGCGGCGCTCGGGCTGTCCCTGGTCGAGGTCGAGACCAACCTCCGATCGTTCTCGCGGAGCCACGTCGGCTGGGGGGCGTACCACGGCTCGGCGCTCGCGAGCGTCGCGTTGTTCCTCGGCGGCAGGTTCCGCCGGATCCATGTGCCAGGGTCGCTGTCGTACGACTCGCACTTCCCGCACGGCTCCCATCCGCTGCTCGATCCGCTCTGGACGACCGCCGACGTGGAGCTGGTCTACGACGGCTTCGAGGCCAACAGGTTCGAGAAGACCTCGCTGGTCGCCAGCTCGAGCGAGGCGCTGCGGTTGCTCCGTGTCTGCAACCGGAGCCACCGGGCGCCGGGCGCCGGTGTCAACTGCGGTCGCTGCGAGAAGTGCCTTCGCACGATGGTGGCGCTCCGGGCGCTCGGCGTCCTCGACGCGTGCCAGACGTTCCCGATGCGCCTGGAGCTGGACCTGATACCGGACGTGCTCGCGGAGCGCGACGCGACCTGCCTCGAGCTCTGGGAGCAGAACCTGCGGGCCGCGGAGGAAGCCGACCGTGACGCCGAGCTGTCCGGCGTCCTTCGCGCCGCCCTCCGGAACCGGCCGCGGGCGCGTGGGCGGGAGCACCTCGGCTGGCGCCCCGGCCGGGTGCGTTCGATCCGCCAGCAGGGCGGGCGCTGACGGGCCGGGCGCGAGGCCGGGGCGACCGCCTTACACCTGCTTGATGGCCGTGCGGTTACCATTTCCACATGCGCGTACTGGTGGTCGAGGACGAGCCCGACCTGGCCGACGCGGTCGCCCGCGGTCTGCGCCGGGAGGGCTACGCGGTCGACGTCGCCTACGACGGCGACGAGGCGCTCGACAAGGCGAGCGTCAACGCCTACGACGTGATCTGCCTCGACCTGAACCTGCCTGCCGTCGACGGCATCGAGGTCGTCAGGCGGATCAGAGCCGACCAGGAGCGGCAGCCGCCGCCGCGGGTGCTGATGCTCACCGCCCGTGACGGCACCGCCGACCGGGTGGTCGGGCTGGACGAGGGCGCCGACGACTACCTGGTCAAGCCGTTCGAGTTCGACGAGCTGACCGCCCGCCTGCGCGCCCTGCTGCGCCGCGACGCGGGGCGTTCGGGCGCGCTGCTGC
>WNGB01018761.1_pt1 | contig 13918 bp, 12 predicted proteins | sample 5400681 | NCBI WGS metagenome assembly WNGB01 (sample SAMN13153367, study PRJNA577476) | soil metagenome | isolation source: 115 cm soil or saprolite under grassland replicate 2 | place: USA:California | collected 2016-06-15 | reverse complement strand
GCCCCGATGAACGTCACGTCGAAGATATGGGCGGGGAGCAGGTCCGCCCCCTTCGCCGGCGCGTTGAAGAACGGCGAGCCGCCGAGGCCGACCGCGCCGCCCAAGAGGATCGGCTGGATCATCATCTGCGCCGCGGCGATCAGACCGAGGATGAGCTGGACGAAGATGACCGGCGTCAGTAGCGGCAACGTGATCGTGCGCACGATTTGGCCGCGGGTAGCCCCGTCGAGCGAAGCGGCTTCTCGCAGCTGACGCGAGACGTTCTGCAATCCGGCGAGGAACACCAACATTCCGAGCCCTGCCGTCGACCAGACCATGAACAGGATCAGGATCAGGCGGCCCTGCGAATCCAGCCAGTAGACGCTCCCGTGCGGTGCAAAGAAGTGGTAGACGCGGTCGAAGAGCCCGTTGGGGCCGGCGATCCCGATCCTCCAGATGAGCAGGATGCTCACCACCGTGGGGATCACTGCCGGCAGGTAGAAGAACGCGGAGAATACGCTCCGCAGCCGCGTGCCGCTGTTGACGAGCAGCGCCAGACCGATCTGGACCACCAGCCCGAGCGGCACGAAGATCGCCGTGAAGATGGCGGTGTCCCTGAGCGCCTCGCGCGTGCCGGGATCCTCGAGCGCGAGTCGATAGTGGGCGAGCCCGATCCAGTGGAAGTTCTTCAGGCCGTACAGATCGAAAGATGCCATCGACATGAGGAGGCTGACCAGCAAGGGCACCGCGGCGAAGAGGACGAAGCCGATGAACCATGGAGAGATGAAGCCGCAGAACGCGAACACTTCCCTACGGTTGCGGGAGCGCCGGCCGAGCACGACCTAGCCCTTGATTCCCGTACGCACGACGCTCTGCGTGATATAGCGCTGTACGAACAGGAAGAAGACGATTGGCGGAAGCGCGTAGAGGGCGAGCGGCAGAGTCGGAAACGTCTGTGTTGTGCTGGGCAGCACGTCTGTGATCCGTGTGAGCAGCGTTCCGTTCGGGTCGAGCAGGAAGAAGAGGTCCTGCGTGAGGTAGTCGCCCCAGACGAGGATGAATCCCCACACTGCGGTGACGGCGATGATGGGCTTCGAGTTCGGGACGAAGATGTCCCAGAAGATGCGCAGGCGACCGCTACCGTCGATCGCGGCCGCGTCCTCGAGCTCGCGCGGGAAGCTCGCGTAGAACTGGCGGAAGAGGAAGATCTGCAACGGCGTGCCCTGGATCCCCCACAGCACCCACGGCCACGGCGTGTTGATCAGGTGCAGCCGGTAGAAGATGACGAACTGCGGGATCATCGTGACGATCCACGGCACCATCAGGGTCGAGAGGACGAACAGGAAGACGACGTTCTTCCACCAGACGCGGTGACGGGCGAACGCGAAGCCGGCGAGCGCGGCCGAGGCCGTGCTGAGCACCGTGAACGAGATCGCGATCGTGAGCGAGTTGACGAGCGCCATCCCCCAGGCAACGTGCGTAAGGTGACCGAGACCCAAGACGACCGGGCCGACGAAGACGGCGGCGCCGACGAGCAGGATCGGTATGCGCGCGATCCTCAAACGGCCTCTTCGAGTCGGTCGGGAAGCTCGGTGTCGAGCAGGCTCTCGCCGTTGTACGGGCTGAAGAAGTGGAAGCGCGCGGGGTTGACGGTCAGGCGGCAGATCTGTCCCGCACGTGCGGCGGTCGCCGCATCGAGGGTGGCGGAGAAGAGCGCCCGCCGGTCATCCGCCATCAACGCCTCCTGGTCGCGGCGGTCCGCTGCCACCCCGAAGATCTCCGGCTCGACCCGTTCGGCATCGAGGGCGAAGAAGGCGAGCGCCTCGGGACCGAGGTCCTCGACCAGCGAGATCTCCACGTCGATCGTCGGCAGGCCGGGGGGAGAGAAGCGCGCATCTTCGAAGCCCTCGGGCCGGATGCCGAGGATGACCTGCCCCGGGCTTCCCGCCGGTGGCCGCCGCCTCAGGTCGAGCGGCACGCGGTAGCCGGCGAAGCGGACCGCCTCCCGCTCGAGCTCGGCGCGCACGAGGTTCATCGACGGCGAGCCGATGAAGGAGGCGACGTAGAGGTTGGCCGAATCGCGGTACAGCGTCTGAGGCCGGCCGACCTGCTGAATCCGGCCGTCCCGCATCACCGCCGAGCGGTGCCCGAGCTGCATCGCCTCGACCTGGTCGTGCGTCACGTAGATCGTCGTCACCCCGAGCTGGGCGTGCAGGCGCGCGAGGTCGGCCCGGACGCGCACACGCAGCTTGGCGTCGAGGTTCGAGAGCGGCTCGTCCATCAGGTAGACCTGGGGCCGGCGAGCGATCGCGCGCCCCATCGCGACGCGCTGACGCTGCCCACCCGAGAGTGCAGCGGGGAGGCGATCGAGCAAGTCGTGGAGCCCGAGCAGCCCCGCCACCTCGTCGACGCGGCGCTCGATCTCGCGTTTCGGGGTCTTGCGGACGCGCAGCCCGTAGCTGAGATTGGCGCGCACGTTCATGTGCGGGTAGAGGGCGTAGTCCTGGAACACCATCGCGATGTCGCGATCGCGCGGCTCGAGGTTGGTGATGTCTCGATCGCCGAGACGGATCGAGCCGTCGTCCACCGTCTCGAGGCCGGCGATCATCCGCAACAAGGTCGTCTTGCCGCAGCCGGAGGGACCGACGAGCACCATTAGCTCGCCGTCCTCGATCGTCAGGCTGATCTCGTCCACGGCCTTGGCTCCGCCCGGGAACGTCTTGCTGACACCGCTCAGGACGATCTCGCTCACGCGCGCATCACTGTCCGGCCGGTCAGCTCGGCGAGCGTCGCCGTCAGGTGCAGGTCGCGCGAGGAGCTGCCGACGGCGAGCGTCTGCGGACCCGGAATGAGCGCCCAGTCGGCGCGTTCGGAGTCCCACTGGGAGAAGGCGCGCTCGGGAAGCGTGAAGCGCACGTCCTCCTCCGCGCCCGGGTCGAGCACGACGCTCCGAAAATCCCTCAGCTCCCAGGGTGGTCGCTCTGCGTGCTCCGCACCGACGTACAGCTGGACGACGGTCTTGCCGCGGCGGTTACCGGTGTTCCGGACGCGCACCGCGGCCTCGACCGCAGCGCCGTTCGGCTCGACCCGGAGGTCCTCGTACTCGAACGTCGTGTAGCCGAGCCCGTAGCCGAAACAGTAGGCAGGCGTGAGCTGGTGCCGGTCGTAGTGCCGGTACCCGACGAAGAGGCCCTCCCGGTAGTGCCATTCGTTCGCCGCGGGATGGTCGGGTCCCGGTTCGAGCACGGGCACGTCCTCCGGGCGGGCGGGGAACGTCATCGGCAGGCGTCCGCCGGGTTCCGCCCGTCCCAGCAGAACCTCCCCGAGCGCGTCGCCGAACTCCTGGCCGGGATACCAGGCCAGAAGCACGGCCGGCACCTGCTCCGCCCAATCCATCAGCACCTGCGCGCCCGCGCTGACGACGACGACCGTGGCGGGGTTCGCGGCGGCAACGGCCGAGATCAGCTCTAGCGGCTCTGCGGGAAGCTCGAGCGACGACCGGTCGAACCCTTCGCTCTCGAACTCCTCGCCGAGACCCGCGATCACGACGGCCACATCCGCGTCCGCCGCAGCCCGAACGGCGCGTTCGCGCAGGTCCCCGGGAGCGGGCGGGAAGGCGCGTAGCGTGACGAGACCGATCTCGTCTCCTCCGGCACCGGGCTGGGGCCTGTACTCCAGCTCGAAGTCGACGGGCCGTCCGCCCTCGAGCGTCACCGCCCCCACTCCTCGCGGGTTCACCCGAAACAGCGCCGACCAGTCCAGGTCGTGCTCCGGCGCGAGGGCGAGCACCTGCTTGCCGTCGATGCGAACGGTTCCGGCTCCGGAGCAGTCGACGCCGAAGACGTACTCGCCGTCGACCGGCGGGGTCAGCGTGGCGCTCAACCGGATCAGCAGCTCGCGCAGCGGCCGGTCGCCGACCGTCCTGTCCCAGATGAACAGGTTTGTCCGCTGCGTCTCCGATCGGATCGGCCCGCGCGACCGATCGTGCGCGTCGAAGAGCTCGACGGTGAAGCCTTCACCGACCCAGCCGAGATCGAGACGCGGCATCAGCGCCGGGACGTAACCCGGCTCGTGCACCATCTCAACAGCGTCACCGACGGCCCGGCGGATTCCCTCGAGGGGAGAGACGCCGAACGACGGGCCGAGGTTCGAGCTCCCGCCGCCTTGCAGGGCCGGACGCGTGGCGTGCGGGCCGAGGACCGCGATGCGCGCGGGCGAGGAGAGCGGCAGCAGCACGTTCTCGTTCTTGAGCAGCACGAACGATTCGATCGCGGCCCTGCGCACGAGCGATGAGCCGTCTCTTGTGGGAGCGGGCTCGGCCGTGCCGCCTCCGAGCGCGCCGGTCCTGCGCGCCAGGTGGAGAATGCGCCGGACCTTCTCGTCGATCCGCGCTTCCGGTACGTCGCCCGAGCGAACGGCCGCGACGAGCTTCTCTCCCCAGAACTCCGGCGGCCCCGGCATCTCGACGTCGAGGCCGCTGAGGCCCGGCCCGACCGTGTCGTGGACGGCGCCCCAGTCGGAGACGACGACACCCTCGAAGCCCCACTCCGCCCGCAGGAGGTCGTCGAGGATCGGATGCGCGGACAGGTGGATGCCGCCCAGCTTGTTGTACGAGCACATGACCGCCCAGGCGTCTGCCTCCCGAATCGCCAGCTCGAAGGGCAAGAGGTAGATCTCGCGCAGGGTCTGCTCGTCGACGACGACGTTGCCGTCGAATCGGTGCGTCTCGGTGTCGTTGCCGACGAAGTGCTTGACGGTGGCGGCTACGCCCGCGCTCTGCACGCCGCGCACGTACGCGCAGGTGATCTTGCCCGCGAGGAGCGGGTCCTCCGAGTAGAACTCGAAGTTGCGCCCGCCGAGCGGCGAGCGAATCATGTTGGTGGCCGGGGCGAGCAGCACGTGCACACCGTTTGCGCGCGCCGTCTCGCCGAGCAGCGAGCCGATCGACTCGACGAGCTCGGTGTTCCACGACGCGGCGAGCGCCGTGCCGCAGGGAGTCAGTGGGCTCGGGATGGGCACGGACATGACGATCGACTCGAGCCCGATGGCAGGAAGCGCGGGCAGCGACCACTTGTCCTGGCCGCTCAGGAGCGCGACCTTCTCTTCGAGGGTCAGGCGCTCCACGCCGTCACTTCCTCCAGCTCGAGGTCGAACGTCGTCTCGAGGTCTTGCGCCTGCCCCGTCTCGGCCGACCGGTAGGCCCCCTCGATGATCTCGATCACATGCGCCGCGTGTCGAGCGTCGCAACTGCTTGTGCCGTCCTCACGAACACAGTCGACGAGCTGCATCACGTCCTCGAAAACATGCGCCTCCTCCAACGCTGCGTGTGCCGCGGTCACGTGCGGAAGGAGCACGACATCGCCGAACTGCCCCGGCCCGGCGCGCTCGCGGCCGGGATATTCGAGCGGCAACCCGTTGTGGAGCTCTCCCTCGACCACGCCCTCGCTGCCGTACACATTCACCCCGCGGAGGCCGGTGAGATCGCCGGCGAACGTCCCGTGCACGAACCCGAAGACGGAGGCGCCGAAGTCGAGGAGCAGCAGCGAGTTGTCGTCGGCGGTGCACTCCCTGGAGCACACCCTGGAACTCACGGTGCTCGAGCCCGATCCCCGACCGCGCCACGACGCGTTTCGCCGGCCCGAGTATCCCGGTCAGCGCGTGCAGCCCGTACACCGTCATGTCGTAGAGGGGCCCCCCGCCGGGCTTTCGCCAGTACCAGGACGGATCGATCGCGCCGGTCCCGCTCCCTCGCCGCACCGGCTCCTCCTCGTGGTAGGTGCCGAATGCCGCGCCGGTCATCGCCCAAGAGATCTTCCCGAGCGCGCCACTCTCGACGAGCCGGCGGATCGCACGGTTCAGCGGCCGCAGCATCTCGCCGGGCGACGCGACCAGCTTCACGCCGGCAACCTCGGCGCGCTCGACGAGGTCGGTCGCCTCCGCGGCCGTCGTCGTCATCGTCTTGTTGAAGTGCACGTGCTTGCCGGCCTCGATCGCCAGCAGCCCCTGCTCGTAGTGAAGCCCGATTGGCGAGCACAAAGTGACCGCGTCCACGGCAGGGTCCTCGAGCAGATCCTCGTAGCGCTCGTACGCCCGCGCCACATCGAAGCGCCTGGCCGCGGCAGCCGCGCGGCCCGGAACCGGGTCGCACACGGCGGCCAGGAAGACGCGATCCTGCACGTCGTCGAGCGAGAGATGCGCGAGCGCCCCTCGAATCCCTATGCTGCCGGCGCCGACGACCCCGATCCCGAGCCGCGCCACTAGGCCCGGACCGCGCCGGAGACCCGAACCGGAACGGCCAGGCCGGCGGCGCCGAGCTCGGAACGGATGACGTCGTACCCGGAGCGTTCGAGCAGCTCGAGGCCCAGGCGTGCCCGCCGCACGCGCTCACGCGACAGGGCGACCGCGGTCGGCTCGATGTGTGTTCCCGACGGATACACGTCGGGCGCGTTTCTTAGTCCGAACTTGACGTAGACGGGGGCGGCGACTCGGATCAGCTCCGGGATCTCGTGCAGCCGGACGAAGCCGCCGAGCGTATCCGGAGCCTCGACGTAGAAGTCGATCGGCAGGTCGACCGTCGCCCGGATAGCCGCGATCTGCGCGAGCGACAAGTCGGGCGGGAGGTTCAGCGTCGAGGCGCCGAGCTCCGCGAGGACCTTCGCGGTCGCCGCATTCGCGATCGGCAGCATGACCGACACCTTTGCCTGCAGCTCAGCCGGCAAGACGCCGGCCGCGCGCAGCCTCGAAAAGGCGTAGAGGGCGCCAATGTCGGCGAACAGGACGCTCCGCACGCCGTGATCGGCTGCGCGAACGGCGTCCTCGAGCACCGCGACGAGCTGATCCTGCCCACGCGCCGTCGCGGCGAGTGCGGCGCCCGCGGGTGCCCGGCTCGTCGCCGAAGTGTCCCAGCCGGCGTTCGGCCGGCCGAAAAGGCTCAGTTCGACGTTCGCCGTCGCGGCGAGGGCGACGAACTGGTCGAGCTCGTCGTCTGTGAGCATGAAGACGCCGCTTCCCTGGGAGACGCGGTGCACCGGCACGTCGAGTCGGTCCGCCTCGTCGAGGACGGCCTCGAGGCAGCGCGGACCCTCCGTGCTCGGGATCTCGACCCGGTAGTGCGCGCCGTCGGGGAAGCGCTTCTCCGAGGTCGGCAGCCCGTGTAGGTCGGAGGGCGGCAGGCCCAGTTGCTCGAGCTCGTCGCCGATCTTCATTCGTTCACCGCGTTCACTCCGGAGTCAGCTGCACCTTGAGCGCGTCACCGTTACGCTCGGCGAGAGTCGTGAAGGCGGCGTCGTGCTGCTCGAGCGGGAAGGAATGAGTGACGAGCGGCTTCGTGTCGAGCAGCCCCGCCGTGAAGAGCTGTATCACCCACCGCCAAGCATCGCGCGAGGCGCCGAAGATCCCCTGCACGCGCAGGTGCCCGAGCACGACCGCGTCGGCGTCGATTCCACTCGACTGCCCGGAGATCCCCTCGAGGACGACGGTGCCGCCCCGCCGCGCCAGCTCGATCGCCGTCCGGGCCCCGCCGGCCGTTCCGGCGGCCTCGAACACGAGATCGAAACCGGGCCCGGGATACTGATCCTGGCGCACGTTCCACGTCTCGGTCGCCCCCATCGCCGCACCGACCGCCAGCCGAGGCGCGCGGGTCCCGACGAGTGCGAGGCGTGCCGGGCTGACCCGACTGAGGAGCGCGACTGCCAGCAGGCCGAGCGTGCCCGAGCCCACCACCGCCGCCGTCATGCCGGGCCGAAGGTCGATCTCGAGGAGTCCCTGCGCAACGCACGCAGCCGGCTCGAGCACCGCTGCGGCGGCGAGGTCGGTCCCCGGCGGCAGCTGGTGCACGAGGTGAGCGGGGATGCAGACGAACTCCGCGAACGCGCCGGCGTGCGTGAACCCGGTTTCCGCGTACTCCGCGGCGCACAGGTTCGTCCGTCCTTCGCGGCACCGAGCGCAGTCGCCGCAGGAGCGAAAGCCCTCCGCGACGACCGCGGCTCCTTCGTCGATGTTCTCGACACCCGGCCCGACCGCTTCGACCATCCCAGCCCACTCGTGGCCCGGGATGATCGGGTAGCGCACGTAGCGCGCCGGTCGCCGGCCCTCGAGCACCTCGACGTCTGAACCGCAGATGCCGGCGACGCCGACGCGCACCAGAACTTCGCGGGGACCGGGCTCGGGTCTCGGCACGCGTCTCAACGTGGCGACGCCGGGCCGCTCCACGACGACCGCGCGCATCTCGTGACTCACGGCGGTAGCGGCGAGGGCGTCTCGTCGAGTTCCGCCGGGGCCGGTGCCGTGGACGGTTCGCCCCGTCGCTCCCAGCCGTCGTCGAAGAGGAAGATCCCGGCGTGCGTGCGCGGATGCTCGGCGCAGGCGTCATGGTCGAGGCGGAGCCCGAGCCCGGGTTCGGTCGGCGCGGGGAAGCAGCCGTCGAGTGGATCGATCGCCGGTGCGGCGTCGACGAGCTCGCTCACCCAATTGTCGGCGAAGTCGTTGAAGTGCTCGAGGATGAGGTGGTTCGGCGTGGCGACTGCGAAATGGATGTTCGCTGCCGTTCCCACCGGGCCGCAGACGTTGTGCGGTGCGAGCGGTAGCTCGTATGCCTCCGCCCAGCCCGCAAGGCGGCGTAGGCCCGTGAAGCCGCCGAAGTGCGTGAGATCAGCTTGGACGATGTCGACGACGCCCTCCCCGATGATCGCGCGGAAGTCCGAGAGCAGGTGGAGACGCTCACCCGTCGCGATCGGTCGCCGTGTTGCGCTGCGAACGCGGGCCAGCCCGGTGGGACTGTCCAAGGGAACAGGTTCCTCCAGCCAGGCCGGGGCGAACGGCTCGAGCTCGGCTGCAATCTCGGCGGCTGCGGCCGCCGAGAAGCGACCGTGCATCTCGATCATGATCTCGACGTCGGGTCCTACGGCGTCACGCACCGCCGCCACGAGCTCGATCGATCGCCGCCGCTCGGCGGGCGAGAGCCACATCCAGGCGCTTCCGAACGGATCCAGCTTGAGCGCCGTATAGCCTCGCGCGAGGACGTCACGTGCGCTTTCGGCGAGTGCGGTCGGGTCGCGATCCGTCTGATACCAGCCGTTCGCGTAGGCTCGAACCCGGTCGCGGTATCTCCCGCCGAGAAGCTTCCAGACGGGAACGTTCAACTCCTGTCCGATCAGGTCCCAGCAGGCGATGTCGAACGCAGCGAGGGCGGACTGCGTGACCTCGCCTGGCCGACCGTACTCCGCCCGCTGAATATTGAACGCAAGGGTCTCCCGGTCGAACGGATCCGCGCCGACCACGTATCGATCGGCGAGCTCGGCGATGCATGCGACCAGCGTGTCCGTCTTGTTGACCATCCGCACCTCGCCGAGGCCGCGGCGTCCGTCGTCTGCCACAAGCTCGACGAACGTGAGCTCGCGCCACGGGGCTCCGACGACCGTGGTGACGACGTCGACGATCCTCATGCACTACCGGCCTTGGATTGCTCGTTGGGCGTCTGTTGCAGCAGCGTGCGGAGGTCCTGTTCGGTTTGTTGGAGGTGGTCGCGCATCGCTTGGGCGGCGTTCTTGGGGTTGCGGGCTTTGACGGCGTCGAGGATCGCCTGGTGCTGCTGAATCACGTCCTCGATCCCACCCCCTCGCGCCCGGTGACCCGCGAAGCTCCGCAGGCGGCTTTCGCGGAGCGGCTCCGCGAAGGCTTCGATCAGGAAGACGAGCATGCGGTTGCCAGACGCGGCGGCGAGGTTTTCATGGAAGCGGACGTCGGCGGTGTGGAAGGCCTCGAATTCGCGCTCGGCGGCGCGCATGGCGTTGATCGACATTTCCATGTCGGCGATCGCGCCGCTGGTTGCGCGCTGGGCGGCGAGGGCGGCGATGTGGACTTCGAGCGCTCTTCGCACCTCGAGCAGGTCCAGCAGGGCGCGGGGGTCGCGACGGACGGCGATCTGGAAGAAGTCGCCGACGAGGCCGCCGTTGGGCGCTGCGACGCGGGCGCGGCGGCCCTTGCTGATCTCGAGCAGTCCGCGCGCCGCGAGCGTGCGGGTGGCCTCGCGAACGCTGAGCCGGCTGACCGCGAGCGCCTCGGCCAGTTGTCCCTCGGAGGGGAGGGCCTCACCCGGCTGCAGCCGGGTGAAGATCAGCTCCTCGAGCCGTTCGATCACGGAGTCGACGACGGAGCGGCGCCCGACCGGCTTCAACTCCTCGTACGAGGGCGATCTATCAGTCATGCTGGCACAGCATGTTTGATCTCCTTATAGGAGTCAAGCCTGAAATCTCAGGAGGTCAAGCCATCTTTGCACCTTGACAGATCCGAACATATCAGACAAGCTAGCGCCTGAGAACCCGGCGAGCTTTCCGCCGGCGGTGTGGGAGTAGGCGAAGGAAAGGATGTGGCGAGCATGTCGGACCCCTTCGAAGACAGTCGCATCTCACGTCGCAAGTTCCTTCAGGGCGCTGCGGGTACTGCCGGCTCTCTTGCCGTCGGCTCGCTGTTCGGGCCCGAGCTTGCGAAAGCGATCCCGCGGCGTCGGCTCGCGCCGACCAAGATCGTGATCATGAGCAAGGAGCTGACGACCGGAGCCGGAAACCCGGGCACGCCATCAGTAAGCGACTTCGAGGACACTCACCCGAACATCAAGATCGAGCTCCTCGACGTCAACGCCGCGAAGTTCCAGGCGATGATGGCTGCCGGCCAGCCACCGGACATCTGGCGCACCCAGGCTCCGCTCATTCCGCAATGGGCCAAGCGCGGGCAGCTGCTCAACCTCGACAAGTACTTCAGGGCGAGCGACCTGATCCGTCCCGCCCAGCTCACGCCGCTCAACGACTACTACCGGTACAAAAACGGCAAAGTCGGGATCGGTCCACGCTACGGCATGTGCAAGGACGCGTCTCCCGACGAGACGGTCTGGATCAACACCGCCCTCTTCAAGAAGACGGGAATCCACATCCCTGGGCCGACCGACAAGTGGACGTACGAGGATCTTTGGGAGATCGCCCTGAAGCTCAAGAGGAAGAACAAGGACATCCGGTGGATCCTCGACATCGCGGACAGCTACAACTGGATCGACCGGCACGTCATGGTGCAGCTGGCGTCGATCGGGAAGAGCCTTTACCCGAAGGACTTCTCACACATCAACCTGACCAAGAACCCGGCTGCGATGGACGCGTTCCACTACTCCTTCCGCTACTCGCAGCACAAGCTCGACCTCGGGCCCGAGAATCCGAATCCAAACGGCTGGTCGGGACCGGACTTCGTCAAAGGCGGGATCGCGATGACCCAGTACGGCTACTGGTTCCTTGGGCAGATCACGGATTCGGGCGGGCCGATCGTCAAGAACTCCCAGTTGGTGCCCGCACCCAACTGGAGGCGCGGCAAGCATTACGATCCGACCATCACGGCGACGGGGTGGGTCATCAGCGCACGGACCAAGAATCCCGATGCGGCCTGGGAGCTCTTCGAGTGGTACATGGGCGGCAAGCCCGCCCGCGACCGCGCAGGTATCGGCTGGGGCGTCCCCGCCCTGCGATCGCTCTTCGACCGGCTGCCGGAGAAGACCGCGGTGCAGCGGAAGGCGAAGAAGACACTGCTCCATGAGCTGAAGGTGTCGAAACCCGTCCTCCAGTACAACCCTTACCTCATCGGACTGGCAGACAACACGGCGGTATCCTCGGCCTACCTGAAGTACCTCGCCGACGCAGCGAAAGGAAAGATCTCCTTCAAGGAGTTCATGAAGAAGGTCGAGGCCGACACGAACCGCGCGATCAAGGTCGGAAAGCAGGGATAGGGCCGAGTTCCAGTCGTGAAATAGTCACGCCGTGACAACGGCCGGAACCCCACTCGTCGCGACCGTCGCCAAGCCGAGAAGACGGGCGTCTCGCCGGAGGCGGGAGACGCTCGCCTTCTACGGCTTCCTCTCGCCCTGGCTGTTCGGCTTCATCGCGCTGAGCTCGATCCCGCTCGTGCTGGCGTTCCTCATGTCGGTGTCGAACCTGACCGCGGTGAACCTCCACACCAACCTGCGCTACGTCGGCGCCGACAACTATGTCCGCGCTTATCACGACCACGAGATGTGGTACTCGCTGGAGCGAACCGGCATCTTGATGGTGACGATCATCCCGCTCTGGATCGTCACCCAGCTCGGGCTGGCGATGATCCTGAACGCGAGCATCAGGTTGCTCGGGCTCTGGCGCACGCTTTTCTTCATCGCGGTCGTCGTCCCGCTCGTCGCGAAGGCGTTCGTCTGGAAGGCAATGGCCGCTCAGGACGGTGGGTTGATCAACCGCGTGCTGGGCGCGCTCGGCGGGAGCAAGAACGTCGACTGGCTGCTCGACCATCCGACGGCGACGCTGCTGATGGTCCTCGTCTGGGGATACGCGGGCACCGGGATGCTGATCTTCCTCGCGGGTCTCAAGAGCATTCCCGACGAGCTCTACGAGGTGGCGCGCGTCGACGGCGCAAGCGCGGTCAGGCGCTTCATCACGATCACGCTCCCGCTCCTGACACCGGTGATCATGTTCCAGGTCGTCTGGGGCGTCTTCCTCGCCGCGAACGAGGCGTTCGTCTACCCGATCCTCCTCTCGCCGGGTCTCCAGCAAGGGATCGGGTCGACCGTGCCAACAGACAACGTCTTCACGAACCTCTACGCCCTCCAGCGGATCTTCGGTGACGGCGACTTCGGCTACGGCGCTGCGGTCGCCTGGATCTTCGTCTTCTTCCTGCTCGTGGTGACCACTCTCCTCTTCTTGAGCGGGCGCTTCTGGGTCTTCTCCGGTAAGGAGCAGTACGGCAAATGACGCAAGCCGCAGTAGCCGCGGAAGCTGCCCCGGCTCGCCGCCGCCGGCGCAGACGCTGGACACCGAAGAGGCTCGCGGCACGAACGCTCCTCTACGCGCTCGTCATCCTGCTCGCGGCCATCTTCGTCGCCCCGCTCGTCTGGGGGGTCTTCAACTCGCTGCGGGAGATGCACCAAGGCGTCAGCGGGCCGGTCATCCCAAGTCCGGCGCACGAGCACAACTACCACTTCGCGTGGTCGGGGCTGTTCCCCTTCTCGCACTACCTGTGGAACACGGTCGTCCTCACCTTCATCGCGACCGTGCCCGCGGTGATCACGAGCGCGTTCGCCGGCTACGCGTTCGCGCGTCTGCGCGCGTGGGGGCGCAACACGTTGTTCATCTTCGTGCTCGGGACGACGTTCGTCCCGTTCTCGATCATCTTCATTCCCTTCTTCTACGTCGTCGCCCATCTGGGGATGTACTCGACGCGCTGGCCGTGGCTGATCTGGGGCGTCGGCGGCAGCGCGTTCCTGATCTTCCTCTTCCGCCAGTTCTATTCGACCTTCCCCTCCGAGCTCGACGACGCGGCCGCGATCGACGGGGCGGGACACCTCCGAACGTTCTTTCAGATCTACCTTCCGAACTCGGCCGCTGCGCTCGCAGTCGGTTTCATCTGGCTCGGCACCGGCTGGTGGGGCGAGTACATCTATGCCTCGCTGCTCCTGCCCGACCGGCTCCTTCCCCTGGGTGTAAAGGTCGCCACGGGGTACAACGACCCGACCGCCCAGATCGTGCTGATACCCATCACGCTCGCGGGCGCGCTGCTCTTTACTGTGCCGCCGCTCTTGGCATTCTTCCTCTTGCAGAAGAAGCTCGCGCGCGGGATCGTAACCACCGGGTTGAAGGGCTAATCGTGGCGGGCATCGAACTACAGACGGTTGTCAAGACGTTCCCGAACGGCGTGCGCGCCGTCGACGGCGTCGACCTGACGATCTCCGACGGCGAGTTCATGGTGCTCGTCGGTCCGTCCGGTTGCGGGAAGACGACACTCCTGCGCTGCATCGCGGGGCTCGAGGAAGTCACCGACGGGGCCATCCTCATCGGCGACCGCGACGTGACGGACGTCAATCCGAAGAATCGCGACATCGCGATGGTCTTCCAGAACTATGCCCTCTACCCGCACATGA
>WNGB01009183.1_pt1 | contig 13919 bp, 12 predicted proteins | sample 5400681 | NCBI WGS metagenome assembly WNGB01 (sample SAMN13153367, study PRJNA577476) | soil metagenome | isolation source: 115 cm soil or saprolite under grassland replicate 2 | place: USA:California | collected 2016-06-15 | reverse complement strand
TGTTCTGGGGGCCGCGCGACATCGCGATCGGGGCCGATGGCCTCCTTTACATAAGCGACACGGGTAACAAGCGCATCCAGGTCTTCGACGCCGACGGCAGGTTCGTGCGTGCCTTCGGCGGCGAGGGCAGCGAGCCGGGCCGTTTCAACGAGCCGGTCGGGCTGGCTTTCCAAGCCGACACGCTCTTGGTCGCGGACGCCTGGAACGGTAGAATACAGCGCCTCGACGTACGCGGCGCGCCGCGTGGGACCATCGCCATCCCCGGCTGGGAAAGCAAGTCTATCCTCAACAAGCCCTATGTGGCAGCCGACGCCACAGGACTGATCTACACGACCGCCCCGGACCGCGGTGACGTGCTCGTGGTCGGCTCCGACGGGCAGGCCCGGCCGCTGGCGCGACCCGCCGACCGCGGCGGGCGCCTCGGGATACCGACCGGAGTCAAGGTGGGCCCTGACGGCGAGCTGTACGTGACCGAGAGCTCGGGCGGGGTGGTGAGCCGGTACCAGCAGCCGGACGCGCGCTGACCACGTTGTCACAGGTGGCGAGCGTGAGACGTGTCAGGGCACGACATGCCGCGCCATGGTCAGTCGTCGATGGGAGCCGCTCCCGTGCTGCGTAAGAGCCAACTGCTGGGCATCCTGGTCACGATCCTGTGCCTGGGCCTGGCATTCTATCGGGTCGACCTGCGCGGCCTGCTCGACGCGCTGGCAGCCGGCAATTATGTCCTGGTCGCACCAGCGGCGCTGTGCACGCTCTCAGGCTATCTGCTGCGCACCGCTCGTTGGCGTGTGATCCTGGCCGAGGCCGTCTCGTGCTCGTTTGGGACCCTGTTCGGGATCCTGATGGTCGGCTTCGCGGCCAACAATCTCCTGCCCGCCCGTCTCGGCGAGCTCGCGCGCGCCTATTTGCTTCGTCGCCGCTCAGGAGTGCGCAAGAGCTACCTCCTGGCGAGCATCTTCGTCGAGCGCGTGTTCGACGGTCTGGTGCTGGTGGCCCTCCTGGGGGGCGTATCGCTGGTCGTTGACCTGCCCGGCTGGGGGCGGGAGGTGGAGGTCCTCGGCGGTGGCCTGTTCGTGGCGGTTGCCATCGGGGTGGCCGCCGTGATGCTGCACCCCGAGCTGTTCGAGCGGGTCATGAGCTGGACCCTCAAGCCATTCCCGACTCGGATGGCTCACTGGACCGCTGGGGCGTTCGGGGCATTCCTGACCGGCTTGAACACCATGCGTCGCCCAGGTGTCCTGGCCAGGACCGTGCTGCTGTCGATAGCCGTCTGGTCGCTTGAATGGAGCTCATACTTCATCCTCTCGAACGCGTTCCAGCTAGGACTCTCGACCGGCCAGCGGGCCGCGGCCTGCGGACTGCTGCTGGCGGTTGTCAACCTCGGCATTATGCTGCCGTCGTCGCCGGGCTACGTTGGGACGTTCCAGTTCTTTGCGATGGCCGCCCTTTCGGTATTCGGCGTCGGGCCGGAAGTGGCGCTCGCCCTGGCGATCCTGGCGCACCTCACCCAGTACGTGCTGGTCACCTCGATCGGGTTGGCTTTCTTCGGACGCGAGCACGTGTCTTGGCGAGACCTGTCAGCCGACGCGGGGGACGAGGCTGAGGTCGAGCCGCTCCCGAGCGGCGTGGCATGCTGAAGGCGCGCTCCCTGGCGGGGCTCGCGATCAGCGCGCTGCTCCTGGTCCTGTTTCTGCGCTCTGTCGACGTCTGGGCCATGGTGGCCTCGATTACGGGGGTCAACCCGCTTTTTCTGCTGCCGGGCGTAGCGATCTACTTCGTCGGCGTCTGGCTGCGGGCTGCGCGCTGGAATCGACTGCTGGCACCGGTTGCCGCGGTACCCGTCGCGCGCCTGTTCTGCGTCATCATCATCGGATTCGCCGTCAACAACCTGCTCCCGTTCCGCCTGGGTGAGTTGGTCCGCACGTTCCTGCTTCGGAATTCGAACAGCGTGCCGATCGCCGCCAGCCTGGCGTCGATCTTGCTCGAGCGCGTGTTAGATGTAGTGGTGTTGTGCGGGCTCATGGTCGCGGTCTCGCTGCTGGCGCCCCTCAGCGGTTGGCCGGCCGCCCTTGCGAGCTTCTCCTGGCTCGTCGTCGGCTGCGCGGCGGCTGGGCTGGCGGTCCTCCTGCTGGCCCCGCGGACGCTGCTGCGCTGGGCGCTGGACCAGGCTGTCCGGCTTGCCGAGCGGCTTAGCGCCCGGCTCGGCAGGCTCGTCGGGTCATTCCTCGGGGGCATTCGGGCCGTCGAGACGCCGCGGTCGATGCTGCTGGTGGGTGGTGTGTCGATCGCGTGTTGGACGGCCGAGCTGGGCCTCTACTATTTCGTCATGCTCGCGTTCGGGTTCAACAGCGGGCCGCTCAGCCTGATCGCGGGCATGGTCGCGGCAAACCTGGCAACCGTCGTGCCATCCTCTCCAGGCTACGTCGGCACGTTCGACCTTCCCCTCCAGTCGGTCCTCGCCGACACGTTCGGAGTCGCGACCGCGACGGCGAGCAGCTACACACTGGTGGCGCACGCGCTGCTGCTGCTGCCGGTCGTCCTACTGGGACTGGTCCTGTTGGGTCGGGAGGACCTCTCGCTTCGGGCGCTCGGCCAGGGGCGAGTCGAACTGAGATCAGCGGCGCGCCCCCGCGCCCCTTCGACACAGGCTCTTCCTGACTAGGAATAGCTTCGGGTATAGTTAGCGCCCGCCGGCGGCCTCGGGTACGAGCCCGGCACTCCCGAGCGATTACCTCGGACGAACGCCGGGTTCCAGGCTTCACACGACAACGGCTGAGAGGTGCCAGCGTGTCCGCAAAAAGCGTCGTCGGTACAGGCTACGTTGGACTGGTGACGGGGGCGTGCTTCGCCGACCTCGGGAACCGGGTGACCTGTATCGACGTCGACGAGGCCAAGATCGCCCTGCTCCGCGAAGGAGGCATCCCGATCTATGAGCCCGGCCTCGAAGAGCTGGTCGAGCGAAACGTTCGGACCGGCCGCCTGTCCTTCACAACTCGCTACGAGGAAGGCATCGACGAAACGGAGTTCGTCTTCGTGGCGGTCAATACGCCGCCGGGCCCCGCTGGCGAGGCCGACATGACCTACGCGCGCGCCGCGGCCCATTCTATCGCCGAGCATCTTCGCTCGTCGGCGATCGTCGTGAACAAGAGCACGATGCCGATCGGCACGGGCGACTGGGTGGCCGGGGTGCTGGCCCGCCAGGGCAGTGTTCAAGCGCCGGTTGTCTCGAACCCCGAGTTCCTCCGTGAGGGTTCGGCGATCGCCGACTTCCAGCGCCCGGACCGAGTGGTGCTGGGCGCAGACGATCGGCCGGCTGCCGAGCGCGTTGCCCAGCTCTACGCCCCCCTGAAGGCGCCGATCCTGATTACGGACCTGCGCACCGCCGAGATGATCAAGTACGCCTCCAACGCGTTCCTGGCCACCAAGATCTCATTCATCAACGAGATCGCCTCGATCTGTGAGCGGATGGGCGCAGACGTCAAGGAAGTCGCGCGCGGGATGGGCCTGGACCCACGAATCGGGCCGGCTTTCCTCGACGCGGGGGTCGGCTACGGTGGCTCCTGTTTTCCGAAGGACGTTCAGGCCCTGGCGCACATGGCGGCCCTGTCCGGGTGCCATCCGCAGCTGCTACGCGCGGTCATGGACATCAACCGCGACGCCCGCCTCAGCGTCATCCTCAAGCTTCGTTCCGCGCTGGGTGGGCTCGAGGAACGGACCATCGGCATTCTCGGCCTGGCGTTCAAGCCGAACACCGACGACATGCGTGAAGCGGCCTCGGTCGAGATCATCCACCTGCTCCAGCAGGAAGGCGCCCACATCAGGGCGTATGATCCGGCCGCCATGCCGAAGGCTGAGGCGCTGCTGACTCGGGTCAGGTTCTGCGAGGACGCGTACGAGACGGCTCGCGGCTCGGATGCGCTGGTGCTGGTGACCGAATGGAACGAGTTCAAGCGCCTGGACCTGCGCCGAATCCACTCCCTGATGGCGAGTCCGACCTTCGTCGACGGTCGGAACGTGTACGAGCCGTCCGAGATGGCCGCGCTCGGCTTCGAGTACTACGGGATAGGACGAGCGGCCGGCGGCGGCGACCTGATCAACGGCGAGCGGTCTGCCCAGGAGATCAACACGCCCGCCTGACCTCATCCCAAACCCCTCTCCCCCGCGTCGGACGGGTCAGGGCGAGGGCGCCCACTGCGCCACGTAGAGACCGAGGATCCGGCGAAGCTCAGGGACTGGGTCAGGATGGTCGTCGACCCGTATGTCGACCAGCGGGAACGGGTCGTCCCGCGCAACCACGAGCGCTGCCGACTGGCGGCCGCGCTTGTCGCCGCCCGCATCCTGCCCGGCCTGGAGCGCCGCCGCCAGCCGGTCCCAGAGCGAGCCTGTCGAGCGGCTGAACGCGTCGGCCATAGCGGTCAGCACCTCCGGCCCAGTCAGCATGTTGCCGGCCACGGCGAACTGATCGAGTAGCAGGTGCCCGGCCCAGGGTACAGTCTCCGCGCCGGTGTGGGCAGCCGTTCGTCCGGTCGAGTCGACCAGCTGGACCTGACGCACGTCCCGGCCCTCGTCTGACTCCAACAGTCGACCGAGGGCCATCTGGGCGTCCAACCCCTGCTCGAGCAGCGCGAGCCCCTGAAGCCCGAGCAGCGTATTCACGCGCGCCTGAGTCGCCACCGCCCCGATACGAGCACGAGTGAAGGGGCAGCGCGCTCCTACCGCGCAGCGGGCCGTGGAGACGGCCACTCCAAAGTCGCCGTTGGCCGGATCGCGGGCGACGATCGAGAAGGTCACGGCGATGTGCCTGGTCCGGTCCCGGCCTCGCGTAGCAGACGGGGATCGAGCGCGTCCCGGACGGCGTCGCCGATGAAGTTGAAGCCCATCACGGCCGGCAAGATCGCGCCCCCGGGCGCGAACGCCAGCCAGGGCGCCTGATCGAGGTAGTCCTTGCCACGGCTGACCATCGAGCCCAGGACGGCTCGGGCGGCTGGATGCCGAGCCCCAGGAAGCTGAGGGTGGCCTCGGCCAGGATCGCGAAGGCAACGCTCGGCGAGGCCTGGACGATGATCGGCGCGGTCACGTTGGGCAGGTCGCGAGTCTCGAGTCCCAAGTCCGAGGGCCCATCGCCCGCACGTCGGACGTCGGACCTGCGACCGATCGGTCAGCCATATCGGATCCAAGGGTCTCGGTACGCGTAGACGAGATCGACCAGCAGATTGACCATCAAGAAGATCAGCGAAAGGTACAGGACCACCCCCTGGACGAGCGGGAAGTCGCGCTGGAAGATGCTGTCGATCACAAGCCGCCCAACGCCCGGCAGGGCGAAGATCGTTTCGGTGACGATGGCGCTCCCAAGCAGGTTGCCAAGCTGCAAGCCGACCACGGTCACGACCGGGATCAGCGAGTTCTTCATCGCGTGGCGCTGGATGATGAGGCCCTCGCGAAGCCCTTTCGCCCAGGCCGTCCGGATGTAGTCCTGGCTGAGGACCTCCAGCAGGCTCGACCTGGTCAGGCGCGCGACGACCGCGGCGAGCGCCGTGCCCAGCGCGAGGGCAGGCATGATCATGCCCTTCAGGTTCGCACCGATGTCTTGGAGCGGGTTGACGTAACCGATCGGCGGCAGCCAGCGGAGCTGGAGCGAGAGCACGAAGATCAGGAGCACAGCCAGCAGGAAGTTGGGCATCGACACGCCGAGCAGCGAGAAAACGGTCGAGATCACGTCGGCACGGGAGTTTCGGCGCACCACGGCCACGACACCGGCCGGCAGGGCGATCGACAGCGAGACCAGCATGGCCAGCGCGCTCAGCTCGATCGTGACCGGCAGCCGCTGCAAGATCGCCTCGCTGACCGGCTGGTGGGTCCGAATCGAGCGACCGAGGTCGCCGCGCAGCACGCGAGCCAGCCAGGCGGCGTACTGGATCGGAAGCGGCTGATCCAACCCCAGCTCGCGCCGAAGCGCGTCGCGCGCCTCGGGCGAGGCCTCTTCGCCGAGCATGACCAGGACCCGATCGCCGGGCGTGAGATGGATGATCGAGAAGATGACGACGCTGACGAGCAGCAAGACCGGCGCCATCGAGACGAGACGCTTCAAGACGTAGGTGCTCATGGCGTCAGCGCAGTATTCGTCGAATACGCCCGACCGCAGCTGTTCAACTGCAGCGGTGGCTCGCCAGGTACTCGCCCAGCCACTGTCGCCAGGTCGCTTCGATGTCGGCCATCGCGCTTGCCTGCGCGTCGACGTCTCCCTCCCCGCCCGGCTGGACGAGGCCGACGATGCGCAGGTCGATCCCAGCCATGTGGGGATCCGCGCAGTAATGGTCGCGCACGATGATCCTGGCTGCCGATTCAAGCTCGGACAAGGCACGCTCGACCTCTTCGGCACTCACGTTCGATCGCTGCAGCGAGCCAGAGATCTCGGGAACGAAGCACGCCTTTCTGAATCGTCGGTCCAGAAGATCGATCATCGCCGTCTTGACATCGGTCAAGGCTGCATCCTGCATGTCTGTTCGTGCCTGACTCACGGCGCCGGGAGTCTACTCCAGTGCAGCGCAAATGTGACAGGCTGTGCTCAGGCGACCTGATCGGCGTGGGTCGGGAAAGCCGTTTCGGTCCACGCAGCAGACCTAGCCAGATGATGGTTTACACATGGCGGCACTATCGCTGTCACTTGGACGCGCTAGCGGGGACGGCTGTCTCCGCTCATCACTGGGCGACGGTGGTTGGGCGGCTCCCGGCGGCGTCGGTATGTGTACCGAGCAATGAGGCTTGACGGGGCGAACTTCTCTGACTACCATCAGAGAAATGGACATCCTGTCAGTTCAACGGGTTCGAAGTTTCAACCGCACGGTAGCCGAGAGGATCGGTGCCCTGGACGACCGATTCCTCGGCCGCGCCCGGCCGATGGGTGAGGCGCGGACGCTCTGGGAGATCGGACTCGACGGCACCGAGGTGCGGGCGCTTCGAGCCCGACTCGCCCTCGATTCTGGCTATACGAGTCGAGTGTTGCGATCCCTCGAGCAGCACGGCCTCGTCACGGTCGACACGAGTCCTGATGATCGAAGGGTTCGCCGCGTTCACCTCACCGAGGCCGGGCTCGCCGAGCGAGCCGAACTCGATCGACGCTCAGACGACGTCGCGTGGAGCTTCCTGGAGCCGCTCAGCGACAGCCAGCGCGCAAGGCTCGTGGCGGCGATGACGGACGTCGAGCGGCTGCTTCGCGCATCAATGGTGCGCTTCGCGATCGAGGATCCGACCACGCCCGATGCCCGGTGGTGCGTCGAGCAATATTTCTCCGAGCTCAACGCTCGCTTCGAGGCCGGCTTCGACCCGTCGTTCAGCATCTCTGCCGACGCGCACGAGTTGACGCCACCTGCCGGTGCCTTGCTCATCGCCCGGTTGTGTGATCAGCCTGTTGGCTGTGGGGCACTCAAGTTTCATCCGGGCGCGCCGGCCGAGCTGAAGAGGATGTGGGTGGCGCCAGAGGCACGTGGGCTTGGGCTTGGACGGCGACTCCTGCAGGAATTGGAGCGCCACGCACGGGACACGGGGGTTAAGGTTCTACGACTCGAGACGAACCGTGCTTTGAAAGAGGCCATCGAACTCTACCGAGGCAGTGGATACTGCGAGGTGAAAGCCTTCAACGACGAGCTATACGCTCACCACTGGTTCGAGAAGCAGTTGTCCTAGCCGACTCGCAGTGCTTCCAGTCCTCGCGCCAGTGGTAGCCCTTCGCCATCATCCGCGGCTCCGGTAGCGTGGTATAGACCACTCTGATCTGGCTACGGGGCGCTGCCGGCGAGATCAGATCCTGCGGGGAGAAGAGGGGCTGCTGCAGAAAGCGGTGGCGGAAGCGCCGACGTCGCCGGAGCTGTGGCAGCTCGATCGCCAAGGGCCACGCGCTCGGGTCCACCCCCGGCAGCGGCAATTGCGGAGCGGTGTAGCTGGTCTCGAAGATCCGCTTGGGCGTCACCTGGCGGAAGTGGTGGTGATCCCGCTGGTAGGTGACGTCATACCGGGCCAACGGCTCCTCGGCGAACTGGACCGTCACCTCCTCGTCGGCGACCCAGACCGTCGTGGCCTGACCCGTGAGGCCCCGTTCCCCGTAGATCCGCCAGTTCCGGAAGCGGACGTACCCCTCCTGGTCAACGCGCCGAGGGTCCTACCCATCCCAGGAGGCGGGTCACGCACGACAGGGCCCTCAGGGTAGGCCGTGTGCCACCGATACTGCAAACATGTGTAAAGGATCATCTGGCCAGGTCTGCTCCCAGGGCCTTCTGCGCATGAACCGGGTGCTGGACGCCTTCCCCAGGCCGCTCTATCCTGATCCTGGCGAGGCGGCCATGCTGTCGTAACACCGACACCAGCCCGCGCGGCCCGGTCCAGTCGCGCAAGCGACCGCTTGGGCGGTGAGAAAGGAGTGGGATGATGCCCACGAGTGCTGCAGCCGATGGGCACCCGCACGCCGTGCGGACCGCGCGTCCACGCCGGCGGCTGAGCCACAACGAAGCCTCTACGACGAGCACCCGATGCAGCGCTACTGGCGGGATATGCACGCGATCGGTCACCACCGCGCCCTGGACTGGGATGACGTCGCCGAGCAGTTCGGGCGAGCCGAGCTCGGCCTACCACCAAGGGGCCCCATCTTCTAGGTCGTGACGCGGCCGGCGGTGGACACCGCACAGGGTCGTGAAGGACGAGTGACGGGAGGACGGACATGAGGATCGTCGTGTTTGGCGAGGAGCAGCGTGTCGGGGCCTGGGAAGGCGACCGGATCGTCGACCTGAATCGCGCGTTCGCGCGGTACTTGGACAGGCGCGGCGAGACCAATCCCGGCCAGACCGCCGACGCGCGCGTACCGTCGCGACTGGAGGCATTCATCGCCCGCGGCCCGGCCGCGCTCGAAGACGCGCAGCGGGCCATCCCGGACGCGGCCGCCGATGGTGGCGCGGTCGCCTATGCCGCGAACGACGTGCAGCTCCACGCGCCGTGGGCCAATCGGCGGATTGCCTGCGTCGGCGGCAACTTCGCCGACCACCTTCTTGGCATGCAGGCGAATCGGCCCGCTGGCACGACCGCCAGCCGCGAGCAGATCACGCGCGAAGCCAGAGAGGCCGGCCAGTGGGGATTTTGGAAGGTCCCTGACGTCGTGGCGGGCCCGGACGCCGAGATCGCGTTCCCGAAGCGCACGCGGTACTTGGATTACGAGGGCGAGGCCGCGATCGTCCTGGGCAAGCGGGGAAAAGACATCCCCGCGGAGCGGATCGGCGAGTACGTCTGGGGCATCACCCTGCTCAACGACTGGAGCATCCGGGACGGAATGGGGAGCACGCGCCCCATGAGCTACAACCTGGCCAAGAACTTCGACGGCTCGACCTCGATGGGCCCTTGCATCGTCGTCGGCGAGCTGGATCCCCAGGGTGTTGAGGTGGAGACGCGCATCAATGGCATCGTCCGGCAGCGATTCAGCACCCGCGACATGATCTGGTCATTCGCGGAGGTCCTCGAACTGCTCTCCAGGGACTTCACCTTCGTGCCGGGCGACGTGATCGCCGGGGGGACCGGGGCAGGGACCGCGGCGGACAAGACCAAGTGGCTCCCGGACGGTACGCGGCCGCTGGACCTTTTCCTCAAAGTCGGCGACGTGGTCGAGCTCTCCTCGCCGAAGATCGGCACCCTGCGTAACCGCGTCGTGCAAGCCTGAGACGATGCGGTCAGGCTCAGCTCGCGGCTCCCGGGCTGGGCCGGCACAGAGGCTCCATGTGTTACGCGTCGCCGACCTTCGGCCTATACTGGCGGCGCGCTATCAGATAGCGGAAGGATGAGCGGGATGGGCCCAGCCGGCACCGAGAAGGTCGTCTTTGAATCCAACAGGCTCAAACTGGCCGGGGTAATCCACTGGCCGGTCGCAGCAAGTGGACGCGAGCGTGCGCCCGCATTCCTGGTGCTGCACGGTTTTGGTAGCACCAAGGACAGCAACGGCAGTGTCGCGACCGCTCAGCATCTCGCGGCGCGCGGCTACCTCGCGCTCCGGTTCGACTTTCGCGGCTGTGGCGAGAGCGAGGGCGAACGCGGCCTCGTGCTCTGCCTCGACCAGGTGGCGGATACTCGCAGCGCCGTGAGCTATCTGCAGAGCCGACCAGACGTGGACGCCGAGCGGATCGGTCTGGTCGGCGCCAGTTTCGGTGGCGCGGTTGCCATCTATGCCGGGGGCACGGACGAGCGCGTTGGGGCCGTCATCTCGATTGGCGGCTGGGGCAACGGCGAGCGCAAGTTCCGCCGCCAGCACCCCACTCCGGAGGCCTGGGCTCGCTTCAAGTCTATGCTGGACGAGGGCCGCCGTCGCAGCCAGCGTGGCGAACGGATGATGGTTCCCCGCTATGACATCGTGCCCATTCCGGAGCACTTGCGGCACAACGTTGCGCCCGGCTCACACCAGGAGTTCCCCTGGGAGGTCCCGCAAGGCATGTATGACTTCCGCGCGGACGACGTGGTGGCGAACATCGCGCCCCGGCCCTTGTTATTGATCCACGCGGCCGCCGACTCTGTGACTCCAACCCAGGAGTCGGTCGAGCTGTTCCTGCGGTCCAGCCAGCCCGCCGAGCTGCACCTCTTCGCAGAAGTGGACCATTTCCTGCCCGCCGAGAGGCCATCGCGGGTAATGGAGCTTCTCGACGGCTGGCTGGAGCGGCATTTCCCAGCCCGCACGAGCGAGGAATAGCTGAGACTGAGGCACGACGGCCTCCGGACCTGTTCGGGCCGGCTAGAATGGCTCCACCAGCAATGGATGCCGATGTCATCGTGGTCGGTGGAGCCGTGGCCGGCGGGGCGCTGGCAAATGCTCTTGGGAGTCGTGGTGTCCGCACGCTTCTGATCGAGAAGGTGAGCGGGTCGGTGCGCAGCACGCGTGGCGACCTGCTCCACCCTCCCACGCTGGCACTCCTGGACCAGTGGGGCGTCCTCGCGGCTCTCCACGCCGACGGGGCTATACCCATCACCGAGCTGGCCGTGAGCCATGCGCATCGGGGGCTGATCGCCCGCTTCCCGGTTCCCGCGGCCGGCCCCGGTCGGGCGGGACGCACCCTCGCCGTGCCGCACGACCGGATCGAGGCCGTGTTCCACGCGTGCGCCGTGCGGTGGCCCAGCGTGCGCTCCGAGCGGGGAAGGGTGACGGGACTGGAGTCGGGCGACAGCGGCCGGGTGGCTGGCGTCCGCTACCGTCCGCCGGGTTCCAGCGACGATGTGGTGGCACACACACGCGTGGTGGTCGGCTGCGACGGCGCCCGGTCCCTGGTTCGAGAGTCGCTCAGGATCGGCCTCGAACGACACTCGTACGACCACGAAGAGCTGATCATTGCCGGCGAAGGGGACCCAGAGCTGCCCGCCGCGCTACACTGGTACGTCGACGACGGCGGCGGGCTCGGCGTAGTCGCGCGTCCGCGCCGCGGTGTACGCATCATCCTGGTCCTTTTTGCCGGGCAGCGGGGCGAATCGCTCCAGCGGCCCGATCCTGCGCTCCGGGAGTACGTCATCGGTCGTTTCCCGGCCCTGTCCCCGCTCAGGTTCTCGAAAGCGGACGCCCACGTCTACCGGCTCTGGCGCCACCTTGCCGAGCGTTTCTGGGTGCCGGGCGCGGCGCTCGTCGGCGATGCAGCCCACGCGACCCACCCGGCCGGTGCGACGGGGATGAGCCTGGCCATCACTGGCGCCGCCCGGCTAGCGGAGCGGCTCGCGCCGGTCCTCCAAGGCGGGGCCTCGGCGGCCGAGATCGACGCGGCCCTGGAAGGCTACGACGCCGAGCGGCGGCCGGCGGCGGCAGCGGCCGTCCAGCACAACCACGCGCAGGCCGAACGGCTCTGGGAGCGCGGCTTGTTCCGCCACCCGGAGCGTTTCGCTCGAGCCGTGAACCCCACCAGAGGCTGGGGCGTCCGGCGTGCGGGCTGGGGACAGGACCCAGCTGCTCTCCGTACCGCCGCCGGGTAGCTCACGCGCGAGAGCCCGCCGCCGTTGCGGCGCGCCCGCGGCATGCTCTGGCCCGATGATCCTCGGGCGCGAGACGGCAGCCGGGCGCGGGGCGGCCGGGTGGCTCCGCGGCCCGAAGGCCGGTCCAGCCCGGGGAGCGCGCTATGTCCCTGAGGCCGTCAAGTGCGCGCTTCGGCGCTCGTACAGCTCAGGATCGGTGTACCCCATGAGGTCGGGCCGTGCCTTCCCGAGCATGACCTGGAAGTAGACCGGCTCGAGGCCCTCGTTGATGTAGCCGCGGATGACGCCCGGCGGGCAGGAGATGCACTCCCACGGTCCCAGCCTCACATCGACGCGCCGGCCAGCCTCGTCCTCGAGGAACACGGTCAGATAGCCCTGAAGGACGAAGAAGACCTCTTCGACCTCGTGCGTGTGGGACGCATTACCCTGCCCGGGCGGGACGTACATGACGCTAAGGGTGAACGAACCGGGCGGGATGACCGTCGAATCGGCGTGCTTGCCAGAGCCGCCCGCACCGATGAAGCGGTGCTGCGCACGGCGATAGCCCTCGATCTTCGCGTCTTCGAACGCCTGCCAGTCGGCCGTTCGATCGCGAAACCGGGCGGTGTACCGCGCGGCGATCTCCTCGATCGAGAGTTCGGCGACTTCCGGTGGCTTCACATGGGGAACAGCGTGCGTCATAACCTGGACCACTCTCCCTTGCCTGCGCCGAAGGGCTGCTTGGCCCGCGGCTCTCCTGCCGTCTCGGCGTCTACGCTGGAAGCTACACTAGCACCGGGCGTCGGCGCCGTCCAGGGCCGGATCAAACGTGGTGGCCCGTAGCTTCTGCGCGCCGAGCAAGAACCCCCTCACCCCGCGAAGCGCACTTGTTCCCAGCCCCTCTCTCGCGGGGGAGAGGGGAGCTGGTTTCCCCCTCTCCCCTCGGAGGGAGAGGTGGCAAGGGGGTGAGGGCGAGGTGGCCCGCGCAAGACTTGCAGCGAATCCGTCGGAGAGCCGGCCACAGCCCCCTCGATCGTCCCACCATGCCTGCTAGCCCTCAGCCGCTGCACACGGCTAGCATGTCCGAAGTCCGTTGGCTGATCAGCTTCCGTTCTTCTCGATTGTCGTGCCCACACGCGACCGGCCGGGCCGCCTTGCGACCTGCCTCGCGTCGCTGGCGGCCCTCAACTATCCGGGCGATCGATTCGAGGTGATCGTCGTCGATGATGGCAGCCGCGGCTCGCTTGCCTGTGTCGTCGACGAGTTCAGGGACCGCCTCGATCTGACCCTGCTCGAGCAGGCGAACGCCGGACCCGCGGCGGCGCGTAACACCGGCGTCCGGCAGTCGCGTGGAAGCCATCTCGCCTTTACCGACGACGACTGCGCGCCCGAGACGAGCTGGCTGCGCGCGTTCGCGACGCGCTTTGCGGCCGCTCCCAGTCACATGGTCGGCGGCCGGACGCTGAATGCGCTGCCCGACATGCCCTATTCGGCGGCCAGCCAGAGCATAATCGACGTGGTCTACGCGCACTACAACGCGGACCCTGATCGGCCACGGTTCTTCGCCTCCAACAACGTGGCCGTCCCCAAAGCCCTCCTTCTCGCGGCTGGCGGGTTCGATCCAGCCTTCCACACAGCCGAGGACCGTGAGCTGTGTCATCGCTGGCTGAGCAGCGGCTACGGGATGAGCTTCGAGCCTGATGCGCTGGTACATCACGCACACTTGCTGACGCTCGGGTCCTTTTCGCGGCAGCATTTCGCCTACGGACGAGGCGCTTACCAGTTCCACCACCTGCGCGCGGCCCGCGAGTCGGGACGAATCCAGTTGGAGCACGGCTTCTACGCGAAGCTGTTACGGCACCCACTCTCCGTAAGGCCGTGGCGCCGCAGAGGCGTGTTGGCGTCGCTACTGGTGCTGGCAATGGCTGCCAACACGGCCGGATTCTTCTGGGAAAGAGCGGTTC
>WNGB01017324.1_pt1 | contig 13920 bp, 15 predicted proteins | sample 5400681 | NCBI WGS metagenome assembly WNGB01 (sample SAMN13153367, study PRJNA577476) | soil metagenome | isolation source: 115 cm soil or saprolite under grassland replicate 2 | place: USA:California | collected 2016-06-15 | reverse complement strand
CCTACGATGTCGGTTCGTAACGAAAGCGTGACTCACGGCAGTTGTGCTTCCCGCCGAAAGCGACATCGTCATTGCTCATTCGCCAACGAATGACCCGCTCGGGGCCATGATGAACGAAGCCGTTAACGGCTTGGAGAAGTGCGGCCAGCGGCCGTCGTCGACCGAAGCCATCACCCGGATGTTCATCTTGCTACGGGGGTCGTCCCAGAACACCTGAAGTTCGAGGTTGTAGACGGTTCCAGTCGCTCCCAGGGTCTGGAACGCTTGAACCTGGAATAGGTCCGGGAGTTGATCGTACCGAAGGCCACGGAGACGCCCGATCTCAGCGTCTAACAAGCCCTTGGCTTCGTTCTCGTCCATCGCACACAAGGATGACACTCAGGCCTGCCGGTGTCAGTGAGGCCCAGCGTCACGAGACTGAGATGATGAGGGTCATCTGGCGACGTGAGGCTGATTCGGAGAGTGTCTCTTTGTGACGTAAGGCGACAGTGAACGGCCTTCCGGACGAGAAGTCCGGCTCTATGACAGCGTGGAACTCGACACCAGCTCCAACCGTATGTACTCGTGGGGTCGAAACAGGGACAGGAGCGCCAGTCCGCCTGACGGTCGGCAGCGCAGGCTGGCGACTTCGTTGTCCGCCACATCGACTTCGACCATCGGGCTCGATGCCCAGTCGATGCGAAGCTCGACCTGATGGCGACCCGCGACGACCTGGAAGCGACCAGTCTCTCCGGAGCGTAGGCGCCCGACCTCATCCCGGTCGACGAGGACGCGGTAGGCGCGTAGCCGATCGCGCCACATCTTGCGATCTCGGCTGATCTCGATGATCGACACCGGCGCATATTCTGGCAGCCGGAGCCGGGCGAGGACGGCGGGGCGCCAAGAACATCGGGTACCTGTCGCGAGTCACGCGGGGGGCTGCCGATGCACGCACAAGGACTGAGGCAGTCACTTCCTATCGGAAGCGACACTTTCCGGGCTTGCATGGCCGAGGCAAGCGTCAGTTGGCTTCCGCCTCGTCCTCGGTCCACGCCAGAATGCGGTCTCGGAATCGCCGATAGGCCGAATCGTCTCCAGACCGCCACTCCTCGAATAGTGGCTTCAGGACCGGATCTTCGCGGATCTCGCGCTCCGTCACAACGATCCCGGGCCGCGGCATCGAGGCCCACGCCGCGTCGAAGTCAGCTGTTTCCAGGAAGACGTGCCAGTCCTCGCCCCACACCTTCCCATCGCGCCGACGGATGATTCCCTGGAGCACGAATAAGCGCCCGCTGGGTACCTCACCGAATCGAGAACGATCTGCATACACGCGCCAATCCATCTCCGCCTCCCAGCCAGTCCTCACGTTGAGGAGGTCGGCGTCAGGGGTGTCATTACTACCGGCCCTCCAGCCTGCGGGGACCATCGGATCACAAACGAGGTCGGATCGGAAAGGAGAGCTGCGGCTACCTCTTCGTCGACTGCCCGGTCGCAGTACTCCGTCCTTGATGGTTCGTAGGATGCGACCCGGTTCGAGGCGCCGTCTGCCTTCGCGATGAGATCGATGGGCCGGGCAGGGTAGCTCTGGGTCGAGTAGCAGACAATTGCAGGACCGGCCCACACTTCGAGGACCCCCGTGTCCGTAGGCTCGATGAAGTAGTAGCGGGCGTACGGGATCGCCTCATCGGAAGGACTGAGACTCGCGGATGACGTGCAGGAGGCGAGTGCGGTGAGCAAGACTACGGTGCAGGTGTATCGTCGCCCCATAGGGGCAAGGTAGCCAGCTCCGGCGCCACTCGCAACGGATGCCTGGTTGCGCTTCTCGTTCCAGTGTCCGTTTCGGCACGGAAGCGACATCTGCCAGCACTCAGAGGCGGAGTAGGCTGATGTCTATGCCGAAGGACGCCTCAGCCGGGCCAGCACCTGCTCCTCCGACGCAAGGCGTCATCATCATCCGGTACGTGTATCGGGAAGAGGACGGGGAGTTTGTTGCATGGCACTATGAGCCCGACCCACCAATCCCCGATGAGTTGGCCGTCCGCCTACTCCGAGAGGTCGCCGAACGGCTGTAGCGCGTCAACGGACCCCGGGCGCAGTCGTTCTCGATCGTAAGCGACGTTAGTGATGGCACGCGACCCGGCCGGAACCCGGGCCGGGCGGATGTCTGTTCGGTATCTAAGCGACATCTTCAAGGGAAGCCCCTTCCAACTCGGCCTGGATCATGGTCTCGCACTCGCCGGAGGACCAGCTCGGGGCGCGGCCTCAATAAGCCTCTCGAAGAACTCGTCCCACTCGGGGCACGGGCATTTCCAATCCATTTTCGGTGCGCAGAGTCTCGCTTGGGATTTGCCTCTTGCTCGGCATCGTGGCTCCATTCAGCGCATCATGGTTCGCCGCCGCCTCTCTAGCGCATGGAACCGTATAGATCGAGCGGAAACACACCTGAGGGAGGTGCGCCGTCGCGTCACGGCCTTCTTGGCATCCAATCCATATGTAATCAGCGAAGAAGACGACCCGAACCGAAATGAGATCTTCTTCCACGTTCGGATCACTCGAAAGCCATCGCGCCGGTGGGATTCCCTTGTTGCCGACTGCTTGCACAACTACCGATCGGCGCTGGACCACACGATCTGGGTACTGACCGAACGTCACGGAATCGCAAATGGGCAACGGACTTTTCCTATCTATCTCAAGCGAGCTGAGTTCCGAAGGAAACTCCAGCGGGATATCGGCAAGACGGGGCGATCCGGGGCCAAGACAGTCATCGATCGATTCCAGCCGTACAAGGCAGGGAACGGGGGTGACCATAACCCCTTGTGGTTGCTTCACGAACTCGACCGATTCGCAAAGCACCGAACATTGGGTGAACTCATCGTCCGGTTTCTGCCATACAACTTGGACCTAACGGGTCCGCCTGAAGCACCGACCGTGAGCTTCGATCACCATGTCGACCTGCTGGCCCCAGATGATCGCGGCACAATGACCGTTCACGTTGGCGTTTTCAGTCACGCCATTTCGGAAGTGCAAGTGGATTTCCTGCCCGTACTCGGTATGGGGTTGCTGCAACCCCAGCTGAACCATCCCGGTCCGTTGCCGTTGGCCGGGACATTGCGCCGAATTGGAGAAACTGTCCGCGACGTCCTCGACCAACTTGAACCCATATGCGAGCAGCCCTGACACGAGTGCTACGTTCCTACTATGGCCATTCTTGCTGTTGGGGCCGACGTCGTTTGGGCACCCGTAATCGCCGCGCTGGGCGCGTCGATCCTGACGATTGCCGGTCTGCCCGGCCGGGACGCATGGGCGGATCGGCGACAGAGTGAGGCCCACCGGCTAGCTGCCTACGAAGCGCTCCTCGTGCAGAGCATGGCTGTCGCCCAGGTGGCAGCCGCTCTGGATCCACCGACACGGCGAGCTTCAGGTCACTATGTCGGTTCCGGTCCCACGCGTCACCTGGTCGTCCCCGAAGGGAACGAGAGCCCGCTCTGCCCGGACTCCCCGGATCATGACGTTCCTCGACTCTAGGCGGCCCATTCAGCGCCCTACACCTGGAGGTCGAGACCGAGCTGCTCCGCCTGCTCGATCACGAGGGCAGTCGCGTTCTCCTGTTTGTCAGGCGGGTACCCGTACTTCCTGAGCACCCGCTTCACAGCGACACGCATACTCGCCCGCACGCTCTCCTTCTGCGTCCAGTCGATCGTCGCGTTCTTCTTGACCGTCTCGGCGAGCTCCCGAGCGATCGTCCGCAGGGTCTCGTCGCCCAGAACGGCCACGGCGGAGTCGTTTGTGCCAAGGGCGTCGTAGAACGACACCTCGTCGTCAGTCAGACCGAGCTCCTCGCCTCGCGAGGCCGCCTCCCGCATCTCGCGTGCCAGCTCGATGAGCTCCTCGATCACCTGAGCAGTGGTGATAGCGCGGGCCTGATACCGGAGCAGTGAGGCAGCCAGCATCTCGGAGAACTTCCGCGACTGGACGACGTTCGTCTTGCTGCGCGCTCGGATCTCGTCGTTCATCAGCCGCTGGAGGAGCTCGACGGCGAGGTTGCGCTGGGGCATCTCGCGGACCTCAGCCAGGAACTCCTCGGAGAGCAGCGAGATGTCTGGCTTCTTGAGACCGGCAGCCTCGAACACGTCGATCACGCCGCCCGGCGTGATCGCGCCCGACACCACCTGGCGGATCGCTTGGTCGAGCTCCTCCTCTGGGGCGTACCGCCGCCGGTCGGTCTTGACGAGCGCGGCCTTCACGGTCTGGAAGAACGCGACCTCGTCCCGAGCGTCGAGCGCCTCCTGTCGAGGCACGGAGAGGGCGAACGCCTTCGAGAGCTCGGTAGCGGCCTGTACGAGCCGCTCTCGCCGGCCTTCCTGCGCCAACACATGCTCCTGAGCAGCCGGGAGCACGGCCAGGCGCTCCGTCGCCGTCCCGTCGATGAAGTCCGAGTAGTCGAACCCGTGGAAGATGTCCTCGCATACCTCGAGCCGCTCCATCATGATCGCGACGGCCTCGTCCTGATCGACCGTGGGCTTGCCCTCGCCGCCGCTGTCGGAGTACCGGTTCACTCGCGCGATCGCCTGCATCAGCCCATGGCCGCGCATCGGCTTGTCGACATACATCGTCGCGAGGCTCGGGGCGTCGAAGCCCGTGAGCCACATGTCCCTGACGATCACGACCTTGAACGGATCCTCTGGGTCTTTGAACCGCCGTGCGAGCCCCTCACGCCTCGCCTTGTTCCGGATGTGGGGCTGCCAGGTGACGGGGTCGGTGTTGGAGCCGGTCATGACGACCTTCACCACCCCGGCGTCGTCATCGTCCGAGTGCCACTCAGGGCGGAGCTTCACGATCTCGGCATACAGGTCGACGCAGATCCGCCGGCTCATGCAGACGACCATCGCCTTGCCGTCCATAGCCTGGAGCCGCTCCTCCAAGTGCGAGACGAGGTCTGCTGCGACCTGCCCCAGCCGCTTGCCCGTGCCGACGACCGCCTCGAGCTGGGCCCACTTCGTCTTGAGCCGTTCCTTGCGAGACTCTTCTTCGCCTTCGGTGACCTCCTCGAAGCCCTCGTCCAGCCGCGGCCGGGCCGAGTCGGGCAGGTCGAGCTTCGCCAGGCGGCTCTCGTAGTAGATGGGGACCGTGGCGTGATCCTCGACGGCTCGACGGACGTCGTAGCGGTCGACGTAGTCGCCGAAGACAGCTCGAGTGTCCCGATCGTCGAGCTCCAAGGGCGTCCCGGTGAAGCCGACGAACGTCGCGTTCGGGAGGGCATCGCGCATGTTCCTCGCGAAGCCGTCGATGAAGTCGTACTGAGAGCGATGGGCTTCATCGGCGATCACGACGATGTTCCGTCGATCCGAGAGCATCGGGTAGTGATCCCCTCGCTCCTCAGGCATGAACTTCTGGATTGTGGAGAACACGACTCCGCCGCCGCCGCGGGTCAGAAGCTCGCCGAGTTCCGCGCGCGAATCGGCCTGCTCGGGCGTTTGGCGTAGGAGGTCGGCGCAGCCCGCGAACACGCCGTAGAGCTGACCGTCGAGGTCCAGACGGTCCGTGAGGACGACGATCGTGGGGTTCGCCAGGGTCGGCTCAGTAATCAGCTTGCCGGCGAAGAACGCCATCGTCAGGCTCTTGCCAGAGCCCTGCGTGTGCCAGATCACGCCGCCACGGCCGTCCCCTTCCGCGCTCGCGGCACGAAGGGTGGTCTCGACTGCCTTTCGAGCGGCGTGGAACTGGTGGTAACCAGCGATCTTCTTGGCGAGGGCGCCATCCTCGTCCTCGAACACGATGAACGACCGGATCAGGTCGAGGAATCGAGATCGTTCGAACACGCCGCGGATCAGCACCTCGAGATGGTTGGCGGTCGGGGGGGCCACGTCGGCGCCCTCGATTGTGCGCCAGCGCATGAACCACTCCCAGGAGCCGGTAATCGACCCGATGCGGGCGTCGAGGCCGTCGGAGACGACCATCACCTCGTTGAACCGGAGGAGCAACGGGATCTCCTGTGCGTACGTCTTCAGCTGGTGGAACGCAGACAGCACATCGGCGTCTTCGTCCTTTGGGTTCTTCAGCTCGACGTGCCCGACCGGGATCCCGTTCACGAAGACGAGCACGTCGGGCCGGCGAAGCGAACGATCGAGCACGCTGAATTGGTTCACGACGAGCCAGTCGTTCAGGTCGGGCCGCTCGAGGTCCACGAGCCCCACCCGATGACCGCGGATCGCGCCGTCGGAATCGGGGGCTTCGACCGAGACGCCCCAGATCAGATGACGGTGGAACTCCCGGTTCTGGATGACCAGCGAAGGGGATGTCGTCCGAGTGAGTACCCGGATCGCCTCCTCGATCGCGGACTCTGGCACGTCTGGGTTGATCCGCCGAAGGGCGGCGTCGAGGCGGCCGAACAGGAGGACCTCGCGGTAGTCGTCGCGCTCGGCTGCGCGCTCCCCCGGTGCGATGTCGGTGCCGTTCACGATCTCGTACCCGAGGTCGGCCAACCAGTCGAGAACCGCTTCCTCGACGACTGATTCGGTCATCCCGGGCAGGCCGCTCACCTCCGTTTGCTGTGTTCCGACCCGATGCTACGGGCCAGTTCCCGGCGGTTCCACTAGCCCTGAGCTCGTCAGGCCGCTGGGAGGCGTATCTCGCCCGAGATCAACTTCGGGAGGAGAGTGTCGCGGAGCTCGGCGAGGGTCTTGGACTCCGCGGTGACGGCCTCCTGCTGGTCGAACATCGAGCCGACGAGCGCGTCGAAGCATTCGACGAGCTCTCGAGGGGGGTTGACGATCAAAGGCTTCCTGAGGCCGTCCATGGCGAGATGCAGCACGGTCGTCCCGTTCGCGTAGCTGGCAACCTGGTAACGCATGCGCTGGCTCGCCAGCAGCAAGTACAGGAAGCGCGGAGTGAGGGGCGAGCCGTCGCGAGGGCGAACGCAGCAGAGGTCTTGGCTGTAGAGCCCATCATCTCCGAAGGCTCGCGGGACGATGGCCGGGTAGCCGATCACTCGGGCGTTCTGGGTCAGGTCGGTATTGGCCACGATCACGTCGCCAGGACGAACCCGATCCCTCTCTCGGAACTCTCCCACGTAGTACTTCATCCCTTCCCTCTTATAGCCGCCGCCCTCGCGGATCGAGTCGAGGTTGTGCAACGGCAGCCCCTCATCAGCGAGCCCTGCACTCGTATAGCTGAGGCCCCGAGTGACTTCGACCAGATCGCCAAGCGCCACAACTTCCCAGCCCGCCGGTACTGAGCCGATTGGCGACTCCACCAGCTGGTCCGGGAAGAACCTGCGGATGTCCTCGGGCACCGCAGCGATCCCGCGCACCGGGTCGAAGTCCACGAACCACGACGCGAAAAGGGATCGCGCGATCTGCTCGAGCGTCTCTGCGATCCTCCGGTTGACTTCGATCCTGTCGTCGAGTGCGGATAAGAGGCGACCGATCTCGACCTGCTGGGCCAAGAGTGGGAGGGTGAGCCTCAGTTGCCGGAGATCCCCCCCCGTCACGCCTGAGACGGCTACTTCGCGCCGGATGGTACCGAGCAGGTAGGCTCCGACCGGAGATCGGAACAAGTAGTAGAGGAATGCGGCATCAGCGACGTCTGGATCGGGTCGCGCCCTGATGATGGATGACTCGAACACTGTGGGCTCCGGCACTGACACGACAAGAGTGCACTTCCCCGCTCCTTCAGCAGTAAGCGACCTACGAGCGAACAGTAGGTCCCCTCTCGCCAACGCGAACCGCTCCAACTCCAACTCGGTGACTTCGATCCGCTCCATGTCGGCTTCGCCCAGCCGCGCATGCGCAAAGAGGTCACCCATGTTGACCACACGGACACCTCTTCCGTGGAAGAGCTTAGCCTTGTAAATGCCGTTGCGCGAGGAGTTGAGCAGAAGTTCACCGAAGGGCACCGTTTGCCACCCATCCAAAGGTTCCTTCTCGGCACTCATCAGGTCGACGAATCCAGCTTCTCCAAGGCGCGGCGGATGGTCTTGTCGAGCGCAGCCGATGCGGCGGTCGCCTCATCAAGCTCGACACGAAGCCTCTTGAGCTTCGCGTCGAACGGTTCGGCATCTGCCTCGGCCGCCGGCGCGCCCACGTATCGACCCGGCGTCAACACGAATCCGTGGTCGGAAACCTCGGCCACCCTCGCGCCCCGACAGAACCCCGGAACGTCTTCGTACGCGCCTGCCTCATGCTCGCCACGCCAGGCGTGGTACATCCGAGCGATCGATACGATCTCTTCATCGGTCAGCTCGCGATGAACGCGAGTCACCATGTTGCCCATCCGGCGAGCGTCGATGAACAGCACCTCCCCGCGCCGGTCACGTAGCTGCTGACTGCCCCGCGTCGGCCTGCCCGAGCGGTCGCGTGCGACGAACCACAAGCACGCGGGGATGGCCGTTCCGTAGAACAGCTGCCCTGGTAGGGCGACCATGCAGTCCACAAGGTCGGCCTCGACAAGCGCTTTCCTGATCTGGCCTTCCCCGGATTGCGTCGAAGACATCGACCCGTTCGACAGGACGAAGCCCGCGATCCCGTTCGGCGCGAGATGGTGGACGATGTGCTGGACCCACGCGAAGTTCGCGTTGCCGGCGGGAGGCATCCCGTACTTCCAGCGCACATCGTTCTTGAGTCGCTCTTGGCCCCAGTCGCTCATGTTGAAGGGCGGGTTCGCCAGGATGAAGTCGGCCTTGAGGGCGGGGTGCAAGTTACGCGTGAACGTGTCCGCGTTCTCCGGTCCGAGGTTCGCCTCGATTCCCCGGATCGCGAGGTTCATCTCTGCGAGCTTCCAGGTCGTCGGGTTCGACTCCTGCCCGAACACGGAGATGTCGGTCAGCCGCCCCCCGTGGGCTCGGATGAACTCCTCCGACTGCACGAACATCCCGCTCGAGCCACAGCAGGGATCGTAGACGCGCCCTTTGTACGGCTCGATCATCTCGACCAGTAGCTTCACGACGCACCTGGGCGTGTAGAACTCCCCGGCCTTCTTCCCCTCCTTAGAGGCGAACTGCCCAAGGAAATACTCGTATACCCGGCCCAGGATGTCCTTCGAGTGATCCTCGCCCTCGCCGAGGCCGATATCGCCGATCAGGTCGATCAGCTCGCCGAGACGCGTCTTGTCGAGCGCCGGCCGCGCGTAGTCCTTTGGCAAGACGCCTTTGAGCCGGTGGTTGTCCCGCTCGATCGCATCCATCGCCTTGTCCACCATGACGCCGATCTCCGGCCGCTTGGCAGCCTCGTGGAGCACATGCCATCGGGCCTGTTTTGGCACCCAGAACGCGCCCGCGCTCAGGTACTCATCGGCGTCCTCGGGATCGGCGTCTGGCTCCGCCGCGAGAAGGACGCGTCGTGCCTCGAAGGCGTCCGAGATGTACTTGAGGAACACGAGCCCCAGGACGACGTGTTTGTACTCGGCGGCGTCCATGTGGCCCCGGAGCTTGTCGGCGGCCGCCCACAGGGCTGCCTCGAACCCCAGCAGCCCCCCGTTCGACTTCCTCTTCGCCTTCGCCATCGTGCGTAGTATGGCGGCATCTGGCTCTGGCAGCGGACCCGGCCGCCTGCTTGTAGCACGGAGCCGAGGCGCAGGGAGGCCTCGATGCACCCGGAATAGATCGCGGGCACGCTGGGAGCGCGTATGCGACGACAACGGACCGAGAGAAGGGGTTCTTCGGCGGTCTGTTCGATGGGGGCGCGATCAAGGCTCCTAGCGATGCCCAGATAAGGTCGCGAAGCATCTCGCGTGGCAAGATGCAAGGACCCGTGTACCTGAAGGAGCAACGTTGTCAACACAATCACGTGAGATTGATGGCAAGGGTCGGACCATCCGCGAGCTCCTTGCGAATCGCAAATACGCGATTGACTACTACCAGCGCGAATACAAATGGCAAACAAAGCAGGTCACCGAGCTGATCGACGACCTTGCTGCGAAGTTCCTCGAATCCTACGAGCCAACCCATGAACGGGGTGCCGTCGCTGGCTACGGTCACTACTTCCTCGGCTCAGTCATCATCAGCGACAAAGACGGGCAGAAGTTCATCATCGATGGGCAGCAGCGTCTGACCACGTTGTCGCTCCTTATGATCTTCCTCATGCGCGAGCTCGGAGAGACCGACCAGCGCGTGCAGCTCGCGGAACTCGTCCTCTCACAGAGATACGGCTCCCGCTCATTCAATCTCGACGTTCCGGAACGCGGCCGCTCCATGGAGGCCCTCTACGCCGGCGAGGAATACATCGACCCGGATCCGCCGGAGTCCGTTGCGAACATCATCGCCCGATACGGTGACATCGGCGAGGCCTTTCCAGATGAGTTGAAGAATCAGGCCCTCCCCTACTTCGCAGACTGGCTGATTGAGAACGTCCACCTCGTTGAGATCACCGCATACACGGACGGTGATGCCTACACGATCTTCGAGACGATGAACGACCGAGGGCTTTCGTTGACGCCGGCCGACATGCTCAAGGGTTACTTGCTCGCGAATATCATCGACCAGGAGAGCCGCACGCGGGCGAGCAATACCTGGAAGGCTCGCATCACGGCGCTTCAAGACCTGGGGAAGGATGAGGATGCCGACGGTATCAAGTCGTGGTTACGGAGCCAATTCGCCCAGAGCATCCGCGAACGGCGGCGTGGTGCCACTCCGCTCGATTTCGATCTGATCGGCACGGAGTTCCATCGCTGGGTCCGGGACCACGAGGACGAGCTCGGCCTCAGGGTGAGCGAGGACTTCGCTCGTTTCATCGAGCACGACTTCTCGTTCTACAGCGATTGGTACGTACGCCTCCGTCGAGCCGGCGAAGAGCTAACACCTGGACTCGAGAGCGTCTATTACAATGCGGAACACAACTTCACCCTCCAGTACCCGGTGATGCTCGCCTCCCTCACGAGCCAGGACTCCGAGGGACAGGCCCTCCACAAGGTGCGCACCGTAGCCACGTACCTCGACATCTTGCTATATCGCAGGATCTGGAACTTCCGAGCTATCGACTATTCGACGATGCAATACGCGATGTTTCTGGTCATGAAGGAGGTTCGGGGCAAGGATGCTCAGGAGCTGCGAGCTACCCTTTCGCGCCGACTGGAGGACGAAGCGGAGGTCTTCGCTACCAACGACGACTACCGGTTGCACGGGTCGAACGGAGGTCAAGTTCACCGGTTCCTTGCCCGGCTTACTGAGTTCGTCGAGGTCCGTTCAGGCATGCCATCCCGCTACGTCGAATACGCCCGTCGCGGAGGCAGGGACGCCTACGACATCGAGCACATCTGGGCCAACCACCCTGAACGTCACTCGGATGAGTTCGACCACCCAAACGACTTCCAGAGCTACCGGAATCGAATCGGCGACCTATTGGCCCTCCCGAAGAGCTTCAATTCCAGCTTCGGCGACCTCCCCTACGAGGAGAAGAGGGAGCACTACAACAGCCAGAACCTTCTTGCTCGGAGCTTGCATGAGGCTGCATACGACCACAATCCCGGGTTCGTACGGTTCGTCCGGGAAAGCGGTCTCCCCTTTGAACCACAACCTCACTTCAAGCGCGCGCAGATCGTCCAGCGGCTCGAGCTATACCGACAACTGGCTGAACTCATCTGGAGTCCTGGACGGCTCCAAGATGAACACGGACCGTGATGACAGCCAAACTCGGATCAGCCGCCCATCGCGGGTGTTCTTGAGATCCCACTGATGACTGTCCTTCCTCGCTGAGGACGACGAGCCAAGAACGAGCCGCACTGATATTGGCACTGATACTTTGGGTCCCGAGGTGACGCACGACTTGTCGAGATGCAGGTCATCGTCCACGAGCTTCTGCACTTGAAGGTGCCGAACCACGGGAAGCTGTTCCGCACGCTCCTTCGCGCGCATGTCGGCCCCTACTCCGGCAGAGCCCTGCCTTACTAGTCGAACGTCCCCGCCCGTTCGCCTGATGTGCGGCCGCGCTTCGTCTGAACTTCTTATGTCAAGTCGATCGTGACTCTCATGGTCTCTGGAGGGGGGCTGCCGACCACCTGTCGCTGCACGTAAAGGCCGTCCACGACTGGGCGGCCCTCCTCCATCTCCTCGCTCCGGTAGATGTAGTAGCGAGCCAACTTCTCCGACTCCTTCCGGTCTAGAACGAGCCTTAGGTCCACGCGCTCACCTCCGAAACTCGGTATGCCGATTGCGCCAGGGTCTCGATCCCCACCAGTTCCGCTGCGCCCATACCTCGATGTTTCGTCGCCGCCACAGGCGACCTAGATCGGTGCTCGTCCAGGGCTCAGGAAACCCCGGCGACTGGACGAGCTGGTGGGCGCGTTGCTTGGACACGCCAAGGAACTCAGCGATGTCCACGATGCGCATCGGGGGCTGGGCTTTGCGTTCCATGGGCCGATTCTGCCACGAGGGGACGCGGCCATCCACGCGGCGCGCTCCTCCTCAGGTGCGGTCAGGAGCGGCAAACAACTCGGCGCAGGCGCTGGGTCCGACCTGTTGGAGGAAACTCTGCTCGGTGTCCGTGGCGAAACGTATCGGGCGGCGGCTGCCGACCCGTCTGCTGACGCCGCTGCTGACTCGCCGCAGCCCAGGTTCATTGGCGTGCTCAAGGCCCGACTATCGCAGCCTTCCGGTCCCGAAGAGCCTCGCTGCCGGGTCCGGACGCCTGTCTCAAGAACCGATCGGCGGCGTTCTTGTATGGGTCCGACCCCGCGTAGGCGGCGACGACTGTCTCCAGCACCGCGAGGGTGCAGTGCACGAGAGTGGAGATGGCCGAGTGATACTCAGCGGCGTCGGCAGCGGTCGGAATCCCGTCGAGAAAGGCGTCGGCATCGGAGTAGTCGGACCGCTTCCGCAACCGGTAGAGCACGTTGAACAGCGTGGTCGGGGGGAGATTGGAGCAGAGCTTCGCTGCCTCCGCCGCAGGAACCCTTAGACGCCTGTTCCTCTCGCGCCACTGCTTCTTGCGGTCCTCGATCTGGCGCTTGCGCGTTGTGAACAGCAGCATGTCCAACGAGTCCCAGACCGTTGCTGGGGAGGGCGCGCTCAAAGGGCTCACCCCGCCAGATGTCGCCGCGTACGTCGGCTTTCCGACGATGCGCATCGACGTCCGGGATGGTCCACTTGACCTTCCGGTGCGCGAACCAGCGCCGGGATCTTGTACGTGGGCACGATCTCGTCGCTGCTCATTACGCGAAGCTCCTTGACGAGCAGTCGGAGCAGGGCTTTCCGCTGTTGCGCCGTGCCGGCCCGAAGGAGCGTGCCAAGGTTGTCAGCCCACTCGACGACGTCGACGGCGCTCAGGGTCTCTGAAGCGCCCTCGGCGGCCCTCTGCGTGAGCGATGCCTCCTCAGCGGTCAACGCGTCGATCCGGACCTTCAGCTTGGCGATCCGCTCCTGGCAGTCGGCGGGGGAGAGCGATCCCTCCTCGAAGGCCGCGAAGTAGCGATCCAGCGACCGCTTCGCGCCGCCCAGCTGCTGCCGCACGCCGGCAAGCCTGCCTTCGGTCGTCTCGGTAGGCTCGCCTTCTTCAATCGCCGCACTCGTGATTGCCTGCTCGATCAGCGAGCTGTTCCGATACACGTCGTCCATCTGCTCCATGACGGCTTCCTCCAGTGCAGCCTTCGGAAGCCTGTCGCCGGAGCAGAACTCGCTCCCGTACCGGTACCGGGTGGAGCAGACGTAGTAGTGATACAGCCCCTTGCGTCCCCGCGCCGATGTGCCAACGTATGCGCGGCGGCACCGTCCACACCGGATCACGCCCGAGAGCAGGTACTCGGTGGGATGAGCACGCCGAAGGGCCTGTGACTCGCCCCGCTCGCCGAGGATTCGCCTGGCCGCCTCGAAGGTCGCCGAGTCCACGAGCGCCTCGTGCAAGCCCGGGTGTGTGGTCCCCCGAAACTCGATCTTGCCCGCGTAGATCGGGTTGTTGAGGATCGACAGCACGATCGGCCGGGCGAACGGGGCCCCGTTCTTTGTTCGGTGCCCCT
>WNGB01009182.1_pt1 | contig 13920 bp, 10 predicted proteins | sample 5400681 | NCBI WGS metagenome assembly WNGB01 (sample SAMN13153367, study PRJNA577476) | soil metagenome | isolation source: 115 cm soil or saprolite under grassland replicate 2 | place: USA:California | collected 2016-06-15 | reverse complement strand
GGATCGGACTGGGCCGGCGTGGCCCAGGCCCGCTTCCTCGAGCTCTGGGCCGAATGGCAGCGCAGCGCGGCCGGCCTGCACGACGCCCTCACCGGCATCGCGCGGCTGACCGCCCAGGCCGGCGCCAACTACGAGCAGACCGAGCACGGCATCGCCGCCAGCTTCGGCCGCAGGTGATCTCGTGAACGATCCTGGGCGACCTCCACGGCCACCGGATGGAGGACGAGGTGGAGCGGCTCCTCGGGCTCGGCGCGACCACCGTGCAGGCGGGGACCATGCCGCCGAGGTGGTCCGGCTGCGGCGCTGAGCGCAACCCAGCCGACGTGGGGCAGCGCGGGGCCACCTGGGTGGTACTGGCCGACCCCGAGGCGAATGATTCTGAAGGACCTTCCTCGGGGGCAGCAACCGTTATTTAGCGTGGGCCCGCTTACGTCATTACGTCACTGCAACAGCTGATTCTCAATTTGATGGCGCACGAGCGTAGGTGAGGCATCGAAATGCTCTGCTATCGTGTCGATATCATCCAGTGCAAACTCACCCGCGCTGAGATCAAGCTGATCCGCGACCCCCTCCGCAGGTGCAAGAAGCTCGGCGGCGAAGGCGCGCTCGATCCTTTGTCGATCAGCATGAGCTGCGGTTATCAGAAATGAGCCCCAGACTGGATCGTACAGGAAATGCCAAAGCGCTCGGGCTTGTGTGAAGCGCTTGCTCTGTCGCCCCGTGGAGGGATGACCGAGCACCAGCACGCTCACATTGCTGCGCGACGGTCCTCCCACGGCTTGCAGTCCCCAGTCATGAGAGTCAGAGAACCTGAGTCGCATCAGGTCGGCAAAGTCAAATGGCGCTTCCGAGGTGAGCTGCAAGAAGCGTCGCACTCGCTTCGCCTGGTCCCAACCCGCTCGCCACGGCCTGTCATCGAACTCCATCGCGGTACCCATCACGCCTTCTCGGAGCCTGAAGAGCGATCCTTCTTCTGGGAGCGAGTATTCGGTAATGTCGCGCATCGCGCCTACGGTCCATGCCAGCCCGGCGTCGATTCTCCGGGGGGCAACCGCATCGAAGAAGTCATCCAGCAGTTCGCCGGTCAGCTCTGCCGCCGCTCGCTCTATCGAATCCTGCACCTCAAGCGCCTCTGAGAACGGATCGAGCCCAAGACGCGCAGCGGCCAGACAGAACTCGACCTCGTCGGAATCGCTCTGTCGCAGGTCCTGCCATTCCTTCGTGAGAGCCGACTCCCTAACCCCCTGCTCAGACAGTCTGGTGATCACAGCGTCGACGAGGCGCGCCAACGATCCCTCCAGCTCCTCACTCTCGATCCACGCCTCGCCCGTGCGGATGAACCGAACTGGCCGATGCGCCGTGCTGGTGCTGTCGGCATGCCACACCAATCTGGTGTACCGCCCCTCTGGAAGGATTGTCAGGTCAGGCCACGAGAACCCCTCACCAGCGGCACGTAGGTTGTGGTGCTCAAGCCATTGATAGAGTTGCGGTTCGGGGCCGCGCAGTGCAGCGTGGCTCCAAAGACGAGGTTGCAGGGAGACAGGGCGCGAGTGCGCCTTCAAGAACCACCAGTTGTAGGCAATCCATTCCGCCAATGGATAGAGCGAGCCGTAGATCGATCGCCTTACACTCTGCGATGCGACATCCTCAACCTGCGTGATGCACTCTGGCCCGACCCAGATCTCGAGCCGCGCCCATGTTGCGCGCAGCTCGGGGGTTCGGACTGGCTCCGCGGGTTCCCAGTCGAACCTGAACTCAAGTTTGGCGCCGTTCATCACAAGCCTCGGGGACGTTCTTCCGTGGCGAGTGGATAGCCCTTGTACTCGCCGAGCTCACGGTTCATCAACCGCCCCTCATACCATGTGCCATCGCGTAAGACCCAGACGTAACGCGGGAATTCGCCCTCCCACAGCGCCCCGATCTGGCCGCGTTGGATCGCCTCCCGCAACCACTCAGTCAACTTGTCGCGTTCTGCAAGCTGCGGATCGCACTGGCTTGCGTCCGACCTCAGCCTCGGGGGGCCGGCGAACGACGGATGCGACTTGTGCTCTGAGCTACCAACGTACGTCGCCCGCTCGGCGATTCCGTTCAAGTCCACACCGATAGGAGGCGGCGCTACAGTCCGCCGTAGGGGGCGTCGCCGACGTGGAGCCCTCATGAGAGGCCAGTATGATCGCAGTGCGTCGGTACGTCTGCCACTGATGGCATCTTGTGGACGATGAACGCCCGCTGCGCGTCGCTGAGCCGGTCCTTGGTGTGCCGGTCCCCGATGGGCGCGCGCCAGTGCCCGCGCGGCTTGGCCATGCCCCGGGACCCCCCGGTCCAGCAGGCTGGCGGCATCGGCGGCGTCCAGCACCCGGCCCAGCCCCGACAGCCCGACGGGCTCCTGCTCGTGGCAGCTGCCCGGCCAGCCGCCGTCGCCAGGCCAGCACCTTGGCGGGCAGCGGCGAACGCGGGCAGGATGACAAGGGGACCAGACCTCCTGGCAGGCGTCAGCGCCTTGCCGATGGTCTGGTCCCCGTCAATGTCAGGGCACACAGGGCATCACGGACACCCTCATTCATTCGAGAAGCAACCTGAGGCGCTCTGAGAAGGCATCCCTCAGCCCGAGGGGAACGAGTTCTGCGCCGAGGAGGGGCCAGGGGACGAGCCAGACCGCACGACGGGGTAGCCCTTCCGGCGAACGGCCCAAGGATCGTTCGTCGGCAACGGGTGCCCGTAGGAGTGCGTCTGCTTTGCCAGTTCGGTGGGGAAATCGGCGCCCGGAGGCCGGCCACCCGGCGAAACCGCGCCGGGTGAATTACAGTTGGCAGCCTTTGGAGAGGATGTGCGCCGAGCGCCGTTCGTTGACTTCGCACCCTCGTTTTCCAGGGACGATGGTCAACTCGGTGACGATTGCGAATTCGATCACGCTTGCAAATGACCGAACATGTGTTCGATCATTGAATTATGGGCTGGCAAAATCCTCCGGTCCCGTGGTCGGACCTCGAACGGCGGCTCTCGGACGGGCGTCCCCGGAGCAATCCCCCGGAGGGGGACGGGGGCGACGCGCCCGCCCCGCTGCCTGAAGCGCGCGAGGCCTGGTCAGCGAAGCGGCAGCCCTACCAGCCGCCGCCGGAACGGCCGCGCCGGCGGGTGGCCAGGGTGGCGTACGCGGAGCTGCACTGCCACTCGAACTTCAGCTTCCTCGACGGCGCGTCCCACCCGGAGGAGCTGGCCGAGGAGGCGGCCCGGCTCGGCCTCGAGGCACTCGCCCTGACCGACCACGACGGCATGTACGGGGTGGTCCGCTTCGCCGAGGCGGCCAGGGCGGTGGCCCTGCCCACCGTGTTCGGCGCCGAGCTCACCCTCGGCCTCCCCCCGGGTGCGGAGAAGCACGGCCAGCGTCACCGCCCCGACCCGGGCGGGGAGCACCTGGTCGTGCTCGCCCGTGGTCCTGACGGCTACGCCAGGCTCTGCCGGGCCGTCTCCACGGCCCAGATGGCCGGGGCCAAGGGCGCCCCCCGCATCGACCTCGCCCAGCTCGCCGACCTGCAAGGCGGCCACTGGCTGGTCCTCACCGGCTGCCGCAAGGGGGCGGTCCCGAGGGCCCTGGTCGAGCACGGGCCGGCCGCCGCCTCCTGGCAGCTCGACCGCCTGGTGGGCGCCTTCGGCCGGGAGAACCTGGCCGTCGAGGTCTGGGACCACGGCGACCCGCTCGACTCGGCCCGCAACGACGCCCTGGTCCGGCTCGCCAACCTCGCAGGCGTGGAGGTGGTGGCGACCAACGCCGTCCACTACGCCGTGCCGGGCCGGCGCCGGCTGGCCGCTGCCCTGGCCGCCGTGCGCGCCCGGCGCTCCCTGGACGAGCTGGACGGCTGGCTGCCGGCCGCCGCCACCGCCCATCTCCGCTCAGGGCTCGAGCAGGCCACCCGCCTCAACCGCTACCCGGGCGTGGTCGAGCGCGCCGCCGAGCTGGGCCGTGCGCTCGCCTTCGACCTCGAGCTGGTCGCCCCGCGGCTGCCCGACTTCCCGGTCCCGGACGGGCACACCGAGATGAGCTGGCTGCGGGAGCTGACCGAGCTCGGGGCGGCCCGGCGCTACGGCCCCAGGGAGGCCGAGCAGGTGCCCGGCGCCTGGCGCCAGATCGACTACGAGCTGGCCATGATCGAGCAGCTCGGCTTCCCCGGCTACTTCCTGGTCGTCTGGGACATCGTGCAGTTCTGCGAGCGGGAGGACATCTACTGCCAGGGGCGCGGCTCGGCGGCCAACTCGGCCGTCTGCTACGCGCTCGGCGTCACCAAGGCCGACGCCGTCTCGCTCGGCCTGCTGTTCGAGCGCTTCCTGTCGCCCGAGCGGGACGGCCCGCCCGACATCGACATCGACATCGAGGCGGGCCGCCGCGAGGAGGCCATCCAGTACGTCTACCGCCGCTACGGCCGTGACCGGGCCGCCCAGGTCGCCAACGTGATCACCTACCGGCCGCGCTCGGCAGTGCGCGACATGGGCAGGGCCCTCGGCTACGCCCCCGGCCAGCTCGACGCCTGGTCCAAGCAGGTGGACGCCGCCTGGGGGCGCGGGGCTCAAGTAGGCGGGCCCGGAGGCGGTAGCCCCGGATCAACGAAGGGGCCCGGGGCTCAAGTAGCCGGAGGCGGTAGCCCCGGATCAACGAAGGGGCCCGGGGCTCAAGTAGCCGGAGGCGGTAGCCCCGGATCAACGAAGGGGCCGCTCCCGACCGCCGCCGACCACGACGTCCCACCCGAGGTGATGGAGCTGGCCGCCGAGGTCCAGCACTTCCCCCGCCACCTCGGCATCCACTCGGGTGGGATGGTGATCTGCGACCGGCCCGTGGTCGAGGTCTGCCCGGTCGAGTGGGCGACCATGACCGACCGCAGCGTCCTGCAGTGGGACAAGGACGACTGCGCCGCGGTCGGGCTGGTCAAGTTCGACCTGCTCGGGCTCGGCATGCTCAGCATGCTCCACGACGCGGTCGACCTCATCGCCGACCACCACGGGGCCCGCGTCGACCTGGCCGGGCTGCCCCAGGATCCCGCCGTCTACGACATGCTCTGCAGGGCCGACTCGGTCGGGGTGTTCCAGGTCGAGAGCCGGGCGCAGATGGCCACGCTGCCCCGGCTGAAACCGCGGCAGTTCTACGACCTGGTGGTCGAGGTGGCCCTGATCCGCCCCGGCCCGATCCAGGGCGGCTCGGTCCACCCATACATCCGCCGCCGCAACGGCACCGAGCCGGTCACCTACCTCCACCCGCTGCTCGAGCGGTCGCTGGCCAAGACGCTCGGGGTGCCGCTGTTCCAGGAGCAGCTCATGCAGATGGCGGTCGACGTGGCCGGCTTCACCGCCACCGAGGCCGACCAGCTCCGCCAGGCGATGGGGGCCAAGCGCTCGACCGAGCGCATGGAGCGCCTCCGGGCCAGCCTCTACCAGGGGATGGCCGAGCGCGGCATCACCGGGGAGGTCGCCGACCAGATCTACGAGAAGCTGGCCGCCTTCGCCAACTTCGGCTTCCCCGAGAGCCACTCGGTGTCGTTCGCCTACCTGGTCTACGCGAGCGCCTGGGTCAAGCTCCACTATCCGGCCGCCTTCCTGGCTGGCCTGCTGAACGCCCAGCCCATGGGCTTCTACTCCCCGAACACGCTGGTCGCCGACGCCCGCCGCCACGGTGTGACCGTGCTCGGCCCCGACGTCAACGCCTCGGCGGCCACCGCCACGCTCGAGGCCGTCGGCGGGGGGGCCGGGGGGCTCATGCCGAGCACCCCGGAGGGCGGGGGGCCCGGGGGGATCATGCCGAGCCCCCCGGAGGGCAGGGGGGCCGGGGGGCTCGTGCCGAGCGACCCGGGGGGCGGGGGGCCCGGGGGGCCGGCGGTCCGGCTCGGCATCGCCTACGTCCGCGCCGTCGGCGACGACCTGGCCGAGCGGATCGCCGAGGGCCGCCCCTACGCGTCCATGGAGGACCTGGTGCGCCGCGCCGGGGTGAGCCAGGCCCAGGTCGAGGCGCTGGCCACCGCCGGGGCGTTCGGGTGCTTCGGGCTCGAGCGCCGGGAGGCGCTGTGGGCGGCCGGAGCGGTGGCCCAGGCCAAGGCCGACCGGCTGCCCGGGGTGGTGGTCGGCGCGGACGCGCCCGAGCTGCCCGGCATGAGCCCGATCGAGCTGGGCGCGGCCGACCTGTGGGCGACCGGCCTGTCCGGGGACAGCCACCCGGTCCAGTTTGCGCGCGAGCGGCTCGACACCCTCGGGGTGGTGACCGCGGCCGGGTTGGCTGCCGTCCCGCCCGGCACCCGGGTGCTGGTCGGCGGGGTGGTGACCCACCGGCAGCGCCCGGCCACCGCCGGGGGCGTGACGTTCGTGAGCCTCGAGGACGAGACCGGCATCGTCAACGTCATCTGCTCCCAGGGCGTGTGGGCGCGCCACCGCCGGGTCGCCCGGGCCGCGCCCGCCCTGTTGGTCCGCGGCCGCCTCGAGCGCGCCGAGGGCGTCACCAACGTGCTCGCCGACCAGATCCAGCCCCTGCACCTCGGCATGGCCACCAGGTCGAGAGACTTCAGGTGACTACCGGACCGGCGGCAGCTCGTCCTCGGCGACAAGGAGCGGGACGCCCTGCCCGCGCTCGACCACGACGACCCGGAAATGGCGGTAGTCCCACGTCCATGCCAAGGCCCGGCGGCGTGCCGCCATGGCGATCGTGACCGCGTCGGGGAGATCCAGCCCGAGGTCCGCATACCGCTCCAGTATCGCGATGGCGTGGGCGAGCTCCTCGGCGGTCGGGTGCTCGAGTGCGTGCACCCCGTCGAGGAGGGCGGACCCGAATGCCGTGGCCGCCTTCGCGTGTCCCCGGGCGCGGAGGAGGAGGTCCACCTCGGTGTAGACCGGCCAGGGCACGATGACCTGCCGCGCGGACGCTCGCAGCAGCTCCACCGCGAAGCGGTGCCGCCGCCCTTCGGCCCGGTTGACGGCAGAGACCAGCGGCCCGGAGTCGACGACGATCAGCTTGCCAGGCGTGCCAGCACCTCTTCGGCCCCGAGTCGACGACGATCAGCTTGCCAGGCGTGCCAGCACCTCTTCGACCCGGAGTGAGAGGTCCTCGTCGTCGTCGACGAGCCCGGCGTACGGGAGCTCGTCCCGCACCCTGTCGGCGAGCTCGGCGACGACCGCCGAGAACGAGATGCCACGCCGCTCGGCCTCACGCTCGAGCTGGGCCGCGACGTGGGGAGGGAGTGAGATGGTCCTGCGAACACTGGCCATCGTAAGAGTATGAACCAGCCGGTATGAACATGACAACCTACCAAGGGCGTTCCCGGCGGCGGGGAAACGGCTACGCTACGGGTCCGAGCATCGCGGTGACACCCGGAGCCCGCCACGGGGCGGTCACGGGCCGGAGCAGAAGGGTGGTGCGAGGTGCTGACGGCGTACATCCTCATCCAGACCGAGGTCGGCAAGGCGGCCCAGGTCGCCAGGTCGGTCGCGGACATCCAGGGCGTCCTGAGCGCCGAGGACGTCACGGGGCCCTACGACGTGGTCGCCCGCGTGGAGGCGCCCAACGTGGACGACCTCGGCAAGCTCGTGGTCGCCAAGGTCCAGGCGGTCGACGGCATCACCCGGACGCTCACCTGCTCGGTGGTGCACCTCTAGCCCACGCGGGCGGCTGCTGGACCGGCTGCGCCGCGGGGGACCGGGGTGTGGTGGTGCACCTCTAGCCACGCGGGCGGCCCGTGGGCGGCAAGGACCCGGGCCGCTCCCGGCCGGCGGAGCACCCATCTTCGCCTGGGCACTTCTGGAACCGGCCGGCCGGCGGAGCGCCCATCTTCGCCCGGGGGCACTTCTGGAACCGGCCAGCCGGCTGTTCGCCAGATCCGTGGGTGGACGGGCACCATCGGTCCATGAGCCTGCGTCCCTACCGTGCCCTGCTGGCCAGGCCGAGCGTGCCGAGCCTGATGCTGGCCGCCGTGCTCGGCCGGATGCCGACCGGTATGGCCGGCCTCGCGATCGTCCTGCTGGTCCGGGAGACGGCCGGGTCCTACGGGGTCGCCGGCCTGGTCGCCGGCGCGTACGCGGTCGCTGTCGGGATCGCGTCGCCGGTGCAGGGACGGCTGATCGACCGCATCGGCCAGACGCGCGTGCTGGCGGCCTGCGGCCTCGCGTGCGCAGGCGCGTTCGCCTCCATGGCCCTGCTCGCAGGGCAGGTCGGCATCGGCGCCCTCGTCGCCTGTGCCGCGGTGGCAGGCGCGGCCAACCCGCCGCTGGCTCCGTGCATCCGGGCGCTCTGGCCCTCGCTGGTCGGCGAGGGCTCCGATCTTCAGACCGCCTATGCGCTCGAGTCGACCGTGCAGGAGTTGATCTTCATCGCCGGCCCGCTGTTCGTGGTCGGGCTGGTCGCCCTGTCGTCGCCGTCGCTCGCGATCCTGGGCACCGGCGTCCTCGCCTTGGCGGGCACGGTGTGGTTCGCCTGTAGCGCTGCGTCGCGGGCGTGGCGTGGGTCGCCGCGCGCCGCCGGCTGGGCTGGTCCGCTCCGCGGTCGCGGGATCCGTGACGTGCTCGCCGTCATCCTGCTGCTGAGCACGTCGTTCGGCGTCGTGCTGATCGCGGTCCCGGCCTTTGCCGAGGACCTGGAGGCGCGGGCGGCCTCCGGCTGGCTGTTCGCCCTGTGGGGTCTTGGGAGCATGGCCGGTGGCCTCCTCTACGGGGGACGGACCTGGGCCGGCGACCCGGCGCGGCGGCTGGCCGCCCTCCTCGGCCTGGTGGCCGTCGGCATCACGGCGATGACGGCTGCGTCGGGCGTCACCGCGATGGGCGGCGTCATGCTGGGCGCCGGGCTCCCGATCGCGCCGGCGGTCGCCTGCGCGTACCTGCTCGTCGACCGGCTTGCCCCGCGGGGCACGGTGACCGAGGCGTTCACCTGGGTGTCGACCGGGTTCATGGCCGGGAGCGCCCTCGGCAGCGCCCTCGGCGGCCTGGTCGTCGAGCATGCCGGGACCCGGGCCGCGTTCCTGGCCGCGGCCGCCACCGTGGCCGCGGCAGCGCTGGTCGCCCACGGGCGGCACGCGGGCCTGGCCCCCGCCGTGCCGGCCGGCGACCCCGACCGGCACGGGACGCCGGTCGACCGTGAGCGGCACGCCGGCTGCGCCCAACGGCCCGCTGGCCGGTCGGCCGTGAGCGGCACGCCGGCTGCGCCCAACGGCCCGCTGGCCGGTCGGCCGTGAGCGGGACGCCGGCTGCGCCCTAAGGGCCACGCGGGCCGACCGACCCGCCGACCGGGCCCGCGCCAACGGTGGCGCCGGCTCGGCCGCCCCGGGCGGCGAGGTGGTCAGGCGGCTGCCGGCCGGTTCAGCAGGTGGCGCAGGGTCGGCTCCAGCTCCGGCCAGCGGAACTCGTACCCGCGCGCCAGAGGGGCCTCTGGCTGCACCCGGATGCTGGAGAACAGCAGCTCCTCGGCCATCTCGCCGAGCACGAGCCTGGGGCCGAGCTTGGGCACCGGGGCCAGGGCCGGCCGCCCGAGCACCCGGGCGAGGGTGGTCGTGAACTCCGCGTTGGTCACCGGGTTGGGCGCGGTGGCGTTGACCGCTCCCTCCAGCCCGTCGGTGACCAGCGCGTGGCGGTAGATGCCGACCACGTCGTCCAGGGCGATCCAGCTCCACCACTGCCGCCCCGACCCGAACCTCCCGCCCAGCCCGAGCCGGAACAGCGGGAGCTGCCTGGGCAGCGACCCGCCCGCCGTGGTCTGCGCCGGCCCGGTGCGGACGTGCACCACCCGCAGGCCGGAGGCACGGGCCGGGTCGGCGGCGCGCTCCCATGCCTGGCACACCTCGGCCAGGAAGCCCTCGCCTGGCCGGCTCTGCTCGGTCAGCACCTCGTCGCCCCGGTCGCCGTAGTAGTGGATCCCGGAGGCGGAGACGAGCACCTTGGGGCCGTCGGCCATGCCGGCCATGGTCTCGGCCAGCAGGCCGGTGCCACGGACGCGGCTCTCGCGGATCTCGCGCTTGACCTTCCTGGTCCAGCGGCCCGACGAGATGGCCTTGCCGGCCAGGTGCACCAGGGCGTCGGTGCCGGCCAGCGCCCCAGCGTCGACGGTGCCGGCGGCAGGGTCCCACCTGGCCTCGCGCACCGACCCGGAGGAGCCTCGGGGCTCCGAGCGGGTGAGCCGGGTGACGGTGTGGCCCTCGGCCACGAGGAGCCGGACCAGGGCGGACCCGATCAACCCGGTCGAGCCGGTGACTGCCACGTGCATGGGCGGACCTCGATTCGTGCGGGCGGCGGCCACGCGGCCGCCGCCCTTCATCTTCCCCTACCCCGGCCAGGGCACCACGTGGTCAGCCGCGCTGCGCGCCCTCCCCGGCGGGCCGGCCCGGCTTGGGCTTGGGCTCGACGGCCGCGACGGGCGGGCGGGCGTCGGGCTTGGCCGCCCTGCCGTCCTGGCCGCTGCCCTGGCCCGCGAGCAGGTTCCGGGCCAGCTGCAGCCCGGCCACACCCTGGCTGAGCGCCGCTGCGAGCGCCTCGGACAGCCCCTGGGCGCCGTTCAGCACGATCATCTGGTCCACGGCGGCGAACGGCTTGGCCGCCGCCTCGACGATGGCCGGCCACTGCTCGGCGAGCTGCTGGCCGATGACCGCGTCCTGGTTCTCGGCCAGGGCGTCGGCCCGGGCCTTGATCGCCTGGGCCTCGGCCATGCCGCGGGCGCGGACCGCCTCGCCCTCGGCCATGCCCTTGGCCTGGGTCGCGGCCGCCTCGGCCTCCCCGATGAGCCGGGTCGACTCCGAGCGGGCGGCCGCCTCGGCCCGCACCCGCTGGGCGCCCGCCTCGGCCTCGAGCTTGACCCGCTGGGCGTTGGCGTGGGCGTCCAGCTCGACCTCCTGGCGGCGCGCCTCGGCGCCCGCCACCCGGGCGTCGCGCTCGGCCTTGGCCAGGGTCACCTGCTGGTAGGCCTTGGCATCGGCCGGTTTGCGCACCGACGCCTGCAGGCGCTGCTCCTCGCGGTTGGCCTCCAGCTCGGCGACCTTGGTCTCCTGGACGACCACGTGCTGCCTGGCCGTGGCCTCCGACAGCGGTCCAGCCTGCCTGGCCTCGGCCGCGGCCCGGTCCACCTCGGCCTGGTACCCGGCCTGCTTGATCTGGCTGTCGCGCCGGGCGGCCGCCTTGAGCGCGTCCGCCGCCTGCTCGGCCTGGGTGGCGTCGCGGTCGGCGGCGGCCTGGGCGATGCGCGCCTCCCGGGAGACCGCGGCGGCGTGGGGCAGGGCCAGGTTCTTGATGTAGCCCGTGGGGTCGTGGATCTCCTGGATCTGCAAGGAATCCACGATCAGCCCGAGCTTCTCCATCTCCGTGCCCGACGAGGCGCGGGTGAGGGAGGTGAGCTTCTCGCGGTCGCGGATCATCTCCTCGACGGTCATGTTGCCGACGATGGCGCGCAGGTGGCCGGCGAACACGTTGTGCACCCGGGCGTTCATCTGCTCCTGCTGGTCGAGGAAGCGCCGCGCCGCGTTGGCGATGGAGGCGTAGTCATCACCCACCTTGAAGATCACGACGCCCTGGACGCCGACGGGGATGCCCTGGTGGGTGACGCATTCGATGGTCAGCTCGGCCTCGCGCAGGTCCAGGGAGAGACGGCGCACCTGCTGCACGCCGGGGATCACGAAGGTGCCCTTGCCGGTCACGATCTTGAAGCCGAGGCTCTCCCCGACGCCTTCGGGCTCGGCATGCTCGCGCAGGCCGGAGATGACGAGCGCCTCGTTCGGCTCGGCCACCCGCCACATGGCCTTGAACATGATGAACAGAACGATGAGGACAAGCAGCGCCCCACCGGCCAGGAGGTACAGGGACTCCATGAGGATGCCTCCAACGCAGCCCTACAGCGGGCTGACCACGACGGTGCGCGGCGGGAAGTACTCGACGACGACGACCCGGGTCCCGGTCCTGATGGTGTCCTCGGAGTCGGCCGCGTAGGCGTGGAACGCCTCGGTGCCCCCCCGGACCGGGACCATGACCTCGCCAACCAGCCCTGGTGCGACCGTACCCGTGACCCGTCCAACCTTCCCGATCATCGCGTGGTCGGCCACGGGGTTCCTGTGTCCTCGTTCGTGTTGGGCTGCTTTCTGCCGCAGCTAATGTTGGACCACTTCCAGGGGCGGATGTCCAGTCGCTGCGGGGATCTGAACGAATTCGATGGGGTGCGGCTCAGTTGAAGGGAGTCAACACGCGGCGGGGATGACGCTGTTGGCGTAGCGCGCTTGGTGTGTTCGTCGTTTCTCTTGGGCGAGGTGAAGTCGACCTGGGGCGCGGTGTCGGTCTTGTCGGCCGATCCGTTTCCCCAGGCCGCTTCCCGCACCCGGCGTGCCCTCTCGAAGCACCGGGCGCTCCGCAAGTCCCGTTGGTGGTGCCGTGCTGATCATCCGCCTGCGGCCGGCCAGGGGAAGGGGATTGCCCTGCCCCGATAGCGGTAGCGTGTGGTGCTCACCGTGGCGGGGTTGAACAGTTCCCGATCCGCGCTGGCCGGCCACCATCGCCCGCCGCCGACATCGTGGCGGCGGCGTAGCGTCTTCCAGTTGGTTCGGCGGTGTTTGCGGCGCAACCATCCCATGACCTGCCGCCAGGTGTAGTGGCTGAGGTAGTGGAAGGTCGCGCTGGACACGCCGGGCCGGAAGTAGGCACACCATCTCCGCAAGATCCGGTTGAGCTGGATCAGCAGGGCGTCCAGTGGCAGGTCTGGACCTGTGCGGCGGCACAACGTCTTCACCTTGTCCATCACGGCCCGCAGGGCCTTGCGTGAGGGGTAGGTGTAGACGTAGTACCGGCTGGCTCCCTGTTTGCGGTGGCGTTGGATACGCCATCCCAGGAAGTCCAGCCCCTGGTCGATATGGGTGATCAGGGTCTTTTCCTGCGACAGGCGCAGGCCCATCGTGGCCAAGACCCCGACGATCTCCTCGCGGAGGGCTTCAGCGTCGCCGCTGGTGCCATGCACGACCAGGCACCAGTCGTCGGCTTATGTTGAGCGCCGGATTATGCCGAGCATGTGTCTGGGCTGCCGTGATGAGCAGGGGTCGCGGTCGGGAGCGCGGCATGATCCGGCGCTGGTCTGCGGGTCAGTGCGTGTCGAGGAAGGCCAGGAGGGTGTCGGGGGCGCGGTAGCGTCTGGCGGGGCTGCCAGGTGGTGTGGTGCGGGCGAGGGCACGTTCTTTGATGGTCATGTCGGCGTGGAGGTAGGCCTGGGTGGTCTCGGTCTGCTCGTGGCCAAGCCACAGGGCGGTCACCGAGGTGTCGACACCGGCGTGTAGCAGCGCCATCGCGGTGGAGTGCCGCAGGGTGTGCGGCGTGACCTTTTTGACCCGCAGCGACGGGCAGGCCGTCTGGGCGGTGGCGGCGTGCTTGGCGACCAGGCGCCCGACGGCGTCGCGGCTGAGCGGGGTGCCGCGGCGGGTGGGGAACAGCGGGTCGCCTGGCTGGCCGCCGCGTTCGGCTAGCCAGGTCGGTAGCACCCTGACGGTGGGGGTGGTGAGCGGGGTGCAGCGGTCCTTTCGGCCTTTGCCGTGACAGCGCAGGTGCGGCCCGGCGCCGAGGTGGACGTCGTGGCGTTGCAGGCCGACAAGTTCCGAGACCCGCAGGCCGGTGTGGACCGCGGCCAGCAGCAGGGCGTGGTCGCGGCGGCCGGTCCAGGTGGTGGGGTCGGGTGCTGCAAGCAGCGCGTCGGTCTCGGTTCCGGTGAGGAAGCTGACGATGGCGCGGTCGCAGCGCTTGGCGGGGATCGCCAGCACGCGTTGGATGAGCGCGGCGTGGTCGGGAGCTCGCGGTGCGGCGTAGCCAAACAGCGAGTGCACGGCGGCCAGGCGGGCGTTGCGGGTGGCGGCGGTGTTGTGCCGGTCGGTTTCCAGGTGGTGCAGGAACGCGCCGATGGTGGGGGCGTCGAGGTCGTCCAGGCCGAGCTGGGCGGCCTGCCGGCCG